>Ga0315899_10005558_pt1 | contig 13607 bp, 13 predicted proteins | sample LakEriMetagenome_2_FD_203518 | JGI IMG/M metagenome (GOLD analysis project Ga0315899, IMG submission 203518) | Freshwater fungal communities from buoy surface, Lake Erie, Ohio, United States - Buoy 4 MA112 | ecosystem: Environmental > Aquatic > Freshwater > Lake | place: USA: Lake Erie, Ohio...
CAAAGCCGACCAGTGAGGCCCACCGAAAACCGGCCATGGGTTCGGAGGGTGTGCGAGTCGTATGCTGAGTGTTGTGCGCCTCGGCAGAGAAGAGGATGGCGAAGTCCACCACCGAACATGCTACTCGCGACAAGGCTTTCGGTCTGGTCAATGTCACTTCGAAGACGGTCCGCCCCATTCGACGAATCCAGACAGAAAACTCAAAGCCGGCAACTCTCTCCCCGTAAACGAGTTGCGTCGACCTGGCAGACTCGTGTGGTGTTTGGTAACTTTTCGACACGAGTTCCTTTCGGGGAGCTTTTTGAAAAGGCCCATTTTTTAATTGGGCCTTTTTCGGTGGTGGATGTTAGGCAATTCAGAGTGTGTCGCGATGTTGCGGGATGATTATTTGCGTTTTAGATTCGCCCGCGAGTCGCAAATCCGAGTGCGGTCGGAGCTCCCACGGACGTGGCGGTGATCGTCGTCTGCCACAATTACGGGAGGTTCCTCGCCGAGGCGATCCACAGTGTGCTGGTCCAGACGCGGCCGCCGGCCGAAGTCCTGGTGGTCGACGACGCCTCGACCGACGACACCCCCGCCGTGGCCGCCCAGTTTGCCCCACGTGGCGTCCGGTACGAACGGGTTGACGTGCGGGACGTCCACCGCACCCGGGCCGCGGGGTTGGCCGCCACGCGGGCCAGTGTGGTCTGCTTTCTGGATGCGGACGATATTCTGCCCCCCGACTACCTCGAGGCGGGAGTGCCGCTGTTGGACAACCCGGCCGTGGGGATCGTCTACTCGGATGTGGAACGGTTCGGGGATCAGACGGGGCGGATCGAGTACCCGGCCGAGCCAGGGAACCGGATCCACCAGGAGAACTTCGTGCATGCGGGAAGTCTGGTCCGCCGCACGGCGCTGGAACTGTCGCGGGTGTTCGAGGTCGAGTGTCCGGCCCAAGTCAATGACGACTGGTTCCTCTGGCGACGGATCGTGCCGTTCGGCTGGCGGTTGGCGAAGAGTTCCGCGGAGTACCGGTACCGGAAGCACGCCGCTTCGAAGCTGGCCCAGATGAATGCGGCGGAGGTCCCGTACTTCGAGCGGGCGGCCCTGGCGCTGGAACAGGTCACCCTGGCGATCCCACTGTCGGGTCGAACGGAGTTCTGGCCCCGGATGGCGAAGTTCCTCGAACACCAGACCTGGCCCCACGACCAGACGCGGCTTTTGCTGGTCGATACCAGCCAGTCAGCGGAGTTCGGGCGGACCGTCCGGCAATGGCTCGCGACGTGTGACTATCCCGGCCTATGATAATTCTTGGGGGCAGTACCTCGCCCTGGCAGTGGCCGATCCGGGCCTGGCGGATGAGAACCGCCGGGGACCGGGCGTCCGCCAGCGGGTGCAGGTGGCGATGCCGCGGATCTACAACCGGGTGCAGGAAGAGACCACGACCGAGTACCTGTGGATCGTCGAGGACGACATCCTGCCGCCGGTTGACACCTGTGAACGGCTGCTGCGGTCATTCGACGCGACGACGGTTTCGGTCTCCGGGGTGTACCAATCCCGGTTCCACCCCGGCTATGTGGCGTGGGACCAAGGCGGGCGGATCTTCACCGAGCGGGGGGACGGCGTGCAGGTCATCGGTGGGCAGGGATTCGGGTGCGTGATCCTGCGAAAGTCGGTGCTGGAGAAGCACGTGATCCACCACGGAGGGCGGGGGGATTACGATCCGACGTTCTATGCCGAACTGCGGGGAACTCGCTGGCGGGCGAAGGTGGATTGGGGGTGTGAGGTGGGGCATGGGTCAACGACAGAAAGTGTGCATGTGTGACTTATGTTCGAGACGGCTTTCTACGCAACCATGCACTGACGAAAACTCAACGCCCCCCCTGATTCTTTCTCCCCTCAGGTGGGTCCGTTTTGCACGATCATTTCCACTGGCTACGTTTTCTGAAATCCCGGATTGCCGGTTGGCGCTCCAGGCGAGACAATCGAGGGATCCGCGGTGCGGGGAGACCGGTCGGCAGGAATGAACTCGTAGTACCGTTCCAGGGGTCAAGTTCGGAGGCAGGACGTTGATGCTGTCGTTCGACTGGCTCGACTTTGGGATTCGCGACCAAGAGTTCCCCCTTCGCGACACGATGCCGCATCTTCGCGACCTAATGACGGCCCGTTCCTCAGTACGATCGCCAGCGTGGTCGGATTGATCGTGGCAGTCATCTTCACCACCCGCTGACTGCTCGATGCCCACCATCCGCTCGTTATCCTTGTCGAAGGTTCTGGGATTCCTGACGGGCGTGTTGATTGTTCGCGTCGTGTTCAGCGTGGTTTTCCGATATGTCGATTACGTTCCGCCGAATTTCGAATCGGACTTTCTGACAGGACGCGAGGGGTATTTCTGGGGGGGTTACCATTGGGCGTTTTACTTCCACCTGGTAGGCGGGCCGCCCACGCTCATTCTGGGACTGATCCTGATCAACGATCGGTTTCGCCAGAGACTGCCCCAATGGCATCGCATTCTGGGGCGAGTTCAGGTCTGCGTCGTGTTGCTGGTGATCGTTCCCAGCGGTCTCTGGATGGCGTCTCGTGCCGCCGCGGGGCCCGTCGCGGGAGTGGGGTTTGCCATGTTGGCGGTGGTCACGGGGGTCGCCGTCGTGCAGGGCTGGCGCACGGCCGTGCAGCGCCGGTTTGCCGCGCATCGCCGGTGGATGTGGCGCTGCTTTCTGATGCTCTGCTCGACAGTCGTGCTCCGGTTGATCGTCGGGTTCTCCATTGTGACGGGAATGGAGGGGCAGTGGGTGGCCGTGTTCGCGGCGTGGGGAAGTTGGCTCGTTCCACTGGCGGTCTTCGAAATGACCGGAATCACCAACGGCGTGTTGAGACATCCGTCGATTCGTCCGGACCGAGCGGTGCCGCGATAGATGTGTGTGGACCGAGGAGCCTCCCGGTTCAGACCGCTCAAAGCTCAACGTCGCTGACCGTGTCGCCGTCGGCAATCGAGATGAGTGCCTGTCGCGTCGCGGCTCGCAAGTTGCCACTCAGAAAGCGGACACTTCCATCGCATAACAGCGCGTGGAAACCTCCCAAGTGACCGTGGCGATTGTCTGGTCCGATCTCGAGCACCGTGTCTTGGTCGGCATCGACGGGCGACATCCACGGGACCGACCGATCATTGACTTCAAGCACCATCAGCGTCTCGGACGCGTCGTCGGTGATCGAAGAGAGTGACCGTGATGCCAGACCTGGGAAACAACCGTTCGCTGTGACGATGACCAGGAATGATGTCTGATTGGCAGGGCTTCGGGTGGAGGGACAGCGGTAGATCGGCAAGGACGTCTCCGAGGCCGTGGCATTGACCGGATCATTCCACGGCCTGGAAAGGTCGATCGAATTGTAGAGCGGCAATTGATCGAGATAAGGTAGAATCAGCGTTCGCCAACTGTGCAGCGGATTACCCTGAGCATCAACCGTGTAGGCGGGTGGAAACGTACCATACTCATTGTGGTAGTTGTGAAGTGCCAGCCCGATCTGCTTGAGATTGTTCTTGCACTGGGTGCGGCGGGCCGCCTCCGGCGCAGACCTCCTGGCGGGAAGCAACAGCGCGAGCAGGACGAGGCCAATGCCAGCCACTAAAAACCACTTGAGGCAGCCCCAGGCACCTCGCGGCTGCGGAGGGTCACTCTCTGCGGGCGGCGATGAATTTGGATTTTCGGACATCACATCGGTTCCTGTCAGGCGGTGGTCAAAACTGCCGTGAGACGGCTCTGATTTTCGCATCCCCATCGGATGGAATCAACATCGGGGGACCATGGTCGGGCCGTGTTTCCCCGAGAATCTGAACCCGGCCACAGCGACCCGGGGCGATCTCTTGTCCTCCAGTAAGGAACGAAACGCCAGGCAGGTTCCAGTCGAACAACGACGAACGGCTCTCGTGAACTCTGCCCGAATCCATCGCTCGCCGCAATCCAACTCGGGGTGGCACAGGTCATTCCACGCAGGGCGCCGGTTGCACGGATCGAGGGTGGCTCTGGAATTCCCCTGGCTCGGCACCATCGGCATCAGCCCGTGCTGGGGAGGCGGCCTGTCCAATAAAATCGAAAAACGGATGGAATAGACAGCAGACTGATACCGGCGATGGGAAGTGGAAGATGAATAGCGCCCAAGATCAAGGAGGCCAGCGGGTCTTCGCGGCTGACTTGGATTGTGACGCCAAGACCCCAGAGAAGTGCGATGGTATGAGTGACCGCAAGCGCCGCGTATTTCGCCCGAGTTGTCGGCAGGGCCGTGGAACGCTGCAACGTCGCCAAGGCCCCAAATGCGAGATGTGCCGCGCCGACCATGGCCACAAAAAACCCGACGGATGAGCCCACCAAGACCGCGAGCAGACCGAAGCCGATACCATAAACCGCATAGCCGAACAGGACGACGATTTGTGCGCCAATCGCGCGTCTGACCGCTTCTGTCGCTTGGGAACCTGTGTCGTACATTCCCGTTGTCAATCGATGGTATCTTTGACGTGGGCGTCAAGGCGTGGCCACCGATGCGCAGGGGCGTAGTGGGTGGTTCCGAAAGAGATGATATCCGAATGGAAATCCTTGGTTCCAGACGCGGCTTCTGCTGGTCGATACCAGCCAGTCAGCGGAGTTCGGGCGGACCGTCCGGCAATGGCTCGCGACATGTCACTGTCCCGGCCTGTGACTATCCTTGGGGGCAGTACCGCGCCTTGACAGTGGCCGATCCGGGTCTGGCGGACGCGAACCGCTGGGGACCGGGGGTCCGCCAGCGGGGGCAAGTGGCGATGCCGCGGATCTACAACCGGGTGCAGGAAGAGACCACGACCGAATATCTGTGGATCGTCGAGGATGACATCCTGTCGCCGGTCGACACCTGCCGGCGGCTGCTGCGGTCATTCGACGCGACGACGGTTTCGGTCTCGGGGGTCGACCAATCCCGGTTCCATCCCGGCTATGTGGCGTGGGACCAGGATGGGCGGATCTTCACCGAACGGGGGGACGGCGTACAGGTCATCGGTGGGCAGGGATTCGGGTGCGTAATCCTGCGGAAGTCCGTGCTGGATGAGCACGTGATCCACCACGGTGGACGGGGGGATTACGATCCGACGTTCTATGCGGAAATGCGGGGCACTCGCTGGCGGGCGAAGGTGGATTGGGGGTGTGAGGTGGGGCATGGGACGTGACTCGTGAAAGTCAGATGTTATCGAAACAGGCAGTGCGAAAGCGGTATCATTCAAATGACTTGAGACCGACAAGAGCACGGTCGAGAATCACTCTCACGCCAGCCTCCCCGGAGAAGTATTGATCTGCGGATCACAACTCATGGCCGGACAACTTCACTCGCGCCAATCCTCTCCAGGAAGTCGAGGATCTGGGAGGTGGTTCGATCGCCATGCACTCCAATGCAGGTTTCGAGACTGAGGTGGGTCCGGTCGAAGGCGGCGATCACAGTGGCAGCACCACCTTTGTCGTTCACCTGCTGGGCAAATCGCCGGGTCTCGCGGGCATGATCATCACGATCAGCGACATGGCACAACAGCATTGGCGGGATGGACCGTCCCGAATGAAGATGCCGCAGGGGTGACGCGTCGGACCAAGCCTCCCGGATTCGTTCGGCGGGCAATGCCTCGCGATACATTTCCGGGGCCCGCTCTCCAGCCTCTTCCATCAGCGTGGGGATGTCGAACGATCCAATGTCGAGAATCACGGTACCGGCCACAATCGCCGGGTTTTGGCGATGCTGCGCAAGAAGCCGTCCGTTGGTGGTGATCAGCGCCGCCAGATGTCCACCGGCGGAACTGCCGATGAGGACAATGCGGGATGGATCCCCACCCCCAGTCCCGCGCATGAGCGTGGATCCAGACCACAGCGGCGGCAACGTCTTCGGCCTGTGTGGGGTGCACATACTGGGGAGCCAGACGGTAATTGACGCTCACGAACACAAATCCGCGGCAAACGAAGAAGTCAGGCTTCAGGAGAACAATCCCGGGATCAGCCTTGTCTCCCCCATGCATGCCGCCGCCATGCAGCCAGACGACAACCGGACAATCTTGGCCAGATGTCGGGCCATAGACATCGAGAGTTTGACTACTGGAACCGGTTGTCTGAGAAGAGCTGTAGCGCAGATCCCGCCCGGCCCGCCTCAGCGCCGCAAATGGGTGCCTGGCATGCGAATCATCATTCGGCACTCATTCGGGGGCAGTCAGGCCATAGCGCTGCTCCAGTTGACCGAGCAATCGACGCAGCTCCGCGATGTGCGCGTCGGTGCCGACCGACACTTTTCTGAGCTGTTGTTCGATCTGCACCAGTTTGGTGATCCCCTTGGCATCCAGACGCTTTAGAGCCTCTTCACGAAGGAGACTGAGGCGATAATTCTGCAATGTGGCGGGACCAGCGCCCTCGGTCCTTGCCGCTGGCGGAACGTCGGCTTGCTGAGCGCGGGCAATGCCCCTCACCACAACCACCCCATGATCCACAACAGGGAGGCTGGAAAAGACGTATCACATGGGTGCAGGTGCCTCATGTCTTCCTGACCTCCGCGACGCGGTGAATTTCTTGCCGTTTCCCGAGACCGCTGTGACTGATTTGCAGTCAATCGCAGAGGATGGACACCTTGGCGGGGCTTCTCCAATCTGTTCGCGCGCCCTCCGGTCTCCCGGTAACCGTGAATAGTCTCTTGTGATGGACGAAGTCAAACCCTTCGATTTGCGTCTGGTGAATGGGCGGGCAAAACCCTGGTTCCTTCCTGTGGACGAGCCTGCTTGGCGGTGAATGCAAGAAACTCTTCGTATCTCGCCTGTGCCGCAGCTGACGCTGTCGTGTGTGCAAGTTCGACCTGTGATGACGGGATGCCGCTGTCAGTCTTGGTGTATCAAAACAAGGTGATACGGCCCGCCGCCGATGGTTGTGCGCTTCCAACGACACGATTCGCGGCGGTCTCGGAGTCAGTGAATGCATCTTGACAAAACTGCCATCACATCTTGGTACCTGGTTGGTTGCGCCCGTCGAAGAGGTTCCACAATTCCTCGGGTGCGGAGATGTCCCGCGTGCTTCCGCCCGTTCCGTCCTTTCCCCGGCCCCTCCGCATGGGCCAACCATGGCCATGTCCATCCATCCTGTAAAAGAGCACCTGTGCTTTGCCCATCCATTGCTGAGTGTCCCTCGACACCCATCGTGCGGATCGCGATCCGGCAGTTCCCGCGCGTGGGGTTGGCCGTGACAAACGTTGATCTTGCAGCAGATTGCCACGGTTTCCTCAGCGCTCACCTGATCGCGATTGCCGCTCCATGGTTTCATTGGATCCTGCGTTCCGAGCATGATGACGATAGGGACTGGCCGGGACGGTTTCGGCCAGTTCATTTCGGCTGCGCGGGGCAGTGTCGCGACCAATACCCCTGCTCCCGCGATCCGGTCGGCGAGATGGCAGACAAGATTCATCGTCATCACTCCTCCATTGCTTCCACCAACGACATAAATCCGCCCGGGGTCCGCAATCCGCTCTTCAATCAGTCTGTCAAACATTTGACGAAAGAACCTGACATCATCCGCGTCACTCGTTCGTCGTCGGACCGAGTACATGTCATGGCTGCCAATGTTCCATCCATTGACCCCGCTGGGATAAACGGTGACGTAGCCTTTGCGGGTCCCGAGCTGTGTGAAGTCGGTCTTCCGGTTCATCGCCAGTCCACTGCTGGCAGCGCCGCCATGCAGGACGAACACCACCGGAGCCGGGGTGCCACACATACTCTCCGGAATGTGAATGAAGAACTCTCCTTCAGACTGGCTCACCGAGAGGGTGCGACGCTCCAGTGCTGTCGGGACTGCGCCCTTCTCGCTCCGCTCCCGCAATGGCCGAATCGACCCATTTTGGCCGAAGTTGGGCCGCCCACCGTTGTCCTCACCAAGAAATGACTCAATGACGCCGTCGGCTTGTGCGCTTCGGCCGCTTCGGCGTCGGCTCATCCCCTCCTGTCCCAAACTGCCTCCGGGGATCAGCAGCAGTCCGAGGCAAAAAAACAGCGTTTTCTGCAGAGAATCATTCACTGTTCGCTCCAGCCGTGGCGACACTGATTCGTTCATTTCCAAACACCATGGTCGCCCTGCGAGTTGGTGAATACGCTGGCCAGGCTGGCAAGCCCTCGACCGAGGGATTTCCCTGCTTCATGAACGCCAGCCAATACTGCAGCATCGCATCGCTAATCTCGCGGCCCCGAGGCGAGTCTTCGATCTCGGAGAACTCCGCCTCGTCGCGGTCACCCTTGCCCGGCCCCACGCCAAGGCCCGGGCCCCGGCGTGTGGCTCGCGCGCGGGTGGCTGTCTGGGGGTTGCGAAACCCATATTGTTCGGCCAACGACAGACCAACAGTGCCAAACGCGTAGGCGACACTCTCCCCGTGCTGGGCGGCGAATCGATGCGATCTGGATTGTGGCGGCACGTAACTGAGCTGAAACATGTAGACCGCCTGGCCCGCCTGGGCCATCGAATCGGCCAGACGCCGCTGGAAGCCGAACGCCCCGCCGGTGGCCACTTCGTCTCCCAGCTCTCGGGCCCCCGACTCGCCATTGGATCCACCCATCAAAACCGGGATGCGGATCTGCGCCTGATTGGCGAAGGTTTCTTCGGGGACCGCCTTCACCAAGCGTCCATCGATCATCGGCTTGACCGGCAGATCGAGCTGACGGATTGTTCCCAGCCCCGCCGCCACCCGGTCGGCCGGTAATTTCCTCAGGAGTTCAGGAGTGGGGTGACTTCCCAGCCCCAGTGACTGGGCCAGCCGCTGGCCGGCCTGTTCGGCCTGAGACAACGTCTGGATGTTGCGCATGCCGCCGCTGCTATGGATGATCGCCTTGTGGAACAGTCCGCGGGCCTGTTCCACCCCCATCAAATACAGACAACTGGTCCCGCCCGCCGAAGAACCGGAGATCGTGACGTTCCCGGGATCGCCACCAAAGGCGGTGATGTTCTCCTGGATCCACCGCAGGGCGGCCAGCATGTCCAGCAGGCAATAGTTGCCCAGGATTTCATCGGGGCGGCTGGCCTCGGAGAGCGCGGGATGGGCGAAGAGCCCCAGAGGTCCCAGTCGATAATTGATGGTCACCACGATCGCTCCCCGTCGGGCGAGTTGAGTGCCGTCGTAACGCGGCTGGCCACCAGACCCCTGCACGAACGCCCCGCCGTGGAACCAGACCAGAACTGGCAGTGGTGCGTCCCGTGCGATCTTGGCAGGAGTCCAGACATTCAGGGACAAGCAGTCTTCGCTCTGCGCGTTCCGGGGGGTGAAGGTCTCTCCCTGAAGAGCGGGGTCTCCAAACCTCAAGGCCTCCCGTACACCGGTCCAGGACTTGGCGGGTTGAGGGGCTCGCCAGCGGTTTTCCCCCACCGGTGGGGCGGCATAGGGGATCCCCCGGAATACCCGCACTTCCGCCGTCTGTTCCCCCACCAGCTCGCCGCTCGAGACTCTCACTGGCGAGGTGCGGCCCGCGGCCGACGAAACAGGATGGGGAACCGTCTCACGCGGCGTGGGGCGCTGCTCTTCCGCAGGGCTGGGGTCAATCGTGCCCGATCGACCAGAGTCGGGGGCGGCCCGGCGTGGTCTGGGTGCTGAGCCGCGGTCACCACGGTCCCGCAGTTCTTCAAAAGTCTCGAACTCCCCGCGATCCAAAGCCCCATCACCATCGGCATCCAGCCGGTCAAACAGGCGGTTGACCAGATCGGGACGATTGGCCAGTTTTTGTACCTCGCTGAATCGTTGCCGGAAGGTTTCCCGGCGAATCACTCCCTCCCCCCCCGCGAGAGATTCGAACGAAACTCGTCCGGCCGCGCGCCCTGCTCCGCGACCTACGGGAGCGCTCTCCATCGCCCGTCCTGCGCCACGCGCAACGAGCTGAGGGGGACGGGGGCGAGACTCTAAATCTGCCGGTTGCCCCGGCACCGGAGAGGCCTGCCCTCCGTGCGGCAGCCCGGCCCCTTGGGAACGTTGCTCGCCCGCAGCTTTGCCCGCCTGCCCCGCAGTCTCCTCAGCGACGTCGGTCCGGGCAAACTGCCGGGTGAAAAATTCCACCAGTTTACGCCGCGCCGTCTCTTCTTCCTGTCCTTCTTCGGCAGACTTCTCACCGCGCAGTGCCCGGGCGGCACTCACCGTGCGGGCCCAATAGAAGCCATGGGGACTGTGCTCTGCCGTGTAGACCTCGACTGGTTGGCCCGCCCGCCGCATCCGCTCGATCATCGGTTCGACGAGCACATGGGGGGCCTGATCATCTCCCCGGCTGGTGACGAATAGAGTGGGAATCTGAATGCTCTGTGAGGCCGCCTCGATCGAGTGTCGGGCGAGAAACTCCCGGGCCTGCGTTCCCGTCATTCCGCGTCCCCGCTGCAGATTGGAAAACAGTTTTTGCCCGTTTCTCACCAGCTCTTCCCGGGCCCGGTTGGGAACCAGAGACAGGGGCGGTTGTTGCGGGTCGCCGATCATGTAGACCAGCGGATCGGTCATCCAGGGTGAACCGGCGGCAACACACAGGAACTCGGTCCCCATCTGCTCGGCGGCGACCAGCGCGAGGTGTCCCCCATGGCTTCCACCGAACACTCCCACCCGCCGGGGATCGGCCTGTGGCAGAGATTTGGCAAACCGAATGCCGGCGATCACATCCTCCTGTTCTTTCCCAAACAGTGCCCCGTTTCCCGCGCGGTAGCTGATGTCCAGGATCAGCCATGGCTGCTGGTTGAAGGCGCGCACGGTGGGGGACAACTCGACGGGGGCCGCGAGGGTGCGCAGGTAGCCCAGGTCGCGATCCCCCTGGCCGCCGTGGATGGTCACCAGAACCGGAAACGGCCCCTTCCCCTCGGGGGCCGAGAGTACGCACGGGATCTTCCGCCCATCCAGAGAAGGATACTGCAGTTCGGTGACGAAGCGATCGCCGACCCGCTCGGTCCCCCGCGAGGGAGTCATCGCCCCCGGCTGGTTCCTCCGCTGACGCATCAGCTCGCGGACTGCCCGGCGCTCATCGTCATCGATGGTGCCATCGCCATTGCGATCCAGTTTCCTGAGTTGCTCCGGGGCGGCGGGGTCCTTTCCCGGGGGCGAAGACTGTCCCGGCAGCCGGACTGGCGAAACTGTCAGCAGCAGAGTCAGCACCGGCAGAATCTGGTGACGCAGGAGTACCACGCGGACAACACTCATCAGTTTTCGCTCCTCTCAGCACCCAGTTGACGGATTCTCTTCAGAAACTCGCGCAACAGCTCAGTGCGGCTTCCACGGCTGGCACCCCGCCCCAGCACTCGCGCACCGCGAGCCAGGTGTGACTGGCAGTCGTAAAGCGTCCCGGATTGCACAGACTCCTCCTGCAGCGCGAAGGTCACCCGCGCGATGGGACGATCACGATGCAGGCGTTCGAGGGTGACCCGCCGCACCGTACGCGATCGGCGATCGATTTCCAGCTCGACCAGGCCGTGTCGCGCGGGCTCACGACCAGCGCGGGGCAGAGCACGAATCTGCACTCCCCCAGGAATCTCGCCGGCAAACTGCAGGTCATAATCCCGCAGCAGTGACTTCAGCAGGGTTTCGAGTTCGAGACTTCGCAGCTCGCTAAGTTCTCGCAATGGTTCGGGCACTTCGTCGGACTCAAACACCGCCGCCGTTTGTCCCCCCAGACTGAACCACACCGCACCGCGCTCATCGCGGCCCCAGGCCAACGTCTCACCCGGCCCACCATACAACTGCACAAACTCGCGATTCCTCACCCAGAGCGTCGAGCCATCGGCCGCGGGGAGACGCCCCCCCCGCCGACGGACCGCGGGTTCCAGATCGACAACCACTGCGTACTTCCGGTCTCGGGTGACACGAAACGATTCCAGAGCCCGCTCGACCACATGGGCCGGACTGGCCACCGCATCGGACTGGCGGGACCAGAACCAGCCTCCGAGGAAAGCCAGACCCAGGACCACTGGGGCCAACCAGGAAAGCCAGCGGGCTGGCACCCGCCAGGTCCGCACTCTCGCGGTTGGCTCTGGGATGGCAGATGGCGAGGAGACAGTGTGCACGGTCTGCCGCACTTCGGCTGACAGACCGTCGGCTTCGGTCGCTGCGTCGGTCTCCATCCGGTCTACCAGTGGATGGACCGCCACCTGCCGCAACAGAGACTGCAGCAAGGCTCTCTCCGCCAACTGTTGCAGAGCCTCGGGCTGCTGCTTCAGAACGGCCTCGAGGTCGGCAACTTCTTCGTCGCCGCTTGGCTCCTCGTCGAGCAGTCGGTCGATCCACTGATTCATCTCGTCGGCCGTCATCCCGATCCCTCCAGTGTCAGCCGGTTGCGGATACAGTGGGCCAACATTTCGCGTATGCGAAACAGCGTCACCCGAATCGAGCCCGGGGTCGACTTCCGCGACTGGGCAATCTGATTGATCGGCCACCCCTGGTGGTACCGCAACTCGATCAATCCCCGAGATCCGGCGGGCAGCAGTTCGAGGCATTGCTCGAGGGCGACACGGCGGGCAGAAACGGTCGGTTGACGGGCCACCAGCGCCAAGGCCAGATTGTCGAGAGTCTCGCTGCTGAGGTGGGCCCGCTGTCTGCCCTGAAGGCGGTAGAAATCTGTGATTCGCGACTTGGCCAGCCACAAGACCCACGGAAGAAACGGACGGGACGGGTCGTGTTCCTCAAACCGTCGTGCCACTGTCAAAGCCACCTGCTGTACCACGTCGTCACGGTCGGCAAACGAACGGACCGCGGCCGCCACATAGGCCCGTACCATCGGCTGGACCGCCAGCCATTGGCTGGTCAGCCGTTCTCGAATCTCAAGTTCTCGTTCCGTGCTCATGCGGGAATGCCGTGAGAAGTCACGAAAGATTAGCAGCCGGGTAAACCAACTCTGGCCGCCCCAGATGCAGGACAATTGTATTCAGTAAATGTGTGTATACTTCTTGGTGGGCGGCCGCTGGAGTGCGAGCCGGGGCGGGGGGGGCTTACCGGCCCTGGGAATTTCAGCCACAGATACGGCGGCAGACCCCCGGCCGTGGCGATCGTCTTCGATTAGGTTCACGGGTTGTGCGCTCCCAGGTTGGGTCCCGGCAATTGGGGGCCTTTTTCGCCCCTGTATTGGTCTTCTGCCCCAGGGGAAAATCGAATTCTTTTCTGCTCGGCTTCGTCAATTCCTGATCTGAGATTCGGCACATGAGTTGCAGCCTTTTGTCAGCGGGCACCCAAAACCGGCCAGTGAGGGGCTCCTGAAAACCAGCCAGTTGGACGGAGGGTTTGCGGGCCCTCCGCTGAGTGTTTTTCCACCTGGCGGAGGCGACGATGGCGAATGACACCACCATCCATGCTTCCCGCGACAAGGCTTTCAGCTACGCAATTGTAACTTCGTAGACAGTTCGCCCCATTCGACGAAGGCCAAAGCAACCCCAGGCCCAGCAAGTCTCTGTCTATAAACGACTTGCGTCACCTTCGCGGACTCGTGCGAGGTTTGGTAAGCATTCGACACGAGTTTCTCTCGGGGAGAGGCGAAGTTGTAGTGGCTCGCCAATGCCATGTACAACTCGTTCAGCCGCCGGTCCCGACCACGCAGGATCTGCACGGCCACTGTCTTCGGGTTGTCCCACCAGACCTCTTTGGGAACACATCCGAAG
>Ga0315899_10005560_pt1 | contig 13607 bp, 17 predicted proteins | sample LakEriMetagenome_2_FD_203518 | JGI IMG/M metagenome (GOLD analysis project Ga0315899, IMG submission 203518) | Freshwater fungal communities from buoy surface, Lake Erie, Ohio, United States - Buoy 4 MA112 | ecosystem: Environmental > Aquatic > Freshwater > Lake | place: USA: Lake Erie, Ohio...
ACGTTACATTAGAATGCAAACATCATTTCAATTACATACCATTATATAACGAAATTTACAATCAAATATTCATATTTAAAACCTATTCGCCATCAACCTTAACAAAACAAGAATTAACTAAATTCATCGAATGTAAACCCGATTATTATATAAGGTGTCCTTATTGTAGGAATATACAATATGCGATGTTACCATATTATGATGAATTGGGACTTGATAAAATAAAAGGAATTAATAGTGATAAAAAAGACCCGAATGAACAGGGTTATTATGAAATATGGGCGGAGCGTCATACGTTTAAAATGTATGGTGCTACATTTGTGCCTGGCAAATGCGATACATGTGCAAAAGCATCGTATGTTGCTACAATTCCTAACACTAACACTAAACTAACATATTGTCAACATCATTATAAACAGGAATTAAAATGCTTTAAAGATAACCTAAAAATGCAAGCTGAAAAGAAAAAACTAGAAAAAATAGATGAAGTCAATAAGAAAAAGAAATTGCTTGAAACAATTAATGAGGAACGCGTTGCTAAAGGGTTAGCGCCCTTAAAAAGATTACCCAAACAAGTAATTACCCAAACAAGTGATAACGCAACAAGTGATAACGCAACAAGTGATAACGCAACAAGTGATAACGCAACAAGTGATAACGTATGTAAATCGATATTGAAAACGGGACCAAATAAAGGGAACCAATGTGGATGTAAAAATATATATTCCAATGGCTTTTGTAAAAGACATTATATATGTCTAACTTAAAAGACATTATAAATGTCTAACTTAAAAGACATTATATATGTCTAACTTAAAAGACATTATATATGTCTAACTTAAAAGACATTATATATGTCTAACTTAAAAGACATTATATATGTCTAACTTAAAAGACATTATAAATGAAACACAACCATATTAAATATAAGTTATTATATATCGTATGAGTGTTTCGGAACCAGAGATACCAATTAAGTCACCCCCATCTGTTAAAGACGAACTAATAACTAACATAAAGGCATGGATTAAATTAGACAATGAAATTACAAAAATGAAAGCCGAATTAAAAGAAAAAACAAATAAACAAAAGGCATTAACAACTACCCTCATATCAGTGATGAAACAAAATTCCATTGATTGTTTTGATATTAATGGGGGTACGCTGGTTTATAAAAAGATAAAAACGCGCAAAACTATATCTGGTAAATTTTTATTATCGCAACTGGAAGAGTATTACAAAGACCAACCCGATTTAGCCAAAGAAATAACTAACAAAGTATTGGATAATAGAATAGAAGTGACTAAAGAAAACATAAAACGCACAATAATAAACAATAGTTAAATCAATTTAAACACTTATCAATTATAAATATTTAATGGCTTATAAATATTTATTGGAAGATACAGCAAATCCACATATATCATTTGACGACATTGTTAATGAAAAAGGATTTCGTGTGTTATACATATTGTGTTATAGCATATCAGAACAATGTAAATACCCTTTTCTGCAATTTATGATGGATAAAATACCTTATTGTAATAATGTTGCTAAAGAACAACTAACACTGCCTTATATATTTGTAAGAGATTCTACGTCAGATATTGCAAATATTGTGTTACAACGAGTTATGTCAGGGCTGGACTTACTTGGTTGCGATTACACTAAAGTTAGGGATGATATGTATAAGGGCATCATCTTTATTGAGCCGAATGCGTCTCCTTACGCACTAGTAAACATTACAGGAATAGATATTCGCGCGTTAAATTTTACGAGACAAACGTGTTCTTGGATTGTGCTACCAAGCGAAATAATAAATGTGAAACAAGTATGTAATATAGATATAGATCCAGAAATTACACAATTGTTCATTGATAATCCACAAATAGGTTGTTTATTAAATGGTAAATCTAGTGAGTATTATATGTTGCCTGATGCGGTTTACAACAGTGGCGACCTAAAACAGGGTGAATTTCAAGCTATTGTTGGAAATATAAAAACGAAAATATATGAAACATGTGGCAAGTATTATTATTATTATAGGTCATTTGGGGATGCGGTTAAAGAAGGTGGCTGGATTAACGAGATGCGTGAAGAGGCATCGATATCAGATGCCAATGGCTGTACAAATACGTCTAATACGCATGGCTGTGTAAATAAGTATGGCTCTGTAAATAGATATGCTTTATTTGTAGAAGGTAAAATATACTTGGAGTCTTCGAATGAATTTAAACTAACAGATGCTATAATAGATAATTTATATCCAGAGCCATGTATCATTATTTCTTATAGGGATAAACCTTGTAAATACCCTTGTGGAAAACCCGACATGTTAGTTAAATATAGTGACAGTTTTGCGTGCTTATCTTATCACAAGGTTTATATCACAAAATAAATAAAAATATAATTATTAATTTCTGCAATAATTATATTATGAATTCAAGTACAATAATTACAATATTAGGAATATCAGTAGTGTTAGTTTATGGACTAACAACTATCTTGGAATTTTACGGAATAGGCATCAATACATATGGTTCATATTTTGCTTTCTATATTTTTATATTATGTACTGCTTTTGTTTTGCCACATAATTATCCAAAAATATTGAATGTATAAGCAACGCGACAAATGTATAAGCAACGCGACAAATGTATAAGCAACGCGACAAATGTATAAGCAACGCGACAAATGTATAAGCAACGCGACAAATAAATAAAAAAATGAAATACATAAGTAAGTATTTCAATTAGGATATCAATGAAACATGGATACATATAATTCAACTTTTGTCGCCGATACAGATGCAAGTACTACTATATCGGATATAAAATGTCATTTACACCCTTGAAGATTTAAAACCGCACCTTTCGGTATAAAATGAAAGGAAACTTCAAGGTTTGCCTATTTCAAGGCATGTAAATTTTGATTTTGGGAATTCTTCTAAAAACCCTGATGAGTTATTGCTTCTTGATAAATAATTTGGTCTTTCTTTATTATTTATCGCATTATAAGCAATTTTATAAATATTTGTTGCACCATTCACATCTCTATTCCAATAACCGCATCCGTTCTTACAACAAATCAGTCCATGGACGAGAATGTTTCCTGTTTTATATGGTCTTGGATTTTTCATTACCATATTCTTCGCACAAATACCTATTTCACATTTAGAACATCTACAACTGGTTCTAAATTCATCAACCAAATAAGTTTGAAAACCTGCTTTTCTAAACAAAGTTCTCATACCTTTTCCTTTGGTTGCTTCCTTATATTTCATTTGTTGTTTTTGTTCGTAATCACCAAAACAAACTACAACTTCTTTTTCATTACCAAAAATGCGTTTGAAATTATTTAACATTTTCTGTTCGCTTTTCTTTGTATTTCTATAACTTTGTAAGCGTAATTTCCTGAATATATATTTTTCGTAAAACTTGAATAAAATACTATTTATTTCACTCTTCTTTTGGATATATTCCTTAAATTTTGTTATGGTAAGTGATTTTCTGTTTAATTTTGATAATTCAGTTTCCCATTCTATAATTGTTTTGCCTTGTATTTTTTCTTTTTTCAATTCTAATTGTATTTTGGAATACTTCTTTTTCTTGGTTTCTTTTCTGCGTTGGTCTTGTGAATATCTAAACTTATTTGCTTTTTTATTATCATCATCTACGCAATAAATCAGGTCATTTTTTCCAGGGTCAATACCCACTATTTTCTTATTTTGTAATTGTGAATAATCTTTCAGTTCATCAATATATTCTTCATTATTTATTCCTTTTTTCATCATAGGTAGTTTCTTTCCAATTAAGTCCTTTCGTAATAATAACAAAGAACAACTAATTCCATCTGTTTCTATCATATGGTGAAATTCATAATGCTTTTTATGAAAACATTTGCGTTCGGTTCTAAAAAAGAATTCCCAAATTTTGTTTTCATTTCGTTTCAAATTTCCTTCTGTTAAATAATCACTTTTGTTTCCTTGTTTTTTCGTCATAAGAAGATGCACTAATGTAGTTGTATCTAATCTTATGTGTTTTGGTATAATTTCATTACGCATAGGAAATACATTACAAATTGTTTGTTCTTCTTTTTCTACTTGTTTCATCATTTTAATCATACAAGGAAAATAATCCAAAGGACTACACATTAAATCATAATATAGATTTTTCTTAAATATTTTAACAGGTATAATATGTTTTTTTTGTTGATTAATCCATGTATGATAAGAAATATGAGATTTATATTGCGTAGTTTCTACATTCAGTATATCATTTTTGATTTTTCTTAACTGATTACATAATTTGTTTATTTTTGTATCCTTTTCTTTTTTGGTAATATTCAATTTCCTTATTTTATTTACAATAAACTTCTTTTTCCAAACCACATTTACATATCGTTCTACATATTCCACAAAATGATTTTTAATGTTATTTTCATACATGGTAAGAATATCAATTGTTAAATAATCCAAAATGGTATTCATATGTGTATATTCAAGTATGTTGTTTTGTATAAGTGGTTGAAAATCACTTTTGTAAAAGGCAGTTAAATTATCTTTGAGTTCCTTAATTTCTTTCTTTGCAGGTCTTCCTTGTGCTTTCTCATTACACATAATTTTCATACATGAATTTATAAATACCTTATCTATAACTGGTAAAGCGTTATGAGTTTCATAGTAATTCAATAAATATAATTTCATAAAAAGTAAAACATTAATTACTATTTTATTACAAAGAATAACAGCATTAGTTATTTTCGGCGTATTTATATCAGGATGTTTCAAGACACTTTTCAAGGAAAGTTTAATTCCTTTGAAAAAGTCGTCAGGTGGTTTTTCTTTTATAGACATCCTTTATAATATTCCTAAATATTTTATTTTTAAGTAATTTAACGAATAAATTATAATAAATAAAATTAATATAAATATAATATATTATAATTACGTATACAATGCCAATTACTGAAGAAGAAAGAAGATATATACAATTAAAAAAAGAGGTTACAACAACTTTTATATTAAATAAAGAAGACGATGTTGCGTTTGGTGGAAATAAATATCTATTTAGAGTTGAAGGAGACATGGATACAGGATGCATTTATTATATTGACAATATTACAAAAAATGATATTGCGTTTGACAATAATAGTTGTTTGAATTTAATTTTATTTTCTACATTTAATAATGGTAAATATTATGATATGAATAACCCAATATTATTAAGTTTTTTAGAAAATTACTCTAAATCTAAATGCAAATACGATGTTGGTATTTCTGAACAGGCAATTATAGAATTAAATATTGATACAAGTTATACATTTACAAGAATAATTCAAAATATTGAAGATAAAAAATTAAAACTAAATTTGCTATTTCATTGTTATTTTTTATTTAATAATTATATAATAGCAGATAAACCTAATTTTGAAGATGCAAAAAAATATGAAGCACATTTTTTTGGTGAAAAATGGGATGGTTATTTTGTATATTATTATAAAACTCATAACAAAGGGTTTGTTAATGGAGAATTATTTCATCTTTGTGGATTATACACCAAAACAGATGGAACTTTTATGGAGCGATTAAAATCTATTAAATACACAGGAATGCCTAATTTATTAGATGATAATGATGTTATTGATAATGCATCGTCAAATATTAGCAAAAACAACTTAAAAACATCATACAATAATAATTATACTATGAGCAACTATAATTCTAATCCATATCAAGACAGAAATAACTATGCAAACAATACAGAATATAAACAAGAATTTTACCATAAATTTTCTGACCCTTGGAAAGTAAGAAATGATGTTGAAAAAACCGGACACATAGTTAATGACCAAGGTTGTGTATTTTCAAAAGAACAAGTTAAAGAGTATAAAAAATGGGGAGTTGAAATTACACCAGATAGTAATATTCACGGCGATAAATCAACAAAATAATTATTAAAAAAAAGAAAGTAATTTTTAAATATTTGTAAAACTATAAATGTGTGTTCTAATATATTTTCCATTTTCTGTAAATTGAAAATCTTTACTTTCAATATTATATTTTGTCTTTGTTAATTGTTTTATAATACTTAACCAAGGTCTTTTTATTTTATTTGGTTCGCCAACTGCCTTTAATCCATTAAACGAAAACCATTTTCTTATTTCAGGTATTAATTCCATGATTTTATTTTGTATTTCTTCATTTTTATCCAATTCATAAAGTGTATATGTATTCTTATTGGTTAAATCTAATATATTTATAATTTTATCTATTATTTCTTCCTGTTCCTTTTTATATAATTCACTTTTCAATCGCATAGGCATCTTAAATATACTTAAAATAATAAATAAATTTTAAGTATATTATTTATAAATTTTTAATTTTCTTTGTCTTGTTGATGGTTTCCTTATAAATTCTATTTTTTTCATTCATTCCGTATGCATGTTGAAAATATTTTTTATAATTTTCAGGTTTTACTTTTTCTATCGCATTTTCTACATTCTTTTCTAATTGTTCGTAATTTTCCACATTTCTATTCTTTTTCATGTATGTTTTGATTTGATTAAAGTATGCTTCTATTGGATTGTTGGTTTTAGGAGTATAAGGTATCGCAAATAAATATTCGTTACCACTTTTGGTAATAGCATTTTTTATTTGTTTGTGGTTTAGTAATCTTGTAAGAAATTGATTTTCGGTTTCTTCTTGTAAGATTTTTAGAAGTATTATATCTTTTAATCTAATCTCGTAAAGTGGATTTTTTACAATCAAATATTTTACAAGTTTTCTTATACCCATCCCCTCTATCATTATTAAGATAATATTTAACTGCAGAAATTTTATAATCTTCTGTCTTATGTTTAGTCATCTATATTATTTTGAGAAAAATATCAAAATTATTAAAGGTGCGGTTTTAAATCTTCAAGGGTGTAAATTATAACGAACGACGTGCTTCTGAAATTTGTAGATGTATCAATTCCCCCATGTAGAATTTTTCTGATATTAGCAATACTAATAAGCGTATTAGTAACGACGGTTATGTTACCGACAAGACAGCCGACAAGTCAACCGTCATTGCGCCCATCAGGGCTTATAGCCAATTCACGCCTTTAAGTTCTTTTTTATATATATAAAAAATTGAACTAAAGATATAACAATATAAGAAACTATATAAAGACAATCTATGGAACGCCGAATAAACAAAAAGATCGATACTTATGTAACGGAGTTTAAAGAAAATTGCCGTCTTATGGCACTGCAGTCAGGCTCGGAAGACCCTGCATTACATAATTTAATTAAATTTATATATGCATACGACCGTCTTCATTTGGAAAAAGAAGATTTCATGAAACGCAAACGGGTGAAAAATTCAGTCAATTTGTCCGAAAGATGTTGCGCAAAAAGGGCAAGTGGCGAACAATGCACACGACGACGTAAAGATGATACCACCGAATTTTGTGGGACACATTTAAAGGGCACCCCACATGGGGTATGTGATTTAAATGAAGACCCGAAACCTCAAGGACATAAAATTGAAGTATGGGCGCAAGATATTCAAGGCATAATATATTATATTGATAATCATTCGAATGTGTATCAAGTTGAAGACATTATGCAACACAAATCTAACCCTAAAATTATCGCAAAATATGTTAAGGTTGGCGAAACCTATATTATTCCCGAGTTTTCTACCTAACTAAGTTTTTTACCTAATTAGTTTATATGAGATTTAACAAGGTTTTAGAAATGATCATTGTTGGATGCTTGTTAATTGCAACTTTAGGAACCGGCTATATTTTTATTGTTACCATATGTTTCAAGGATGATGCCTATGCGGGGTTTTACAGTAGTTGGCAATTTCCTATGTTAGTTGCCATATTTATTGATTCTGCTTTTTACAAACACATAAATCAGTTGAAATCAGTTGAAATCGGTTTAATAAAATAAAAAAATTGAAATACTAATCCCAGTCTACCTGATTGACAACTATAATAACTGCATCAATAATTATGAATTCCAAGTTAATCTATGACGTTCACACCAAGTCGTTAAGTATTACCAATAAACCTATGGTTGAAGACACTGATTTCTATATTAATCTTATCGATGACGAAGATGAAATGTATGTTATGCTAATAGAAGAACGCATAGCTGTGAATTCTACGTTGGAGATAACTACTATCGAAAACTTTTATAAATTACTACACGAGTATACGGAAGATAAGGAAATGACAGGCAAATATGTGGTAAAAATAACAAATATGAGTTCTGAAAAATATGTGGTTCGTGGAATATATCATTTGTTCGGACCGGAATTATGTAATTTCTGTCTTTATAAAATTAGAAAACAGCGAATTAATTAAATAAAGTATTTTTTATTTTTATTGTTATTTTTGTCATGTTAAAAAACAAAAACAAAAACAAAAACAAAAACAAATAACAAAATAATAACCAAATAAAAAAGGTTATTAAATAATTACAATAACAAATCTAACTAACGTAATACTTAATATATTCGTTAATGCGGTCTTTAATAGGGTCTGTGTCTAAAACCCCCAGAAGCATCGTCTTCATGTCTTGGACTTGCTGTTCCATATAGGAAATTATGCATTGGTTGTCCGCTATATCGCGCTCCATTTCCCCAATGACCGCATCCTTTTCTCTAATCCGCTCACACAGCCCGCACCTAAGGTGTTCCATATTTGCGCGCAAATTGTCGAAGTTGTCCTGGGTGTCTTCAAGTTGTGCTTGAAGTTCCATATTGACAAGTTGATGATGCGTCTCTTTCTGCTCTAAATCCGCTATTCGGCTCTCTAATTTTTCTTGGGTTAATTGACTATAATGCATTTGGGCTGACATGGACTTGAGCAATTCTTCCAGTTTCGCCACTTTCTCTCTGTCAGGCAACGCGGGGTCTACGAAGGTGGTTTCTTCACATTGGCTCATTTTTTGTTTGTGTATGTTAATAATCCAGTAACGAGTGTTGTCAAAATAAAAGCGGGTGGTTCCATCAGGCGAAGCCGACATTTCGTTAAGCAATTTTTCTACTAATGTATTTTTATTCCATCTCTCAAATATCACTATGACCCCATTATAGGGTTGTCCACATGCATTCTGTTTTTTTATAAACATAACTTCTTTCACCTTACCTATGTTGTTATTTGCAAACGCTCTTGCAATAACCTCTTCCGTTTGATGCTCTTCCGCACGCTTAATGAACAACGCGAGATTGTCGTAACTTGAAGTCATGATTAATTGTTTTGGTTGTACGATAAATAATCAGGTAGAAAAGTTTTTCAATTTTTTTTTCTGTAGGTGCGTTTGTTAGTTTTCTTGAATTTTATTCTTTGGTTTAGTTTTATGGTTACGTCTACGTTTTGAACGCCGATGCTTGCCACCCATTTGTTGCGTTGTCATTGTGTCTGATAGTGGAGCATGTTCAATCGTCTCTTGTGTTTGATTAATTTTTATCGCGTAATTTATATAGGGGTCTAACATCATTTTATTTTTCGACAATATAGCATAATTCCATGGTTTATCAGGGTTAGCTGTTACGATAGCCCAGGTGATATTCGGATTTGCACTAACAGCGTCGTAATTCCATGGGTTATCTGGGTTTGCTACAATGATAGCCCAAGAAATATTCGGATTTGCGCCAAGAAACATAAAATTCCATGGTTTGTCCGAATTTGCTTGAACAATATCCCAAGTGATATTCGGATTTACACTTAGGCTATTATAATTCCATGGTTTATCCGAATTTGCTTGAACAATATCCCAAGTGATATTCGGATTTTTACTAACATACTCATAATTCCATGGTTTATCAGGGTTAGCGACTATAATATCCCATGTTATTCCTGGATTTTCACTAAGCCACCTGTAATCCCATGGGTTACCTATATTAGCCGAAACAATATCCCATGTCATATTAGGATTTCTGCTTAAACTAATATAACTCCACGTGTTTCTAGGGTTCGCAACAGGATTGTTTTGAACAATATCCCACGTAATGCTAGGATTTCTACTTAAATTAGGATAACTCCATGGATTTCTAGGGTTCGCTTTTACAATTTCCCACGTAATTTTTGGGTTAGCACTTAACCCAGCATAATTCCATGGTTTATCAGGGTTCGCTCGAACAATATCCCAAGTTATGTTTGGATTGGCGCTAATTTCATTAAAATCCCATGGTTTTCTAGGATTTTCTTTTATGTAGTCAAACCAACTAGAACTCATTTATTATACTATTTGGCTATATTATATTATATTATATTATATAATATAGTTCAATGATTTAAAGACAAATTACGTATAGAAATATATGTGTGGCATTTTTTCATTGTTCAATACCGATAATTATGATGCAAAACAGCTGGCATTAATTGAACAACAATTTAATAAAGGTAAATCTAGGGGTCCAGAGAACTCAACCTTCCTACAATGTTTTTTAAATACATTAATTATAGGGTTTCATAGGTTGGCTATTAATGGACTAAATAATAAATCTAATCAACCCTTTTTTTATAAGGATATTGTATTAATTTGCAATGGTGAAATTTATAACTATAAAGAATTATATAAATGGATGGATGTTTCGCCTACAACTGACTCCGATTGCGAAGTAATTATTTATTTATATATGACTTATGGCATTGAACAAACATTACTTATGTTGGACGGCAAGTACGCGTTTATTATATACGATTTTAGACATAAACTGCCACAAGCATTTATAGGTAGAGACCCATATGGTGTTTGTCCTTTATATAAACTATATAATAACAATAACAACAACAATTTATTGAATTTATATGGCTTTGCCTCCGAGTTGAAATGTTTGGAATATTTATATAATAGAAATACCACCAATTATTATGTAGAACAATTTAAACCAGGAACCTATTCGCATTTCACATATGGAAATAATAATAGAACTGAGTGGAAACCAATTATGCAAAATAAGCCCTATTTTTTACCAACCTTTTCATATTTGCCCGCGTCTGCTTATGTACCTAGCATACATAAAATGATTGCGACATATTTGAATACCGCTGTTGTAAAAAGATGCAAAGTAACAGATAGACAAGTAGCCTGTTTATTAAGTGGTGGGCTCGACAGTAGTTTGGTAGCAGCATTAGCCTCCAATTATTTCAATACGGCTCCAGAACTACCACAATTAGAAACATATAGCATAGGTCTTGAAAACTCGGAAGACTTAAAGTATGCTAAAATAGTGGCTGAATATATCGGTTCTAAGCACACAGAGATTATCCTAACCGAAGAAGATTTTTTCAATGCTATTCCAGAAGTAATTAAAGCAATTGAAAGTTACGATACCACGACTGTACGAGCAAGTATAGGTAATTATATGATAGGAAAATACATTGCCCGTAATTCGGATGCCAAGGTTATTTTAAATGGAGATGGTTCGGACGAATTATTTGGCGGATATTTGTATATGAAAAATTGTCCTGATAATATTGAATTTGATAAAGAAACAAGAAGGTTGCTAGAAGACATTCATTTATTTGACGTATTGCGTTCGGATAAATCTATTTCTTCAAATGGTCTTGAACCCCGAACGCCATTTTTAGATAAAACCTTTGTGAACGCTGTATTGTCAATTTCGCCCGAAATTCGCAACCATAATAATTTTAATAAGCCTGAAAAATATTTGCTTCGTGAAAGTTTCAGTAATGTTGAGAATTTTCAAAACAATAAGGGCGAACTTATTTTGCCCGAGACCATTTTATGGAGAAAGAAAGAAGCCTTTAGCGACGGCGTCAGTAACCAATCACGTTCTTTGTTCACTGTGTTACAAGAATTAATAGCCAAACATTATGATGCAACTTATACAACTGAACCCCATATACCTAGTCTTGAATTAGAGAAGAAATATTATAAATCCATATTTGATTTAGAGTTCCCCAACTGCGAACATATCGTGCCTTATTTTTGGATGCCTAAATACACAACTGCGTCTGACCCTAGTGCCAGAACCTTAGAAATATACAACAATGTTTAATACAACGATGTTTAATATGGATTACAGCAGATACCGGTAACCGCAGTAATCCATTAGTCTTTATTATTTAGGCATACTAATCGCCGAGTGCAAAATAGTGCACAATTAAATATTCCATTAAAATCATATTCTGTATCATCTTTTTCCGAATAATAGCCGTAATCGTACTGACTATAAATACCGTATTTACAAAGCGTAAAAATGTTATATAATGCATGCATAGCTGTGTGGTTAACGATGAAAAGGTCTTTAAGTACTTTTCATTATTATTATTCTGTTTGTAAAAAATTGAATAAATAAAATACTTAGATAAATGTCGTATAATTACAGTATATTATGTCTAGAACTACATACGATACATCTTCTTTATTAGAACTGGAATGTTACAGTAAATCGAATGAAGAATTAGAGGCACTTAAAACCGTATTTGAACAGGAAATGAACACGCATAAGCAAGAACGTATGAAGCATGCGGACGAACTTCTCAAAATCAATAGAGCAAAAAAAATCTCTAAAGATAAGTTAAAACTAGTTACAAGTGAACTTAAACGCAGAGAAGACAATGACGATGCTATGCATGTATTTGATGCGTGTCGCGGAGAATTGGGTGGGTTTACTTTATTAAGTACTACAGAACTAACTATTATATCTACAAATATGTGCAGAGAAGATTATAGACAACATGGTTGCCCAAGATGGATTGATGTTACAAGTATTTGTAAAACGGTTATCCATATGAAGCAAAAATATCCGACTTGGAAGTTAGTAAATATGTTTATTGTTGGTAAAAGTGGTACAACGCCACCGCGAACATTTTACAAATATGAATATGTGGATGATGACGATTGCCATTTTGATGTCGGGGGATTAACCCTTGTTTAAACTAACCCCCTCTCTAAACTAACCCCTCTAAACATTATAAAAACCATTTAAAGACATTACAAGTTACTATATAATCATATGTCTGAATTTTTGTATAATGATTCCGAACTACAACAGGATACTTTTTTAATTCTATGTCTTGAAGAAGTGGACGACGACGATATTGACAACCGAGTATTTATTGGTTGGTGTAATGGAACAAAGAATTTTTTTGTAAGGGGAAAGCGAACGGATATAGGTACTCGTGAATTTGTTCCCTATACATTCCATAGTGAAAATGCTATTAAATTATATAATTTTTTAGAATTCGTGCTTGGTGAAAATGCAAACATGAACATTGTATTGTATAATTACAATAACATTTATAGCTTATTAAAGGCTGGCGAGAATTGTATCGGTACAAATGTGCTAACGTATGAATTTTTTGAATCACATATGGATAAAGATTATGAGATTTCTGGATATGATATGGCAAAGTTATCACGCAATCATATGCTGAGATATTTAAATATGCTTAAGGACGTGCGGTCTTGGGTATAAAGCATTTTTTAAATGCAACCATAGGAAAAGCATTTTTTAAAGTTCGACATAATATATTATATCGTATTTGGATTTATCGTATTTAATTTGTGATGTATATGTAATGTTATTATAGTTACATATTTGTCGAATGATTGTAACAAACGAATTATAGGTTAG
>Ga0315899_10005561_pt1 | contig 13604 bp, 5 predicted proteins | sample LakEriMetagenome_2_FD_203518 | JGI IMG/M metagenome (GOLD analysis project Ga0315899, IMG submission 203518) | Freshwater fungal communities from buoy surface, Lake Erie, Ohio, United States - Buoy 4 MA112 | ecosystem: Environmental > Aquatic > Freshwater > Lake | place: USA: Lake Erie, Ohio...
TATCTTAAAGATATTTTTCCTGGTTTTTGTGCATTTGATATTGATACCCCCTTTTGCTGTATGTCTGCTTCTGATATAGTAAGTCCTTCAGATGTGTTAGACAAGATGTCAAAGAGACTCAAGAATCTCATTATTCCATACTCATCAATATATGCACCAATTTGATATGCAACAAAGATATCATTAAGAGCATCAATAATTGTTTTATCTCTTGAGTTAACATAGTAATAAGATATATCAAGTGGTTGTGACTTGTTGTTGCATATTCTATATAATGAGTCATAGTCATAGTCAGTAAATCCTGCAAGATCAAGAATATCGGTTATTATTTCAAATACCGTTTTTAAATTTGCAACGTAGTCTGGAGAAGGCTTTGACTGCAAATACTTAGATACATCATATGCTTGGACTGTTACATCTTGAATATCATTTTCTTTCCAAGAATCTGAGTAGAATACTCCTGCTGGTATGTAAACATTTGAATGAGCTGTAGCAGATGCTCCAAGAACTGCGCTGCTGCGTAAATGAAAATTAACATAAAACTTAATGTTATTTCTTAGCATATTAGAAAGAATAGTTAGCGAGTTATCACTTTGGTTTGAAAAGATAGGAACAATAGATCCATTCTTAGTTGCTGGTATTCCAGAAAAAGTTATATTAACATCATTTGAGTTCATTGAAGATATAGGCAACACAGTGTTTGATCCATCTAAAGATTTTTCTAAATCTAATCCAGTTACAAAGTCTGACAAATCAACTTCAAGTCTAGGAGATACTTCTATCAAATGCATTCTCTTTAAGTCTGCAGATGCGGAAGCACTTCTAGAAAGTTCAGTAAATGGAGTATTAACTGATGCAGTAATTCTAATTTTATTAACTGTTGTTTTTTTAATTAAAGATCCGTCTGCTTCAAACTTTGGCATATCAGCTTGTGACCAAGGTGTGTTTGTCCATACAGTTCCATTCCAGTACAAAACAATAACACCAGTATTATAGGAGTCGCTATTTGATAATGGTGATAAGTTTGATACCTGTGATGTCACTGGTGGTGTTGCAGAGTTTGTTATAGTAGCAGTAACTAGTGATTCATTTATATAAAGGTTAAAAGTTGGAATAGTCATTAAAGTATTAAATTTAATTACTATCTTATTTGTCATTAACCCCTTTTCATAAATAGCCGTAATGCTTGGACTATATGTAGGGTCAGTTGTTACAGGGTCAGATACAAAGTATCTGTATGGGTTAATGTCTGTAGGCAATGCACTCTTTAATACTGGCAATTTGTTATCTACTAAAAAGAAACTAGGGTTTTGAATAATTGAGGTAATTGGCATATATTTATTTCCAATTTTACTACTATCAAACTTAGATGGTAGTTGTGAAACAATTTTTCTATGTCCTGGTGCAAATGAACAACTAGCATTACCTGAAGGAACGTAAGACTCACCTGGTCTAAAATATGAGAAAACACTATCTGTTGGAAACAAAGATGCATTCTTATAGTCAAAGATGGTTGTTTGATAAACTTCTGGTAAAGTAAAAGATACTAAAGGATTTGTATTTTCTTCAGAAAAACTGCTTGCTACAATTTTATAATCAAATGAATTAAATGTTTCTTTTGACCCTACATATGTTACTACTTTTGTCCACGTTAATGATGTGGCTTCAGCTTGTTGAGAACCAGACTGTGAACCAGATCCTTTTGCGTATGCGCTAATCATTACTGGTATTGGGCTATTGGTCTTTACGTATGTGATTACTTTATAGGCTGCTCCAGATAGTCCAGATACTGAGTATTGTGCTGATCCAGTTCCGCCAGACATTTGAAAGCTTTTTGTTGTAAAGTTTTCTTTGGGCACTATTGCATCTACATATGTAGCAGAAGCTGATATTGTTTGCTTTGTTCCAGTACCCGCTACGGTAATGTAAGGTGAATTAAATAAATTATGATTCCACTCAGCAGAAACCACTGGAATAAGATCAATAGATTCCGAGTTTTTAAATATATCAGAACTCTGAGTTTGTGTTAATGCTCCCACATTTAGCATTATATCTCCGTAAACTCAATGCTCATATCAACATAGTCTGAAACCTTTGTTCTATTAATAATTGTTTTAGAAAAATCAGTTATAAACACATGATATGTTTTAGACCTGTTCTGTGCTGTAACAAATATTCCTAATGGCTGTGATCCAAAGCCTGAGTCTACATTAAGTCCTGAAGATACAATCTTTAAGTAAATAGGCAGTCCTGCGTTAGACTTATAAAATGACTCAAGCCAAGCAGCGCTATAAAAACCATCAACACACTCAGAATGCTTTGATGGAACATATTTCCAAGAACAAGAAATATTATTTTTTTGAGCAACAACATATTTTCTCATTTTGCCATTGGCCATGCGGGATTGTGTTTCAATTAACTCTGTAGAAATATCAATGGCATCTCTATTATGATCTGTTATCTTATACCAAGTGTTACCATCAATAGAGATCTGTATTCCTGCATCAATTAAATATGCCATTATCTGCCCACCAAATTCGTTTTATTGTTTTTGCTTTGTATTCTTTCTAATTGTATCATAACCTCTTGTGCTATTTGCTTAGGGTCTTTATCTGCACCGTTAATTGTAATGTTATTTGTAACAGGTCCAGAAGATGAGAAGTTCTTGTTTTCTTGTGCAGTAAGTACACGCTCACCCTTGTGAAGCTGTGCAATTTGATCTTCAGGAATGTATGGTGAACCAACTTCGTAAGATGGAAGTTTGTATTTAGCAAGACCGCCATTAGCAAAACGAGAACCTTTGGCAATTTGAATTTTTCTTTCTATGGCTTTTATTTCTTCTTTAGTAAGATCTGTTTTATATTGGTAATAACCCATTTCTTTTCTAATTGACTCTATATCTGGATTGCTGACAGTGCCTCCCATGAAACCGTACATATTCATTATGTTGAATGGATTTAATGAATGGCTGCCCTGCACATCGCCTAGGTGCCTGTCTAACCATGATGATTTACCACTTGGATTGCACATGTCGCAGTTTGCTGACTCACCTAGGTGCCCTTGAAAAGAGTGAATAATCTCATGCATCGCTACGTCTTTTCCGCCAGCGGTGCTAAAAGGATTTAATCCCATCCAAGTGTCGCTCATTTTTGCTCTAGGCATGGTAATTGTGCCAGAATTCATTGCCCACCAGTTAGCAGGACCACCGCCTCGCTCTTCTCTTAGAGCATCTCCATCAAGAAATTGTATTGGAATAACTTTAGGGCCTGTATACTTGCTATATGCAGCTTTTGCAAGTATTTTTTCTCTATTTTCTGGCTTGATAACTCTAAACGGGACTCCTGTTAATCTTGTCAACTCATTTGCAGCCATATAGATAGAGGATAGATTTCTTTTTCTATCTTCTTTTCCTTCAGAAGTGTAATCTTTTACATCCAGATAAACTGGCCTTAGTTTACCATAACCGCTGTCTCTTTGAGCCTTGTAGTATGGTGTACGAATGGAAGCAGGTGAGGTGCCATCATCAGGAGATACGGATTCAGGGACATAAGTGTCAAATCCAGCTCCTGTTTCTCTGGATTGAAATCTTTGAACAACATTTTTTAGTACTGAAAATGCAGACAGTGGCGGGATCTTACCGCTAACTAATGTTTTTAATTGATTTAATGCAAACTTTGGAAGAGATTCTGGTTTTTGGTTATCAGTAAACTTAGGAAGATATGGGTTCCAGTAATCCCAGTCTCTGGCCCACTCTGGCACTTGCTCACCTGTTCTCATTGCCATATCATGTGGGGCTGTGTTTGATGGACCTGAAGTTGGAAACAGTTTCATTCCCATATCGTGTGGGGCTGATCTAGATGGAATTATTCCTCTCATCATATCGTAAGCATGCTGAGGTAAATTTGTTTTGTGCTTGTGTCCTACTGGACCAACACCGCCAGGGCTTCCTTTACCAAATTTTTGAATTAGTCCACCCTTAGCGTATCCATCAAGTTGATCTTTAAATGATAGGTCTGAAAATCCTACAGCATGCCCAGACTGTCTTTTTCGTAATTCCAACTCTTTAGCTTTTTTAGCAAGTGCTGCTGCAGATGGTGTTTTTACTGGTGCTGGAACAACGCTTGCTGCCATTGGTTGAAATGGCGACCAATCTACTCCTGGTGCTGCTCCCGCTCTTAGTCTACCTATCAGATTTGCATAAGATTGTATTTCATCTGGATCAGTGAGATTAAATGATGCTATGGCTTCTTCTACCAATGGAATTTGTCTGTTAATTTCTTTTATAATTGCATCATGGTATTCTGCTGGTGTCATTGATTGTGCAATTGGTGCTGTTGTTTCAGCAAACCATCTTTTTGCCCCGCCCTTTACACCTAGTAAATTAATAGCAGCCTGCTCTTGCATTGATGGCATTGAGGTGGAAAGCTTTCTCATTCCAGAAGCTACATCGTATACTCCTGAAGTTCCTGAGTCAACAAGATTTTTTCCAGACAGGTTTGCTTTTTGTAAATCTTTATCTCCACGCCACAAAGATGCAACCAGTTGTGTTATATATTCACCCTGTGTAAATTCTCCAGATGGGTTTGCAAATTCTGGATTATAAGCAGACTTTAATGCTAGCAGTGTTCTTTTTGCTTTTGCATCTGAAGGATCCATTATTTTTATTAAATCTTGAATTGGTGTAGTTAGTCCAACTTTTCTTGAAATTACATTAGATCTAATTTCAGATAAACCAGATAAAGAATCTGTTACTGGCTTGACAAATTCTTTTGTTCCATCTGCACCCTCATATAGACCACCAATTCCTCTAACTGGAAAACTTTTACCAACTGTTGCTTCTAGTTGTTTTCCTAATTGTGTGATTGGAAGATCTTTAAAGATACCGTTTTTAATAGAGGCATCTATTGCTTTCATTGTTTGTTCAGATGCTCGTGCTTCTTCTAGTGCTTTTATTCCTCGTGGCATACCAAGGAATAAACCTCTACTAGCACCCATTCCCATAAAGTTAAGTGGCAGCATGGATGCTCCTAGAGCGTCTCCACCTTTACCTTGTCCAGTAATAAGTCTTAATAGTTGTGCTGTTCCAAACATTTCAGCAGCTGGTGTATTTTTAGAATTAAATCCAGATACATATCTTTGGAACCAATTTTGTTTTTTACCATACTTTGGTCTTGATGCTAATCCGCCTTCTGCAAATCTACCCTTCATTTCAATAATCTTAGCTCGCATGGCAGTCTTAGATAAATCGCCAAGAATTTGACTTTCTACTTCACTTGCAGAACCCATGCCAGCATCTACATACTTATACTTATCGTGTCTGCTATAACCAATAGTTCCATCACTACCTAGCCATGAGTATGCAGGTCCGTCAGAAACTTTTATTGGCTTAGTAAGTTTAGCAGCAGTCTTTGCTGCCCCACCCCTTCTAGCCATTTCATATGCATACTTAGCATAGGCAGTAGTACCTTTAGGAGGTGCTTGAATTAGCGTATTTGTAAGAGCGTCATGAGGGTGTGGATGTACGTAGCCACCGTCATGATAACCAATCATGTTTCCGCCACCGCCACCTAGTAGCCCGCCAAAAGCTGCAGATGCCCCAGAGCCAATTAATGGGGGAGTAATCTTATCAATACCCATTCCAGGACCACTAGACTTTCTTAGTTGCTCTGCTAGCTGATGCCAGTAATCAGAGAACTGACCTACCTTTCCACTAAATGGAAGTCCTGGTATCTCTACTCCGCCCCATGGATCTTTGCCAGCATTATTAAATATAGGCTTTCCATTTTTATCAAAGCCAATCGGAGAGCCCTGATATAGTCTTTCTAATTCTCCCCAGTATCTTCCATATGGACTTCCAGTAGGCTGGTTATTAGAGTCATAGCTTCTTGCTGGCTTTTTCCACCAAGGATGGACTGCTCCGCCCTTTGCAAACTTTCCAGCATTCAATGCATCCATTACTCCTGTGCCATACTTCTTTACAGAAGAAGCTTTGACAACATACTCTCCATCTGAAAGCATTGCTGGAATAGAGTCAGATGTTGCAGTTCCTGGACCCTTTACTTTTCCACCAGGCTTGAAGTGCTTTATGTATCCACCTTCTGCTAATTTTTGTGGCTTACCCATTCTAATAAAGTCACCATTTTTTACAACTTTCCACTTATATGTAAGTCCATCTGCACCAATTGTACTAACAACAATAAAGTCTGTAGCTTTCTTTAAACGATCAAGATCTGTTTGGATTTGACTTCTAACGTATTTTTCAAATTCATCTCTAGTTTTTCCTGTTACTTGTGATGTATCCCACCACTGTTTGCTATCATTCCATGCTACTTTTGGATCAAGGTCTGCAGCTGTGACAGGAATAGCTGCATCTGCAGTTGTTGCACCCGCAGGCCATATCTTTGGTTTATTTTGTTCAACCCAAGCTTTTCTGCTTGCTGCACTTACATCTACTGGAACCGCAGTAGAAGAGTTTGTGCCTGATTGTGTTGTATCAAATGTTATAGAACCAATAGCTGCAACAATGCTTGCTGCGTTAGCAGCTGCATCTGCAGATGCATCATTAATAGCAGATACAACATCGTCAGACATTGCTTGAATTGCATCTATTTGGGCTTGCAGTGCATCAGATTTTGCTTGTAGGTCTGATATTGTTTTTTCTTTATTAAATTCTACTGTATTGTTTTGTTTTTCTTGTAAAAGGCTTGCAGCTTCAATATACTTTCCTCTAATTTTAGCTTCAAGAATTTGCTGATCAAGGTCTTGTTGTTTTTGTGTATACTCAGATTGTTTTTTTAACTCATCTGTTATTGCTTGTTCTTTCTTTATTTCATCATCAATAATTTTCTTTTTTGCTTTAAGAAGTTTAATTTGTTCTTTTGTAGATTTTACTTGAGCATCAGCTAACTCTTTGTATTTTTTTGTTACGCTTCCTGAATTTGTTTTTTCCCATATTTTTGGATCATTTAAAAAATCAAGGGCTGCCTTAGCTAAATCTTTTCCTTGTGTTGCTGGATTAATTTTTGCTTCAAACCCTTTTCCTACTGCAGCCATAATTAATCCTGTTTGCTCTAACGTTATTCCGTTTACTCTCTTTAGTGCTTGAATTGCTTGAGCTGCCTGCAAGTTTCCTACTTGAATGTATGCATAATATAGTGCACCCAAACCTTCTGCTGCAGAAAGACCAGATTGTGCAACACCATCTAAAATAACATCTAGTTGCTGTAAAGATGATGCATTTGCTGCTGCAGCCATTACTTGCGTTAATGCTGTTCCTAATGTTAGAGAGCTTCCTGATGCATCTTTTAGTGTTTGCACAACTGCTTCAGTTTGACTTTTTAAATTCATAAAATTAGATCCAACCATAGCAACCTTACCACTAGATGCTAAGATTAAATCAAAAGTTTTTTGTGCTTGATCTGGTTTAATTTGACCCAGAGCAACTTGTGTTGTAACAAAAGCTTGGGCAATTTTATTAATTTTTTCTGGAGATGATTCTTCTGTTAAACCAGTTATAAGATCTCTTAAAGGATTTCCTTCTGGCAGCTGGCTAACCATTTCATTAAATCTAGCAAGCTCATCTGTTGTATATCCAAATGCTTTGCCAATATTTTCTAAGCTACCGCCTACAATTCCAAGAGATACACCAAAGTTACTTATAGAAGTATCTACATTAACTATTTCATTACCAAAATATGCAGCTATATCAGCACTAGATTTGAATGCTGCTTCTGTCATTGCTTTTTGAATTCTTTGTTTTTCAATTAATTCACTTATTGCAGATGATACAAGACCTATTGCTGCACCAGCTGCAGCTCCCCAAGGACCAAATAGCATACCCATGCTTGCACCAGTCATTGTTGACTGTATTAGATTTTTACCAGCAAAATCAGGCGCTGCACTAAGAGCCATATTAGCACCCATAAGTCCTACGCTGCCTTGAACGCCACCGAACTTAGCTCCAACTTTTTTAATGTTTGCGTATTTTGCTTTTCTTGCACGCTGATTTTTTAGTTTCTTTTTTTCCTTCTCAGACATACCGACCATTGGAAGAAGGGTTGTTCCTGATGGCATGCTTGGTCCTATTGGAGCAGGGCCCTGTTCTCTTGTTGCAATGCGACGAGCCTTACCACTTTGAGTTGATTTTTCTTTTGTTTTATTTATTGCTTCTTCTTTTGCTGTTTGATATGCAATACCATCTTCTTTACCGTGGGTAGCAGCCAATCGGTGGGGGCTTCCTCTGTCTAGGCTTGCCTCATAAGGATCTTTTGTTGATGCCTTAACTCCCTTTGTATACTCTGTGCCATCTTTAGATCCACGTTTAAATAAAGATTTAATTCTACCTCTGTCGTCATAGTAGTCGTCTCTAACTGATGCATCTACAACAGCACTTTGATTTCTTTTAACTCTTTTACCTGAAAGCCCCATAAATGATTTTCCTGAACCAAACACTGCAGCATCCGATGGAACTTGTTGCCCTGGTTTATAAGGAGTGCCGAATTGAACTTGGCCCTTTGCCATATCTCTTGGAACTGCATTAAGCTGTGTTCTATTAAATACATTAGTCTTTGTATTTTTTTCGTCATAGCCAGCAACTGCGCCCATTTCTTTTAGCAATGTTGCTTTGTATGCTGCCTCTTTTATTTTTCTTTTTTCTAAATCTGTTTTTGCTTCTTTTACAAGTTGTAGTGTTGCTTTTTCTGCTTCTGCAATTTTTTGTTTTGCCAAGGTAGATGCCTCTTCTGCAGACAAACCTTTTTGCATTAATGTATACTCTAATGCTTGAGTAGATTTCATTTTTGTAAAATCTGCTTTTTTAGCTTCAACTTCTTGTTGAGACAGACCAACTAAGCTTTTTTCTAAATCTAGTTGTTCTTGAACTAATATTTTTGCTTGTTCTTTTTGCGCCCTAGTATTATCTGTTTCATTTTTAGATGGTTTATCAATATAGGCTTGAGCTTTTTTACTTGCTTCTTGCGCTTGTTCAAATGTTATTGGTTCTCCTGCAATGCCAGCGGAATTTAACATAAAGTTTCTATCAGCAGATGTTTTAGTTGTTGTTCCAGCAAATTCACCAGTTCCGATTGCTGTTACATCTTCAATATTATTTTCTAATAAGCTACTAGACAGACTTCTAAGAGATGTTTCAATAGTTCTACTTACTGTTACCATTCCATCGGCTGTTGTGGACAATCTTTGAATACTAACACCAACATCTGGCAAAACTGACAAAACTCTTTGCATTGTTGGGTCTGACAGTGTTGTAGTTAATTGTGCTGGAGTAAATCCCTCTATGTGGCTTGCTACTGTTTTGGCACCTGGCTTTCCAACAGAATACCCAGGAATATTGTCTGCAATCATTCCATTAATGAGTCCACCATACTTCTTGCTCATCTTTGTTGGAATTACTGTTTCTCCAGGCATGAGTAGTGATAGCTCTGTGTCTTTATTTCCTGTACCGCCAACTACTGCAGGCTTTCCATTTGCTCTCTTTGTAACTGGTGCTCTTTTAAATGGAACCTTGGTTGGCATTAATTGTGCCTGTGCTGCAACTGCTCTGTAATATGCTCTTGTTAGTGCATCAACTGCTGAAGCTTCTACAGTAAAGGTTTGTGCAAGATTTTTGTGCACTTGATCAAGAGATGCTGCAACCGCTGCTGCATTTCTTTGCTCAAGAGTCATATACTTAACTTCAGTACCTAGCGTTGCACTAGACTTACCAGCTTTATTAAAAATACTTTTTAGGAATGTAAAGCCTTTAATTATATTTGCTAAACCGTTTGCAAGCAAACCAAATGTCATTAATAATACTGGACCAAGGCCTGCAACTATTGCTGTTAATGTAACAATAACCTTTTTTGTTCCATCTCCAAGATTATTAAACTTATCTAAAATTTTTGTAACAAACTCAGCAATTGGTGTTACTGCTTTTAAAAACTCTTCTCCTACTGGAACTAATGATAGCTTAAGATTTTCAATAGATGCTTTAAATTTGTTCATTGCAGACTCTGAAGTCATTCCTAATTCTTTTTCTGACAATGCTGCAAGTTCTTGAATTGATGATCCAGCTAGGTCAAGTACACGTGATGCCTGAGTTCCTTCTTTTGTTACGTTTGCAAATAAAGTAGATAGACGAGCAAACTGAAACTTACCAAACATTTGTTCAATTGCTTGTGCTCTATTTAGTGGATCAAGTTGATTTAATGCTGTTGCAAAGTCAATAACTGTTTTCTTTAAGTCACCCTTATTGTCTACAACAATCTTTTTTATATTAATACCAAGACTGTTAAGCATTGCTGCTGCTTTTCCAGTTGGGTTAATCATAGAAGCAAGACCAGACTTGAGTGCGTTAGCACCTTCTGATGCGTTTATTCCACCTTCCTTCATTGCAGTCATAAAGAATGCTAAATCCTTAACATCTCCGCCAAGCTGTTGAATAACTGGTGCTGCCTTTGGAATTGCAGTTGACATGTCATCAAGTGATAAAACAGTTTGGTTTTCTACTGCGTTAAGAAAGTCAATATTCGTTGCTAAATCTTGAGATGACATTGAGAATGCATTTTGCAATGCAATGGTAGTTTCAAGTGCCTTTTGGCTTTCAACTTGTCCTAAAACAGAAAGCTTGGTTGCTGCTGCTGTTTGTCTTTGAAGGTCAACTCCTTTAAAACCTGCTGCTGCAGCTTCTGCTGCTAAACCTACTGTATCTTTTACTGCGATGCCATACTTTGTAAACTCTTTTCCAAGAGCCTTTATTTCTTCTAATGCTGCAGTACTTTCTGTCGTTGATGTAAATAGATCACCATATACCTTTTTAAAACGTATTGCCTGAGTTTCCATATCCATAAATGTTTTAGCAGCTGCTGCTCCAACAGCCATTAATGGAATTGTAAAACCAACCATAAGCTGACGGCCAGCCCATTGTGTATTTTTACCAAAGTTTAAAAGATTAGTTGATCCTTGCTTTAACAGCTGATTAAGAATTGCCTGCTTTTCAGCAGCAATCATTGTCTTTGTTGCAAGATCATTCATATCAAGAGATAGAGGTCTTACGGCAATTGCCTTCATTGCACCGCTAGCATCACGGCCCATCTTAATATATTGTGTTTGAAGGTCTTTTACATTTTCTCTTGCTACTTTGTTTATTGTATCAAACTCAGTTTTAAATAGTTTTCCAAAAGTTTTTGATGCCCCACCAGCATATCTAAAATATTCTTTCATGGAGAACTTGTTTTTTTCTAAAGAGCTTGTAAAAGATTCTGTGGTTGTTTTGATTGTTCTCATTTGGGCAGAGAACTGGCCTGTAGCATTAATTGAGTTAATTAAGTTTTGCTGCATTTGGGCAGTGACTGCATTTGCTGCAGCACCGCCTTTTGCCATTGAGGTATGAAAGGCTGATATCTGTCTTTGTAAGTTTTTGATACTGGCTAGTGCTTCAGTAGTATCAATACTTACTTTAATATTAGACTGAACATCAGCCATTCAATACACCTCTTTATTTAGTTATATTATTCTTCAGTATTAAAAATTGATGCTGCTTCAGAAAGTTTAATTCCTGATGCTGTTTCAACAATCTCATATACTGTAGGCAAGTCAATATTATCCTCAAGCGCAGCAATGTCAGTTGCTAGCTCTGGCTTATATTGTTCCATTGCGATTAGTACACACTCCATTAGTAGATTGATTGATTTATCATTATCTTCTACTACTGCTGCAATACCCTCAAACTTTTTCATAAACTTTCGTAAAAGTGAAATCTTAAGCGGTCTTAAGGTTATCTCTGTACCATCAATTAATTTGACTTTATGCGCTTCATGCACAGTTGTTGCCATATTGATCCCTCCCTTGGGTTTAGATTAATTATACCATGAGAGAGGGGTCTCTTGCGTCTTCATAATCAAGACCCATGCCAATTCCAAATCCTACTCTTTGAGCATTTTGTCCTTGCAGTGCTAATATGTCATTACTATCATTTGTTGCTCCACCGCTAAATACTCTAGCCTTTAAATCTTCCCATTCTTTTTGACCTTTTTCAGGTTCAGATCCGCCTTCTAAATCAATACCTTGAATTGATGCAAAGAATTTCTTTTCTTGATAGTCTAATTCTCTTTTACTTGCTATTATTGATAATAGTTCAGACAATGATATTGATGATTCTAGCTCACTGTAATCTTTCCATATACCCAGCAAAAATACCTCTGATTCAAGTTTTGCTAAATCAAAGTCTTCCCATGTTGGACCAGCCTCACTACTTTGGGCCTGAGTCTTTATGCTTTCTTCTGAATCTTCACCTATTTTTATATTTGCAGCAACCTCTAAAATTTCATGTACTGTTGGTAAATCTATGTTATCTTCAAGATCTTCTAGGTTTTTAGATATTTGAGGATAGTATTGTTTCATTGCAATTCTTGCACACTCTAATAAAACCATCATTGATTCATCGTCATTTTGTGCATACTTTATTTTATTAAATACATCCATAAACTCTCTAAGATACTTAATCTTAAGAGGCATTATTTCTATTTCTGTACCGTCAAATAAATAGATGTTTTTTGTTTTATATATTGATGTTGCCATAGTCTACTAAGTCTACCACAAAAACAACAAAGCCCACCTCGTTATGAGATGGGCTGAGCTGTATTATTAAGTTTTTATTATGCTGGTGCAAATGTACGGTCAACGATCTTACCGTATGATCCAGAACTATCTTCTGGTAGTAGACGGAATGATACTTCAAACATTGAAGCCTCATCACGCTTTGCTGCTACTGTTACATTCTCAATTGAGAGTGCACGGTATGCTGTGTATACACGTTCTGTTACTGCAGCTGTTGCAGGGTTTCCAGTTCCTGGACCCACGGCAACGATACCACGCTCTAGTGCAACATCGCCAATGTCTCCTGCTGACATGTCTAAGACCTGTCCTGCAGATGTTGACTTTGTTCCTGATAGCTTTGATTCTGGTGATGCAAGTGCTAGTAGAAGATTTTCTAGAGTAGCTTCAGCAAAAGCAGTTGCAAGGCTAACCTGCATACCCTGCTTGTATAGCTTAGCAACGTCAAGAACCTGATCTACTTGAACTTCACCAAAATCTGGCTGGAACTGTAGTTCAAGACCATTCATAGTGTAACCTACGTTTGTGTAGTCTACAGCATTTAGTGTTGATGTAAGTGTAGTCTTAAAAGACTCTGTTCCAACAAACGGCTTTAGTGTTGATGGAGTTAGTGTTGTATCTGCAATAAAAAGTGCTGCTGCGCCAACGATGATGTTGTTGGACGTTCCACGACTATATGGCATATTCTTACCTCTTTTCCTTTAAAGATAGATATTAAATTATACGGCGTTCTGTTTCCTCAAGTCAATTATAACAGCGTTTTAAATGACTAATTTAGTAGCCAAGGTCTCTGGCTGCCAGGAGTGGGCTGTCAAATCAGGCATCTGGTGATAGTCAAAGTCAATAATGATCTTATTGCCACCATATGTACGGGCTGTACCAAAGTCTATAATATCTCTGGTCTCCTCAAGCTGGTATACCTTGAAATTATGGAAGTAGAACTGGTTATCTAAAACCTCTGTAGGGCTTACCCTAATCTGACGGTTACTACACCA
>Ga0315899_10005563_pt1 | contig 13603 bp, 16 predicted proteins | sample LakEriMetagenome_2_FD_203518 | JGI IMG/M metagenome (GOLD analysis project Ga0315899, IMG submission 203518) | Freshwater fungal communities from buoy surface, Lake Erie, Ohio, United States - Buoy 4 MA112 | ecosystem: Environmental > Aquatic > Freshwater > Lake | place: USA: Lake Erie, Ohio...
AATCCCGTAGGCATTGTTAAACCTACGGATGTAAGATTTGTAGCCGCACCACTCGCACTATAATCTAAATTCACATAAACGGGGCTTGGATTTCCTCCGCTAACCGTAATATTGGTTACATCATAAGTAACCTTTATCGTAGGTTGTGTTGAGCTATATGTAACTTTAATTAATATCATTATGATGTAACTTGGTTTTGAACTTCAACATAACCTTGCATCCAAGTATATTTATTACTTGAGATAGTTACTTCAAGCTCGTATGTATATTCACCCGCCGTATAAGTAGCCGTAGTAACGGGTGTTAATGTTACCTTTCTAGTATGACTATTTATTTGCACAAAATCCGCGTTAAGCCATTCAATCATAACCGTTCCGCTAGTGTTCTTAGCTTGTAGCTTAAAGCTATAAGTCGATACATCTAGTGGATCGGTCTCACATTCATCCTCGTAAAAAGAGTAACTTATAACGTATGTATCACCCTTTTTAATGGGCTTCATGTTTAATTCACCTATCATAATTTATCGGCTTTATCTTTTAATTCTAATTTGATCTCATTAAGAGCTTGCATAATTTCTTTGAACTGTATTGCAGTCTCATCTTCTTTCTTCTCTAAAGTCTTAAGCCTTAAATCATGTTCACGAAACTTTACCTTCATGTCGGTATATATCTTAATTCCAATGCCAGCTAGGCCAATTGTTTGAAACCCAATAACTACCCAAAAATTTGATTCCATTTGCTATTAAAATTACTAAATTTTAAAATAACTGTAAATATGCCGCTTTAACCGTTTCCCCATTATATGCCGCACCAATAGTTATAGTGAAAACGCCACCTCCTTCGTCCGTTACCGAATAATTATAATACCATACCCCATCAATTGCAACACCTATTAATTTGTAGGATGCCGTACTTCTTGAGGTAATCTTTCCACTTGTTACCGTATAGCTATCAACTACACTTATCTCGGTTATAGGCCCAGTACCTTGTAAAGTAAAGCTATATGAGGCGTTTTGCCCCGTTGCGTTAGTAAGAGTTAAATCTTGAACAATGCAAGAAAACTTATAAACTTTATAATTACCACTTGCATCAATAATGTCTAAATAACCAATAAACTCACTATCCGTACCCTCAATAAAGGTATCAAAAAAAGTTATAGGTTGCGTATAACTTTCAACCATTTTTACTAGACCGCTTCCACTAACACTATACCCACTACGGCCTTTTATATATTCACGAAAAACGCCATTTGTTTTAGGTGCTAATTCTATAAAGTCCCTATTTATGGTTATGGATGCGGTTGTAGTACAAGCAAATGGGTAAACATTCCCATCGGCATTTGTTACCGCTATTACTAAGCCTTGCGCAGTTACTACTTCAGCCATTATTTGTTGTATATATATTTTTCACTAAATGTGTCATAAGTTAGAGTACCAGGATATTGATAGTCAATAGTAAATGATCCGCTAGTATATTGTATTTGAGTTATGTTATTACTAACCTCTACGGTAAATACATCACTTGGATTTATTGTAATTGTACCGCTAGGAGATAAGTTAAACGTAAACGCTTGTGGATTTGTACTAACGGGATACGTTTGTGTTTTTATCGTTACTCCATTTTGTTTTACTCTAAACGTAGTAGAAACGGGAGGTAATGGAGCGGGGCTAGTTGTATTAATGTTACCCGCCAAACTTATTACAATAGGCTCGTTAATACTTACTACGCCATTGTAAGTTATTTGATAACCTCCAACTATTGAGAAATCGGCCGCCGTTACAACAGTCCAAGGTACATTTACGGGGTTGTTGTAAGTACCGGTAGTTACATCGGCATCAAATGTTTTATCGGTTAAATCTAACCCATCTTTATTCTCATCCCATACCTCAAGTAAAGTTGCACTCCATGTAGCACTTGCAAAATCTATTTCTTTAAGATTTACTATTGCGTACACTTTATCGGGGTCATCGTCCACAAATATTACCGTATTGTGTAACCCAATGCGATCGCCATTATTTAAAATGCCATAAAAATTAGCATCTAACTTTGTACGATTATACCTTGTATTCTCCCAATAAGCAATATTATTTTCTTTACGAAAACTCATTTCTTCCGTTGGGAATCTATAACGATACCATGTACTATCTAAAATTGATGTTCCGCCACTATTTAATATAGTGCCTTTATAATTCCAAGAAAAGCCATCTTGTAAAAAAATGTCATTCTCTTGCTTATTATATAAAGTGTCCGTTTTAGTAAATGCCGTTTTAACACCTACCAATGGTTGCGCACTTATTCCGTTAAATTGCTCAATAATTTCAAAATTAAGAGCCTTTATGTGCATCTCGTTTGTAGAGTCAAGTAATGCGTGGTAATCTAAAATGAAAGCTATTTTAATAACTCCGTTATCTGGTATTGGTTCACTCTCCACATTTAAGCTCACATATTCCGTAGGCTCGGGACTACCCGCTTGATTATACTTTGTACCAATAAACCATTCTTGATCGGTATTTGTATTTATGGTAAAAGTGCTTGTTGTTAAATACCACTTGCCATCTTGACCAAGGAAATAATTGTTAGCCGCGCCATCAAGCATTACTACCATTTGTCTAAAAAAGCCATCCTCGGTAAAATCGGTCTCAAATTTATAATCCACTCCAATTACCAATTTCTCACCCGTAAATACTTTAACCTCTTGGCTTCTTAAATAATAATCGTAACCCGTTGTTATAACTTGCTCGCCTGGCACCCTCACATAATTATCCTCTAAATAACCATAAGAGGTATTTGACCATTCTTCGTTTCTTGTTACACTACCCGTTGGAGGTGTTGTCCCACCAAATCCCCAATAATCGGGGTTAGGAGTAGCCGTATATTTATAATCGAAACTATTTAAATTATATTGCTTAAGTATAGCCGTTGTAGTAAGTAAGCTACCTCTTGAGAATGTACCATTGGTAATTAGCTCGCCAATTTGCTCGTAATTAAATGTTACACTATTCTCTTTTGTTCTTCTATTTATATTTCTAATAGCACTAGGAGAGATTAACTTAATATCCTCGTTATTGCCTACGTTAATATCATATCTTGTGTTAATAGCCGTTCTAACGCTACTATTCTCAACAAATCCTCTTAAGTTCTCCGTTTTGGGAATGTAAAGCTCCTCCATTCTCATTAGCCACCAATTGTCATTATACATAAATAAATTTTGGTTAAAACCTCTATTTATTTTGTCAAGAACTTCTAAAGATGATTCGTACTCGGTGCTTTGTATTTGGAAGGTCTTAGGATCAATAGTGCATTGATCAAGTGAGGTATAAGTTGCACTATCGGTCATTAATGGATGAAACAAGTTATTAAAACAATAAAACTTATTCCAATCTTTGACCGCATTTGCCGTACAATACTCAATATATTGCAAAGGCGTTGTTTTTGCGGTTACTTCCGCACCCGCATTTGATAATGGAAAATCTCTATTATATCCAAGGCCATCTATGGCTATTATTATTAAAATGTGATTAGTGTCCTCCCAAATCTCTTGGAAGTCATCTTGCAAAAGCCATCCTCTCCAATAAGGTGTAATAAGGCTATCATAATAAAAGATAACCTCAATATCGTTATCCTTATCCATTAAAAAATTATCAATACTCACTCCACTTGCACTACCTATTATTTCAATCTCGGCCATTTGTGGTCTAATAGGCTTAAATAAGTCATCATTCGTATTAAACTCTTTTAATACAAATGGCTTAATGCCTCCACGAAGTTCCGTAGTTGCACCCGTAAATCCCTCAAAATAAAACTCTACTCGGGCTTCTTGGCCTTGTAGAGTCTTAAAATTTATTCTATATTTTTCTGCTTTAGCCAACTCTATTAATTGTTGCGTTTGATCTATTTAATACTCCTACTAAATCACTACCTCTTTGTACAAATACTACTTGGCCACTCAATCCTATTCCTCCACTAAGGCCACCAAAATTAGCCGCTCCTCCTAACCCTCTTGGAGTATAACCAAGAGAGGGACTCATTCCACCTTGCATATTTCTTCCAAACAATCTACTGCTTTGATTATAAGCATTTACACCAGCCGTTCCCGCTCCAGGTACAATTGCGTTGGCAATTGCAGCCGCAGCCGTAGTTGCAATAATTGAACTTATAATATTTGCCAAAACTCTTAACACTACATTTCCAAACTCTTTCCAACTAAATTTGCCACCTTCCAATACTGTGTTAAATAAATAATCTAAAGGTGCAGTTATGAAATTTTCTATTACTGATTTATAATTTTCAAATCTTTGTTGATTTGCTTTCATATCATCATCCATCCCCTTAAATACCTTATTAACACCTCTTTGCACTTCTTGTATGCCAAAAAGCATGTCTTGATTTTGCAAACTCTCAAATAACTGATCAAAAGATGTATTTGATATTTTAATTGCCGTATTTGCAACGCCATCCAAATTAGTCTTTAACTCAGCAGATTTTATAGCAACTTGCTCTATAATGTATCTCCAACCTTCTAAATTCTTTGCACTCTTTTTAACTGCATTATTAAAATCATCACCGGCTATAACCGCAGCAGGAGCAAACCCAGACCATAATCCTTCTACTTCTTTTGTTTTTGTTTTTAGTTGTTTTAAACCATCTATGTTTATAAAACCCTTAAAAACATCTATTTCACTAAATACACCAGTTAATTGTGATCTTAATTCTGCTTTTAAATTATCTATAGCAGCTTGAGTTGTTGTAACTGGAAATACTGGATTTACATTTAAAGCAATATCTCCTACAAGCGGAGTTTTACTTGCTTTCACAGCATCTTTAAACAATTGAGATGTTGATTTATTTAAATTATCAACATCTTGCTTAGTAGATTTAATATTCTTTTTTCTCTCTAATTCAGCATCTACTAATCTAGTTATTTGTTCCGCATATTTAGTAAATAATTCATTTATCTTTTTTTGTTGAGATTCTATATAAATCTTTCCAATAAATGAATCAATGTATCTATCTAAGCTAGCAGTTACTTCATCAATTGATGTTTTTTCTGCTTTAAGATTACCAAAGTATTCTGGAGCTACTTGATTTAACTTTTTAATTATATCAAATTGCTTTTGTCTATCTTTTTCGAATTTTGGATATAAAGTAGCAAGTGATATAACTTCTGTTGCCTCGTCAGCTAAACTTTTTGCAAAATCTTTTTGCTCTTTTGTTAATGTTCTTTGTCCGCTTACTATTGCATCAAAAGCGGCTGATAAGCTGCCATACTTTTGAACAAGTGCAGTAACCGCAGAAATTACGGCACCAAAAGCAAATGCAATACCGGCTGGGCCAGCTAAACTTGCACCAACTTGCTTTAATGCTCCTCCTAATCCATTACTTGTTTTAGCTAAAGCACTAAATTGATCAACTACTAGCGGTAAGTTGTTCTGAATAGCTATAAATCCAAATGGCGCATCCCTAGCAACTTGGCTAAGTGAAAAAAGTGCAGCGCTACCGCCTTGAGCTGCTTGTGGTAATTTGTCTAATCCAGTTTTTCTTAAATTAGTTAGACTGCCTTCTAATTGTTGAATATATTTATTAGTTTCAACAATTGCTTGACCAGTCTGGTTTTTAAGAGAATTACGAACATCTTTTAGCTCTCTTTCTACCTCAGTTATAGATTTAGTGAATTGGCTTATATCCGCACCTAACGTAAATATGAAATCTTGGTTACTTGCCATTCCTATATCTATTTATTAATTCTCTATATTCCTCTTCGTCTATTTTAGTTGTATCGTCATCCCCTGGTAATTGCCACAATTGCTCTGGTGTTTTTGGCGCACTCTTTGGATCGGCCATTAACCTTACCATTGTGAACATAAGTAGTCTAGTTTGTTTGTAACTATCTATCTTTTTATCTTCATGCCCTTTCATCATTAAAGAGTAATGCTTAGGGCTTAAAGAGTAAAATTGATTAGGCATGAGTCCCAACTCTCCAAACGCAAACGCCTCTATTTCTTCCCACGAGAGGTCTTTTTTTTTGGCTCTTCGGCTTTTTGTTCGCTACGAATAAAATCGCTTTCCGACCAAACTTTTATAGCTTTTGCAATCTCATTGTCCTCTTGATTTTTAAGCAAAGTTTGCTCAACCCATTCGACAATGTCCGCAAAGCTATATTTAGGATCAACCTCCTTAACAAGACAATTATTAAAATATCCACTATATATAATGTGAGATATTGTAATCTCACTTAATATTGATATATCAAATGTCTTGTCTTTTGAGAATTTGTCTTGAAGGTATCTAAAAGACGCCATCCCAAATTTTAGTCCAATAGTTTCGTTGTTAATAGTAATAGTAGTGTAGTTCATAATTATGCAGTAATATCAATAAGTCCGTTTGATGAAATTGTACCAGAGAAATTGATAAATTCAGTAGTTGATTGATTAAGAGTTAAAGAAGTGATGTAACCATCAAATGATTGATAATATGCAGCACCAGCACTTGATCCAGAAAAAACTGGACTTTGAACTCTTACCGCAATTTGAGTACCTGCGTTAAAGTAACCCAATAAAGATGAGTAACTAACCTCTGAACCTCCAGGAGCGGTTTCACAAATTGCATCAAAATCAACAGTCATATTGGGCTTACCAATAGATGTGAAAGTTCCGCAGTTTGTTTGTTCTACGGTTGAATCAACTGTACCGTTTACGCTTGAAGTGCGCAAGCAAATAAGCGATTTCCAAGTAGAACCATTGTCTGTGCTAATATCTACGCTTTGGGTAGAACCTTGAATTTTTGCCATTTTTGTTTATTTTTGATTTACTAGATTTCTAATTGTTATAACTTTTCTTGCTATATAATTATCACCCTCCCACAAAGGTAAATAATTTGAACTTGTTCGAGCCATCGGGAATACGTAAAAGTCAGTATCACTAAACCCATTGATTTTCGTATCTGGAATCAAAATATTAAGGATTTGACCCGCAATATTGTCAACCTGGCTTACGTTGTTATTCTTGTTTTGCTCGCTATAAATCTCTATTGTTACCTCAACCTCATTGTCAAAGCTATCATTGGTATTATTAGCTACTTCTACTATATTATTTATAATTACATACCTATCTGGAGTAGTTACAAATGGAGGTTGCCCATAAACTGGTACATTCTTACCATTGTAAGTAATGTTGCCGTTCAAAGCGTTTACATATATATTCCTTACGTTATTTGCACTATCCTTCATTACGCTTGTCTTTTCTTTCTTAAAAAGTCCCTAACTCGCTTTTGGTATATAGGCCAATAAGCCAAAATACTTGGACGCATATAAGGCCTAGGCGGTAAATTAACCTTTTTAATGTTTTTACCTCTAAATTGTTCTGCTAATTGTACCCAACCTTGTTTCTCTGGATTTACAAATAAATCGCCAGTACCAAACTCAATATAAGCCGCATAGTCAGTCTGTGCAACAAATTGATAACTAAGGAATTGATCCTTTTTAAAGGATATGCTATTTAGTAGCCTACCCGTATCAACCGCACCCCTACTAGATAATATATTCTTGGCACTTCTGACCATGTCCTCACCGCTAGCCGCTAACTCACGATCAACCGTTGCGCTCGTTTCGTCAACCGTTTGCTTGAGCTTGGTAAGCATTTTGTTGAACTTATAATCATTAACTTCTAAACGGAATCCACTCGGCATTATACTATAAATACTTTTTTGTATTGATGATAGTTAAGGCCATCCCAATTAGGATATTGGCTAAGTAAAGAGGATTTGTCAGCGTTCATCTTTTTGCCTCTATTCTCAAATTGCCATGAAGTCAAAGCAAGTATATCATTTGCCAAGTCCTCTGGAATTGAGCCATAACCGCACTGATATTGAACATTAAAAGTCCCTTGTGAATATAACCATAATTTCCCACCAATTACTTCATAATCCTCATTTTTTACCAAAGTAGTGTAAGTATTTATACCAGTTTTAATGGCTACACTATCAACACATAATAAAGGGCTATAAGGTAAATCAATCATCCAAACACCTGGAGCTATTCCCGTAGTTTGTAGATTAACTTTCAATAACTTATTTACCAAAGCCACACCGCTTATTTTCTCTAAATGTACCCTAGATGCACTAATCAAATCTTTTATAAGCCCATCCTCATCATTATAATCTATTTTCATCCAATCTTTAGCATCGGGTAGGGAAACCGGCTCTACTACGCCATCAGCGAGTACCGTTATCCCGTTTATATATATCGCCATACTTACTTATATTTATTAACCATTTCTCGGAACCAGACCTCAAATTCATCAAGCGTTTTTCTCGGATCATGCTCTCTTGATCTCTCTTTTGCTTTTTTGGATGCCTCACTATATTTTTTGGCATCATCCAGTTCAGTAATTGCCTTAACCCAGCTTTTAATATCATTCCTATCTTTTATGAATATGCCAGCCTTTCCGCAATTCTCTACGAGTCCTTCGGCCATTGTGCTTATAACTGGAATCCCAGAGCAATAAGCCTCGGTTGCCGTTCTTCCCCAACTCTCGTAATCACTTGGCATTAATAGTATCCTAGTTTGCTTGTAGTATTGCGCAATATCTGGTGTATTAGGCACTAATTTTAAATTTGGAAGGTTAGCATCCATTTGAGGATCATAACTCCCTAAAACGCCTAAAAACCGCTTATTTGGCAATGCACGAGCAATTTGTTCAAATATCTTACCGCCTTTGTTCTCGTTGGTGTTAATTAGAGTAATATATTCATTCTTCGCGGGGTCAATCTTTAGATCGTAGTATCGATAGTCAACGGGAGGCGTTAGTATAAAGTTATCCCAATTATATTGCAATTTCTCTTTTAGCCAAAAAGAGTTATACACAACGTGTTGATTGGTGTTTGCGTCAATGATTTCGGGGTAAGGATGGCTATTATGTATTAAATGAAAAACGGGTTTTCTATAAAGTTTAGCCGCACTAATTGTCCATCTAGTATAGTCCAAATGCGTAATTACGGCATTACTCCAACGCATCAAATTATCTATTACGTTATCGCTTGGTGGGAAAACATCCACGCCATCAAACACATAATTATTTTTAATCTTATAATGATTGGCTTGATGCAAAAGCACTCTTACATTGTGTCCTTTGCTAATCAAATCTTTGTTAATGTGATGTAACATCCATTCTGCACCGCAATTGTGCTGCGGAGGATAAAGATGTATTGAGCAAACTATATTCATATAAAATTATAATTTAAGTATAAGCCATAATAACCATTAAATTTGAATGATCTCATCAATGGATATTTTTCAGTAAAGTTATATATTGTTAAATCAGATTGTTTATGTATTTCGTATATATTGCCTCCTACTGCATCTTGCTCCATTTCATAAGGTATTGCAACCATGGAATATATATTTTTAAATGTTAAATCTGCAAGTAAGTTTTGTGCATCATTTATGCTCAAATGCTCTAGTACATCCCCAAGTATTAAATAGTTGTAAGAGTTATAATTAAACTCTAGTATATCTTGATTGTAAACGTTTTTATACTTATCTCTTAAATTAAATTGATCTATGTAAGGCTCGTAAACCTCAACCGCATCAATATTTGTAAAATCTTTGCAAAGCAAATCGTAATAGCTACCCGAACCTGGGCCGACATCCAATATTTTAATATCGGATGAGAAATTTTTTATAAGATGATCTCTAAAATCATCTTTAAAGTAATTGTATGAATAAGGCATAGTAAAAAAAAGGGAGTCTTACGGGACTCCCAATATTTAAGATTAATAAATCTTAGATGTTGCCATACAAACAAGCTGTAGGCTGGAAGCTCATGAGGTCGCAACGTGCTTCGCATCTGAACGTAATTAAGTTCTTCACGAAATCGTCTTGGTCGAACTCTGTAGAACGAACTGCAAGTCCGCTCTGTTGAGCAATAGAAAACTTAGTTGTGTCAAGAACATAAGCCTTAGACGCAGTAACCAAGCTATGTGGAATAACTGGAATACCCATCATTCTGATGTTACCTTGAGCATCAATTGTGATACCACCAGGAACAGAGTAAGAACCACCAGAAGGAACGGTTTTCAATACGTTGCTCCAACCAGCAAATGTGGTAAGGATCAAGTTTGGCTGCCAGTTAAGTGCGCCCAATTGAGCCACATAATCTACGAATTTCTCGGCAGTATTAGCACCAGAAGAAGAACCAACTGTTGCGCCAGAAGCCAAGTCATTCAAGTAATATGTATCTTCAGCTCTTTGGAAATCTTCGATCAAAGATTGTTGCAAATAGCTATTCAAGAAAGGAAGATCGTCAACCATTTGGCGAGATACCTTTACATAACCAGCTATGAATTGCAACACTTTGTTTACAACTGTTACATCGTAATCCAATTGTGCTTTACCAGAACCTTCAGTTTGCTTACCGAAAGAACCTTCACCTACTGGAGTATTTCCTTTAGGGAAAGATACTGAACCAGTTGAAACTGGAATGATGTTAAATACGCTTCTCAAGTGTGGGTTTACGAAAGAACGTAAAGCTGGAGAATTGATATAAGAAGTGTAAGGATTACCAGTAAGGTTAGCACCTTCGGTCATTACACCAACTGCTTTAAGGTCAAGTTCAAAATTGAAACCTTTACCGTTTGTTCTTGCAGCTTCTTTGATAGAAGAATAACCCTTAACGATTGCATCTCCGATCGCAGATTTGATTTCAGAGATATGCTCATTGTAAGATTGAGCTACCTTCTTATCTTCAGCAGCAGAGATTTTACCAAATGCAGCTTTAGCAGAAAGAACTTCTTCTCTTGCTTCAGCAATTGTCTTGTTGTTCTTAGCAATTTGCTCGTTGATTTCCTCAACTTTGCTTTCAAATGCTTTAGCAGCTTTCTCAGTTGCGAGAGCTACTTCAGCTTTCTGCTCGGCCATTTTAGCCTCAAGAGCAGCTTCGAATGATTTAATGTCGCTCATTTTGTTAATTTAAAATTTGTTTATAATATTTATTAAAGACTCAACTGGAACCTCTTCTTCTTTTTGCTGCAAAGGTGTCTCATCAACTGCCTTTGTGCTACTCATACGTTCAATCAGTTCAGCGAGTTGTTTCACTTTTAACATACACAAATCAATTGTCTCATCCGTTACATCACTATTGCGGATAAATTTCTCAAAAGATTTGATTTGATCTTGTATTTGCTCAATGTTATTCATATTCTTCATGCCTAATAATGGAGTCGCTTCGTTTGCTCCCCACGCGGTAAGGCTTGAACCTTCAAAAAGCATTACCTCATGGATTTGGTTTGCATCTCCACTTTTTTGCTCTCTTAATGTTTTAAATCCGATTGAGTGTTCGGCAATAAGCCCACTCTCAATCATCTTAATATAATCTTGACCTAAATTATGTTTACCAACTTTACTTTCGTAATAAAGTCCATACTCATCTTCTTTAAGCACTTGTATTTTACCAAGTGGTTTAGATGGATCATGGTTTAATAGATGCTTAATTCTCCCTTTCCCTTCTGGCCCCCAATCTTGGATTGATCTTTTAAATGCGCCTGGCATCATAATATCGCCATCGCTATCTACGTTACCAAATGCGGAAAAATATCCAGTTACTACTCCTTGCTTTGTATCAACATCTTTAACCTCTAGGTTAAATGATTTGTAATTGTATATCATGCTTTTTTTATTATTATTTTCTTGAGCCAAATAAGCCGCATACGCACGCTCCGCACTATCACGTGATGTGTATATGCACTCACCTTCTCCTATTCTAAATTTCCCATTTTCGCAAGCATATATAGGCATATTAGTAAATTGTTGCTTCGTTTAATTTTGGTTTTAGTAGTAAATTCCCATTGCGGTCTCTTCTAGGTATAAAAGCCACCGTACAACGGCAATTAATAGTAAATCCTGGAGGTGCGCTTATATCGCCTGGTTGCATTGCTGCAACTGGCTCGCCATCCTTACCAGTCTCGTTAAAAGTCTCGTCATATCTCACAATTGCTCCATCAAGCTCAACATGATCAAATTGATCACGCGGTATTCTTCTCGTTCTATTGTCTCTCGCACTTATCCATTGCTTGTCAACGTAAAAATCATGCTTATCGGCGGCCATCATGCTTGCCATATTGCTAGACCTCATCACTTCCGTTCTTACTATTCGTCTAGCTCTAAAAGCCGCGTAAGCTAATTGCTCATCGCTTTTTATAATTCTCACAATTTCATCAACGCTTAATCCCTCTTCTATTCCTTTTTGAACAATAGATAATAATTTCTTTTTTGTAGTGCTTGTAATATCGCTAACCAAAACAAATCCTTGCGCCATGAGAAAGTCCATCATTTGATCTGTCCATTCTCTATTAAAGCCAAAAGTCATTGCTTTGCGGTTAGCCTCAATCTTTAAAGCACGATATACACTATTGCCAAAAAGTACCGCGGATTCCTTATATAACGATTCAAAGAGCTTTATTAAATCTTTCTCCCACAAATCCAATCCTAATTGCGCTCTCGCCGCCGCCACTCCATTTCTTTGTATCCTATTAGCAAAGTTATTGAATTGCTTTGTAATGGATTCTTTGAACTTATTATAGTATTTAGTATCAAGTTGCCTACGCAACATTTCAACCTTCCGAAAGTATTCTCCTCTTTGCTTCGCGTTCATCTATGCATCTTTGTTTATATGCTATCCTCAATGATGTCATCATCTTCGCTTCTCGCTCGCAATTCCGCTCGCTCCTCTGCTTGGGATACTTCGTCATCACGTTCTGCGTTATCTCCTCGTCTGTTGTTTGAGATGTTATCCATTCCATTATCCATGCCATCTTCAATATTTTCGCTTGGTGGGATAGTCAAGTCCATTACCGCTTGTTCTATTGGTATTAGACCTTGGTTAATATATGCGTACTCAAATGCACCCTCTTTCTCTTGGTAATTCATTGCTACGCGCTTCTCATCAAACGTCAACCAATTGGCATCACGAAGTGAACGAACCATTCTCTCCATGTCTTGTTGCATTTCGGGTAACGCCGTTATATCAAAGTCAATAAATACATCCTCTCCGTACCGAGGAACGAGGAATTTATTTAACTCATCACGAAGTTGGCAACACATCGGAATAATTGTGTTGGTAATGAGATCACGCATTGCGTTTTGATAGTTATTGTATGATGATGTATCAACATCAAACAAAACCGCGGGAAGGCCGAACACCCTACACCATTGGTGCATTGACATACGAAGTGTATTTACTAGCTCCATATCAACGCTTGATAATCCAAAATTCATGTAATCCCATGGAGTTTGAAGTACCGCAACCTTTCCCTTGTTATCAACGCCGTTTAAATTCTCATTAACGGCTCTTTTTATGTCATTTGCTTGCTCAATAGTGAAAGATGGCACGATATTACCTAGTGGTCTAGGAGTTATCGCTCCTTTTGCTCCTCCATTACCCGTCATTGTTGCACTTGCATCCGCCGCGTTATTACTCATGCGTAATGTCTTATAAGCGGCACGAAGTGGCGATAAACCTCTTAAATGTGTGCGAGTTGTTACATCAAAATCGGGATTCCAACTCTTCCACATCATTACTTTCTCCTTAGGTAAATCAACACCGCCTCCAACT
>Ga0315899_10005565_pt1 | contig 13602 bp, 11 predicted proteins | sample LakEriMetagenome_2_FD_203518 | JGI IMG/M metagenome (GOLD analysis project Ga0315899, IMG submission 203518) | Freshwater fungal communities from buoy surface, Lake Erie, Ohio, United States - Buoy 4 MA112 | ecosystem: Environmental > Aquatic > Freshwater > Lake | place: USA: Lake Erie, Ohio...
CCGGATGCTGGCCGAAAAGGGGCGAAGCATGGGCGTGGCGACGACCTTGCCGCGCACGTCAACGGTAGAATCGGCACTGTTGGCAATCCACACCACGGGCCCCTGCACGTCGGCGCCCGCACTCCCGAGGGGAATGAAATCCTTCCACACCTGCAGCGGCTGCTCACCGAGGGTGCCCATGGACGAAACCGTGGACACGCGCGTGCGGTACATGGTGAACCACTGAAAGTACGACCCGTCATCGCCCAACGGCTTGACGCCGATGGTGCGCAGCTGCTCCGCCACCCACACGGAGGCGCGCATTTCATCGGGGGTGCCGGCTTCGCGGCCGCGCATGGCATCGCTGGCCATGGCGTACAGATCGCGCCGGATGTCCGCCTCACGGATGAGGGCGTAGGCGGCGGGGAGCTGGCCTGCACGTGCCGAGCGCGGCGGACCTGCCTGTGCGCCGAGCGGGCTGAACGTCCACGCGGGCAACGCCATCGCGACAGAGAGGAGTGCTGCGGCACACGTGCGCGTGGTCACGGTCGCGTGCTTGGGGCGCAGGGATCTGGGCATACCCAACGCTACGGCCAAAGTCGCTTTGGCGCTGGGGGGGTGGCGCCGGCGCAGGATACGGCGTCAGGCCGGACTCGTGATGGCCGCGGCCGACGGTAGATTTCCCGCATGACCGAGTCCCCGTACATCCAGGACATCACCACGGCGTCGTTCCTCGAGGCCGTCGTCACGCGATCGCACAGCACGCCGGTGCTGGTGGATTTCTGGGCCACCTGGTGCGGCCCGTGCCGCGCGCTCGGGCCGGTACTGGAGAAGCTGGCCGTGGAGTACGACGGCGCCTTCGTGCTGGCCAAGGTGGACACCGACCGGGAGCAGGCGCTGGCGATGCAGTTCCAGATCCGCTCGATTCCCACTGTCATGCTGTTCAAGGATGGCAAGGCGGTCGCCGGGTTTCCGGGAGCGCTGCCGGAGGGCCAGATTCGCGCCTTTCTCTCACAGCAGGGTGTGCACAGGGGCGACCGGGCGGAGGTGTGGGCCGACGATCCCGTGGCGCGGGTGGCGCAATTGCAGGCGGCCGTGTCAGCGGACGGCGCACGCGACGACCTTCGGCTCGAGCTAGCGCTGTCGCTCCTGCAGGCTGGCGAGTGGGCCACGGCCGGGAAGGCCCTGGAGGCGCTGCCGGCGGCGCTGTACGGCGACGCGCGGGCCGTGCGAGCGCGCGCGACGCTGGCCCTGCGCGAACAGGTGGCGCATCTGCCCGAGGTCGATCCCGTACGGCGCGGCCTCGAGGCGGTGCTGGCCGGTGCGGCGCCGGAGGGTCTCGCCCAGCTACTCGAGGCGCTCCGTGACCAAAAAGGCGACGACGCTGCGCCCGCCAAGGAGGCGCTGGTGGCAGCACTGCAGTACCTGGACGATGAGGCGCTGGTGCGCGAGACGCGGCGGAAGATGGCGGCGGTGCTGTTCTAGCGGGGGGCTGGCCGCAGTCGATGGAGAGGGGAGCGGCCCGCGCGTGGCCCCCGGGAGCGGTCCGTGCTCCCGGGCCGTGCGACGAGCCCTTCAGAACCTCCCGAACCGAAACACCAGGGTGCCGCTGGCGCCGCTCAGCCGCTTGTCGGCAAGCCGGTCGGACTCGCTGCCGAACGCCGCGCGATAGCCGCCGGCTGCGCCCACACGAAACCACTGCGTCACGTTCAGCTCCAAGGCGACCTGGGGCTCGACGACGCCGAAGGTGTCATCGGCGTCGTTCCGGTCGCGCGGACGCATGGCGTCGGGGTAGACCGACACGGTGCCGCCGCCGAGCAGCGCGCCGATCGTGGCATGCACGAGTCGTGAGGGGCGGGTGATGATCTCGAAGGTCACCCCGCCGTAGCCGATGTCCATTTCGCCGCGCCGACGAGTACCGTCGAACACCGCGTCCACCGCTCGCGTGCCCGCGAACCCGGCACCGCCGATGGCGAATCGCCGGTCGATGAGGAACGCACCACCGGCGCCACCCATGACCATGGTCTCACCGGCGACGGTGGTGACGCGGGCCATCGGGCCACCGAAACCACCGAATTGCCTGGTCCCCGACCGGATGAGCGTCTGGTCCTGCGCCAGCAGTGTCGACGGTGAGATACCGAGAACGAACAGGAACCCCATTGCCGCGACCCTTCGGCGGGGACCACGAATGGATGCAATCGATGCCATCATGCCAAACTGCTCCGTCTGAGGGAATAGCTCCACCTGAGGCCAACCGCCCCCGGTATCTCAGCGTACGGAGAGCCTGAGAGACAGGTTTCGCCGGTTCCTCTTCCCCCAAATGAGAGGCCCCGCCACAGCGGGAACGCTGCGGCGGGGCCAGCGGATGAGGGGGGATTCGAACCCCCGAGACGCTTTCGCGCCAACACGCTTTCCAGGCGTGCGCCTTAAGCCACTCGGCCACCCATCCGGGGAAGCAGGAACGCGCCACCGCGGCAGGCCGTGGCGGCGCGTTCGAGCTGGATACTGCCAACAGCGGACAGGGTGAGATTCGAACTCACGATACCGTTGCCGGTATGCCGGTTTTCGAGACCGGTGCCTTCAACCACTCGGCCACCTGTCCTCGGACCCACCCCCGCGTGAACACGGCGGCACTCCAAGAGCCGCGATAGTTAACCGGCGGGAGGGTCCGGATCAAGCCCCTCGAGCCCTGCGAGGGCGCCCCACGGGACCTTGCCGGCGGTCGGCGTCGCGCGCCGCACAGGTGCACCGGCTCCATTGCCGAACCGCCGCCCAGTCGGCACGTTACCCCGCCGCGCCCGGACGCCACCCGAGGGTCCGCCACGCCATGTTCGGCGAGTACACGGGTACGGCACATCCACCGGCATCGCCCCTTCTGGGCTCCCGGCAGCAGCACCTGCCGGACGACTTTTCGCGGGGCACGCAGTGACCGTCAGGGATTCGGTAGTTCACGTGGGGCTGCTGGGGGCCGGGGCCTGGGCGCAGGGGGCGCACCTGCCGGGGTACGCCCGTGACCCGCGCTGCAAGGTGGTCGCCATTGCGGACCCCGTGCGGGAGAAGGCCGAGGCCTTCGCGCGCGAGTTCGGCATCCCGCATGTGTACGACTCGCACGAGGCGCTGCTGGCCCATCACGGCCTCGATGCCGTGGACGTGTGCACGCCGAGCGCCACGCACTTCGCCTTGAGTTGGGCGGCGCTCGAGGCCGGCAAGCATGTGCTGTGCGAAAAGCCGGTGGCGTATGACTATGCCGAGACGCGGCGCGCCGCGGCGCTCGCGGCGGCAAAGGGGCTCAAGACGAAGCTGGGGTTCACGTTCCGCTACAGCCCCGGCATGCGGTACATGAAGGCCCTGATCGACGAGGGGTTCATTGGCGAACCGTTCATCTTCAACGGCTTCGAGCAGAACTCGCAGTGGCTCGATCCGCAGAACCCGCTGCGACAGGTGGATCATACCGCCGACCAGTCCCGCCTCCAGGTGTCGTCGCTCGAAGGCTATGGGGCGCCGATCATGGACATCGGCCACCTGTGCATGGGGAGCCGCTTCGCGCAGGTGGTGGGCACAATGAAGAACTTCATCCCCGAACGCATGGTGCGCGCGACGGGCACCATGATGCGCATGAACATCGATGACGGCGACATCTTCATTGGGGAGTTCGCCAACGGCGCCATTGGCTCCATCCAGACCAGCTTCGTGACGGTGGGCAATTACCCGGGAATCGAAGCGCGGGTCTATGGCAGCAAGGGGGCGCTCATCTGCCGCATGGTAGAGGAAAACGGCGTGGCCGAAACCCTCAAGGCAGCGAGCGCCGACGCGGTGGAGTTCCGGGAGCTCGAGATTCCACAGCGCTTCTACCCCACCGGCGGCAGCCCGCGGGAGTCGTGGCGCTCACTCTTCTATGCGAACCTCACGCATTCGTTCATTTCCGAGATTCGTGGTGACGTGGCGGGGAACGAAGGGAACTTCGAGGACGGCGCCCACGTGCAGGAGTTGATCAATGCGGTGGAGCGCTCCTATCGCCAACGGCGCTGGGTCTCCATTCCGCTCGAGCGGGACGGGGTGGCATGAACTCCCCCATCGAGCAGTTCCTCGAGCAGTACTTCTTCCGGCATCCGGTGAACGCGACGTTCACCGGCGTCCGCCTCTACGACCACGAGTTGCCCGATTGGACGCGCGAGGTCCGCGACGATGAGCAGGACGAATTCGAAGCGCTGACGATCGCGCTCGATGATGCCTACCCGCCATCGGAGGCGTGGGGCGAACTGGCGCGCAACCCGGCGCACCTCGACGCGGAGCTGGCTCGTGCGAGCATGGACGTGCGGCAGCTGGAGTTCGAGAGCCGGTTCTTCCACGACAAGAACCCCGCCCTGTGGACCGGCGAAGCGCTGTTTGGTGTGATCGGGCTCATGCTGCGCCCACCGGCCACGGTCGAAGAGGCGTTTGCCTCCATCGCCATGCGCCTGCACGACCTGCCACGCTTTCTGGCGGACATGCCGCATACCCTCACGGAGCCGATGCCACCGCAGTGGGTGGCGCGCGCCGTGCGCGAGTGCGCCGTGGGCGCCGATCTCTTTCGTTCCAAGCTGGCGATGTGGCTGGATGCCCACGGTGCCGACGAGGCCTCCCGGATGTGGGTGCTGGAGGCGGGCGAGGTGGCGGCCGCGGCACTCGACACCACGGCCGCGTGGCTCGCGGCACAGCCCGTTCAGCATGAGGCGTCGATGAGCCTTGGTGCCGAGGCGTACCACGTGCTGCTGCGTCGCGGGCATTTCTGCGAGGTGAGCGCCGACGCCCTGCTGGAGCGGGCGCAGCAGGCGCTCCCCGACGCACGCGAGCGGTTCGAGTCGCTGGCCATTGAGGTCGCCGGGAGCGTGGAGGCGCTGGCCGAGGCGCTCGCCGATGACCACCCTGCCCCCGCCGGCTACCTCTCCGCCTTTGCCGAGAAGTGGGAGCAATGCCGCGAGTTCGCGGCCGATCATGATCTCGTGACGTGGGGCGCCTGGCCACTGCGCTACGTGCCCATTCCGGCGTGGGCCGCCGATGCCGCTCCGCAGCTGTACTTCCTGTTCTACCGGTCTCCTGCCCCGCTCGAATCGCGCGACGACCACGTGTACCTCGTCTCGCCCATCGACCCGCCGGTGGGCGAGGCGGAGCGTGAACGTCGGCTCCGGCAGTGGAACCACAGCGCCATCACGCTCAATCACGTGGTGCACCACGGTGCACTGGGGCACCATGTGCAGAACTGGCACGCCACGCACCGGTCCACGTCCCGCATTGGCAGCGTGGCGGCCGTGGACTGTGCCAGCCGTATCGGTCTCTTCCAGGGCGGGGCCATGGCGGAGGGATGGGCCTGCTACGCCACCGAGCTCGCCGACGAGCTCGGCTTCCTCACGCCACTCGAGCAGGCGTCGGAGCAGCAGAGCCGCCTGCGCATGCTGGCGCGGGCCATCGTGGACATCTCGCTGCATACGGAGCGTATGACCTTCGACGACGCCGTGGAGTTTTACGAAGCCGAAGTCGGGATGCCGCACGGCGCCGCCACGGCAGAGGCGGTGAAGAACTCCATGTTTCCCGGCACCGCGGTGATGTACTGGCTGGGCACCCAGGGCATTCTCGACCTGCGTGAGGCCGTGCGCGCGCGCGACGGCGCCGCGTTCTCGTACCGCGCCTTTCACGACGCGCTACTGAGCCGTGGCTCGATTCCCGTCCTGCTGGCGGCGCGGCTGCTGCTGGCGGAGGACTGACCCCATGCCCATGCCCATGCGCCGGTGGTTGTGGTCTGCGTGCACCGCGCTGACGGTGACGGCCTGCGGCGGCAGCGACGCCCCTCGCGGGACCGGCGCCAGCAACGACCTGCTCGTGATCGGCTACGACCGCGAGCCGGATACGATGAACCGCTATGCCACCCACATCCTCGAGGACATCGAGTCGTGCGTGGTGGAAGGACTGGTCACCAACGACGAGCAGATGCGCATCGTGCCGCTGCTCGCCGCCGGGATTCCGACCGTGGAGAATGGCGGTGTGACGCTCCGTCCCGACGGCGGCATGGACGTGACCTGGAAGCTGCGGCCGGGCGTGACGTGGCACGACGGCGTGCCGCATACCTCGGCCGACGTGCAGTTCACGGTGGACGCCATCAACAAGGGAGACTGGAAGCCGGAGAGCGTAGACGGCTTCGATCGCATCACCGGCGTGGACACTCCCGATTCCCTCACGGCCGTGGTGCACTACCGCGAGCGGTACGCCCCCTACCAGCTGCAGTTCGTGCGCGGGACGCTGCCCCGCCATGTGCTGGCCGGGCGTGATCTCAACACCGCCAACGACTACAACCGGGCACCGTTGGGGACCGGACCCTACCGCGTGAAGGAATGGAAGACCGGCGAATACGTGCTGCTCGAGGCGGTGCCGCGCTACTGGCGCACCGGCCGCGCACCGAAGATTCGCCAACTGCTGTTCCGGTTTCTCACCAACACCACCACGCGCATCAACCTGCTCAAGTCCGGCGAGGTGCACATGGTGGCGCTGGTGCCGTGGGATCAGGTGCGGGGCCTGCGCACCGTGCCGGGGCTCCGGCTCAACACCGTGGTGGGGAACGGCTATGAACACGTGACGCTCAACCAGCGGCAGGTTCCGGCCTTTGCGGATGTGCGAGTGCGACGGGCGCTGGCGCACGCCGTGGACCGGCCGCTGCTGGTGAAGACGATTCTCGATGGGCAGGTGGAGATCGTGAACGGTCCCATTCAGCCGCTCAATCCCGCCTACGAACCAAACGTGGCGCGGTACGACTACGATACGGCAACCGCCAACCGCTTGCTCGACGAGGCGGGGTGGCGTCGCGGCGCCAGCGGCCTTCGTGCGAAGGCGGGCACCCCGCTCGCCTTCACGCTCATTACGCAGTCGGGGTTCGCGATTCGCGAGAATGTGTCGCAGTCGCTGCAGCAGGCCTTCCGTGCCATCGGGGTGGACATGCAGATCCGGCTCATCGACGGTACCGCGATCAGCAGCCTGTGGTTCAAGGGCGAGTTCGACGCCATGCTGCACTGGTGGCAGATGGGCGCCGACCCGGAGCTGACGCTGTTCTTTGCGCATGATCGAACACCGCCGGCAGGGCGCAACATCAACTTCGTGAACGACACGGCGTTGTCCGGGCTGCTCTACGCCAGTGATCGTGCCATCGAGACGACGACGCGGCATGACCTGCTGCGCCGCGCGCAGCGTCGCATTGCCGAACTGGCCCCCGAGATCGTGCTCTACAACACCGCCAAGGTGGACGCCGTCCCAGTCACGCTGAACGGCTTTACGGGAAACCCCACCAACGCGGGCCCCTTCTGGAACGTTCACGCGTGGGAGATCGTCGCCCGGTGAGGATACGGGCCACGGTGCCGGTGCCAGTGGCGGAGCGCTGCCGGTGATGCGCCTCGTGTGGCGGCGCCTGATACAGAGCGTGCCGTTGCTGCTGGTGATTTCGGCGCTCGTGTTCTTTCTCATGCGGGCCGTGCCCGGTGGGCCACTCGCGGCCTATCTCGAAAACCCGAACGTCCGCCCCGAGGACCTCGAGCGTCTGCGCGTGGCGATGGGGCTCGACGCGCCACTGGGTGTGCAGTATCTGCGCTGGCTTGCCGCCTTCGTGCGCGGCGACTGGGGGTACAGCTTCGCCGACGGCCGACCCGTGCTGGATCGTATTGTCGAGCGCGTCCCGGCGACGCTGGAGCTGGTGTTGAGCTCCACGGTGCTGGCGCTGTGCCTGGCGCTTCCCGCCGGCATGCTGGCCGCCACGCGCGGGCGTGCCGACCGGTTCACGCGCTTGCTCACCACCGCCGGCGTCTCGCTGCCCGTGTTCTGGTTGGGGCTGGTGCTGCAGCTGGTGCTGTCCATCCAGCTGGGGTGGTTGCCCTCGTCGGGGCGGCAGTCGTTCGGGAGCAACAGCGTGGGAGACCGTGTGACGCACCTGGTCCTGCCGGCGCTGGTGCTGGCCGCCGTACAGGGCGCAGCATGGACACGGTATCTGCGCCGCGCCCTGCGCGACACGCTGGCCCTGCCCTTCCTGCGCGCGGCCCGACTGCGCGGCCTGTCGGAGTCCCGTGTGATGTGGCGCCATGCGCTGCCGAACGCGGTCGGTCCCTTCGTGACCGTGGTGCTCCTCGATGCGGCCATGCTGGCGTCGGGGGCCGTGGTCACGGAAAGCGTCTTCGCCTGGCCGGGCGTGGGCAGCCTCTTCACCGAGGCACTCGTGAAGCGTGACTACCCCGTGCTCATGGCCTTTCTCATGCTGGCCGCGGCCGCCGTGGTGGTGCTCAACCTGCTGGCCGACATGCTCGTGCAGCGCCTCGACCCGCGTACGCGAGAGCGCACGTGGGAGCGCACGTGACCGTGCACGCCCCGGCAGTCTGGCCCGGGCGGTGGTCGCCTGCGCTGCTCGTGCTGGCGGCGCTCGTGCTGTGTGCCGTCGCCGCGCCGCTCATTGCCCCGTACGCCCCCGACGCGCTGGATCTGGCCAACCGTCGGGCCGCGCCGTCGGCCGCGCACTGGTTCGGCACGGACGAACTGGGGCGCGACGTGCTCACCCGCGTATTGAGCGGGGCACGCGTGTCGCTGGCCATTGGCCTGCTCTCGGCGCTCGTGAGCGCCGGGCTGGGGACGGTGATTGGCAGCGCGGCGGGCATGCTGGGGCATTGGGCTGACGACGTGCTGATGCGCGTCACCGACGCCATGCTCTCCATGCCGCGGCTGCCGTTGCTCATGCTCGCCGCGGCGATCGTACAACCCACGGTGCCGATGCTCATCGGGCTGGTGGCCCTCAGCGGCTGGATGGAAACGGCGCGCGTGGTGCGGGCGGATGTGCGGTCACTGGCAACGCGCGACTTCGTGCAGGCGGCACGAGCGGTCGGTGCCGCCCCGTTTCGTGTGTGGCGCCGCCATCTGCTGCCGGCCGTCGTGCCCACCCTGTCCGTGGCGACCACACTGGCCATCGGACGCGCGATCCTGCTCGAAAGCACGCTGAGCTTCTTCGGCGTGGGCGTACAGCCCCCGACCGCCAGCTGGGGCAACATGCTCTATCAGGCGCAGAGTACGATGAGCTCCGAGCCCTGGCTCGCCATCTTCCCCGGGCTTTTCATCTTCATCACCGTGCTGGCGTGCAATACCGTAGGCGATGCCCTCGGCGAGACGCCACGTCGCTCCAGCCCCTGAGACACCATGACTGCCACGCCAGCACCCGCCGGCCTCTCGCTCTCGCTTCCATTCGTACCTCGGCGCGTGGTCATTGGCGCCAGTGCACACGCCGACATCGCGGCAATGATTCGCGCGGCGCGCCCGGAGCTCGAGGTGCGCGGTGCGCCGTTCACGGAGATCACGGCCGCCGATCTCGCCTGGGCCGACACGTACATCGGCTTTCGCCGGCCACCGGCTGCCCACGACATGGGGGCGGTCCAGTGGGTCCACAGCACCGGCGCGGGGGTCGACGGCTGGTTGGGTCAGGGGCTCGATACGGGCATCCTGCTCACACGCTCGCCGGAATCGTTCGGGCCAATGATTGCCGAGTGGGCCGTCGCGCGCGTGTTTGCGGTGCAGCAGCAGCTGGTATCGCTCATGGACGCACAGCGTGAGCAGCGGTGGGCGCCGCGGGACATCGCCCGTGTGGCGGGTACCCGCGCGGTGCTGGTGGGCACTGGTGACATCGGCACGCACATCGCGGCAGCGTTTGCCGCCCTCGGCATCACGGTGACCGGTGTCTCGCGCACCGGGCAGGCCTCACACCCGGCATTCAGGGCCGTGCACACGGTGGACAGGCTGGCTGACCTCGTGGCCGACGCGGATTGGCTTGTGCTGTCGGTGCCGGACACTCCGGCGTCGCGCGGGCTGGTGTCGCGCGCGGTGCTCGAGCGCTGCCGTGGTGCGGTGCTGCTGAATGCCGGACGTGGCGCGGTCGTGGACGAAGCCGCGCTTCCCGACGCCCTCGACAACGGCTGGCTGCGGGCGGCGGCCCTCGATGTGTTCGTGACCGAGCCCCTGCCGTCCACGTCGCCGCTCTGGGGACATCCACGCGTTCTGGTTTCGCCGCACATTTCGGGACTCACCACGGTGGCCGGCGCCGCCGAGGGGTTTCTGGCATGCGCAGAGAGCCTCGGGCGCGGCGTGTGGCCCACCTGGGTGGTGGACCGCGCCCGAGGCTACTGACCGCCGGGGCTCAGCGCCTGAGCGTGGCGCCGCCGGGAAGTCGGGCCAGCTCGACTTCGGCGGCAATGGTGCCGAACGCGCCCCACTGCCCTCCCGCCACGATGCGCCGCCAGAGGGCTTCGGCCTCGACGCGCCGTCCGTTGTACCAGTGCCAGTTGGCCACGCCGTAAGCTGCCGAGGCATCCTGCACCGACAGTTCGCCGGTGGGCGACGCCGTGAGTACGGAGTCGGGGGGGAGCAGCCCCTTGTAGAGCAGCATGAGCTTGTGATACGCCTGATTCTCGATGATGCGCATGTCACGGCGCATGGGCTGCAGCACCCGGGCCGCTTCCGCGTTCCGCCCCGCGCGCCGCAATGACATGTAGAGCCAATGCGCCATGGACACCCGACGATCGTCGTTGGTGGCCGCGTTCACTTCACGCTGCGCCACCGTGGCGGCTTCTCCCCAGCTGCCGTTGAGGTAGTAGGCGAGCGCCAGATGGTAGCCGATGTTGGACTTGAGCGTGCCGATGGGCGTATTGGCCGCATTCGGCTGTCCATCGGGTTCGACTTCGTCGGGCTTGTCACGCGTGAGGTCGTCGGCCCGCTTGAGGTCCCGAATGGCGGCGTCGAAATCCCGTACGGAAATCCAGCGGTGTCCGCGATGACGCAGCAGCCACGGATTGTCGGGATAGCGCGCGAGCCCGCGCGTGTAGATCTCGATCGACTGCCGCAGCTGGCCAAGGTAACCGAGGCGTCGTGCGTACCAGATGATGGAGTCGAGGTTGGTGGGCGCTGCCACGTACGCGCGCCGTGCCTCCGCCAGCTGGCGCTCGTAACGCGCCCGCACGTTTGGGGCGAGCGGAAAGTCGCGCAGCGTATCGCCGAGTTGGGAGATGGCCTGAAACCGTGGAGAGGCGGGAGGGCGGCTGTCGGCGGTTGCGGGTGCCGGCCGGCCTCCCGGGCCAGCCTGAGCGCAGAGTGTCCCCGCGGGAATCACCACCAACGAGGTTCCCACCAGCGCGCCGGCAACCACCACGGCACGGCGCGCGCTCCGACCTACAGAGAATGAGGTTGTCATGCGCTGAAAGTGCCGCCTGACCCGTCATCCGGCAAAGGTTACGTCGTGCCGTCGGACCTGAGGCGCCTCAGCGGCGCCGAGCGAAGAACTCCTGCAGCAAGGCGGCGCTTTCCTGCTCCAGCACGCCGCCTCGGACCTGGGGCCGATGATTGAGGCGCGGGTGGCGGACCAGATCACCCACGCTTCCGCACATCCCCGCCTTCTCGTCCCAGGCGCCAAAGACCAGCGCGCCCACACGCGCCAGTACGATCGCCCCCGCACACATGGCGCAGGGTTCCAGCGTCACCACCAGGGTACAGTCTCCAAGCGCGCGATCGCCCAGCGCACGGGCCGCATCGCGCAAGGCGAGCAGTTCGGCGTGCGACGTGGCATCGGCGTCGCGGCGCATGCGATTCTGGGCGCGGCTGAGGACGTTGCCGGTGGCCGTGTCCAGCACCACCGCTCCGACCGGCACCTCATCGGCCGCGGCCGCGGCGCGCGCTTCCTGCAGCGCCTCGTGCATGGCCGCCTGCAGCACCGGGGAGACGGGGACCGACGGATTCACCGTCGCGGCACCCATCCGTAGTGCCGTTCCAGATAGACGAGCAGCGCCTCGACGAGCGATCGGGCAAAGGCCCCGCGACTGGCGGCGGTGTCGCGAATACCGGGGAAATGACATTCGATCTGAATGGCGTCCACGGCGGAGCCGTTGCGGGACCCGTGGCGTCCGGTATTGTAGCCGCCGTCGAAGAACTCCTGCCCAACCAGCGGCGCGGGATCGTTTGGAGAGGGCACCGAAGGGACACCGCGCGTGCCCAGCAGTCCGCCCAGACTGAACGGCCCGCGCAGCAAGGCCACCCCGCGATCTGACAGGCTTCGGGTACCGGACGCGGCGCGCGCGATGCTGCTGGTGTTCATGGTACCGGCCGCCTGCAGCGCGGCATCACTCTGTCGCAAGGTGGCGGCGGAGAGCAGGTACCCCAGTTCCAGTCTCGGTACGGTATGGCCATGGCCGTGCAGGTCGATGAGCAGGCCGTGGCCGCCGTTCGCGGCGACCCGCTGCCGCGCGGAGTCGATGGCCGAATGCAACCACAGCCAGGTAGTATCGAGGGCGCGTGTGCCACCCGTGGCCTCATCGCGATCACGATTGGCGTCGAACTTCCGCCGATGCAGTCGATTGACCACCAAATGCAGCCGGGCACCGGTACGCACCTGAAACGTGTCGGCGATCGCGCGCGCGAGTTCCTGGGTGTTGGCATCGGTGACGGTGACGCACCCGCTGCAGCTGCGATCGGGAATGCCGGCGGGCTGCAGGGCCCCACCGTGCGGCGCCACCAGCACGAGCGGCGCATCTCCCGGGGTGTACTCCACGAACTCCGACCGGTCGGTGTATGTCTGCCCGACCACCAGCGGCCCCACCGGCCCCGTGGGCTGCGCCGGGGTCAGCGGTGGCGTGGGGCCGGGACCCGTGGGTGTGGGCGCGCCTGCCGGCGATGGCGCCGACTCGCCGCCGCACGCGGCCAGCAGGAGGCACAGCGCCGCCGCAAGGCGGCGCCGGCCAGTCCGTGCCACTGAAAGCCACAACACATCATGGGCACTCGTCATGCCCTGCAAACTACGCCGTGGGCTCGCCGGCGTCACCGTGCGTGAAGTCGAGCGTGTCGGCGTCGGGGCGCACATCGGCCACGATCGCATCACCCTCCTTGAACCGTCCCTCGAGCACCGCGAGCGCCAACGGGTTCTGCAGCAAGCGCTGCACGGCGCGCTTGAGCGGACGGGCGCCGAAGACGGGGTCGTAGCCTTCGTCGGCCAGCTTCTGCCGCGCCGCCTCGGTGAGCCGCAATGTGAGCTTGCGGTCGGCGAGCAGCTTGCGCAGGTGCCCGAGCTGCAGGTCGACGATGAAGTCCAGCTGTTCGCGGCCCAGTGGATGGAACACCACCACATCGTCGATGCGGTTGAGGAACTCGGGCTTGAAGACACCGCGCAGGGCGGTGAGCACCTCCTGCTCCGTGCGCTTCCAATTCTCCGCGCCCCCGCTCTGCCCGCGCTCCAGAATGAGGTGGCTGCCCACGTTGGAGGTCATGATGACCACCGCATTGCGGAAGTCGACCGTGCGCCCCTGCGAGTCGGTCAGGCGACCGTCATCGAGCAGCTGCAGCAGGATGTTGAAGACATCCGGGTGCGCCTTTTCGATTTCGTCGAAGAGGATGACGCTGTACGGGCGCCGGCGCACCGCTTCGGTGAGCTGCCCCCCCTCCTCGTAGCCCACGTACCCTGGCGGGGCGCCAATGAGGCGCGCCACCGCGTGCTTCTCCATGTACTCCGACATGTCGATGCGCACCATGGCGTGTTCGTCGTCGAACAGGAACTCGGCGAGTGCCTTGGCCGTCTCCGTCTTGCCCACGCCGGTG
>Ga0315899_10005570_pt1 | contig 13594 bp, 11 predicted proteins | sample LakEriMetagenome_2_FD_203518 | JGI IMG/M metagenome (GOLD analysis project Ga0315899, IMG submission 203518) | Freshwater fungal communities from buoy surface, Lake Erie, Ohio, United States - Buoy 4 MA112 | ecosystem: Environmental > Aquatic > Freshwater > Lake | place: USA: Lake Erie, Ohio...
CTCACCGAAGTGTTCTTTCTTTCTTTGGAAGAAAACATCGCAAGCAGAGCGGAAGCGCTGCCATAACTTCTGCTCTTCTTTCGGATCAGCACCACCTACTTGTTTCCACTTGTCTTGAAGTTTTTTAATTCCTTCAGTGGCTGTTTTCCAATCGGTGCTATCTTGAAGCGTCTTCGCATCATTGATGATGGTCTCTTTCGCTTTTTTGTTTTTCTCGTAAACTTCTTTGCGAGATTCGAAATAGGCACTGCGCTTAGTGAAGAATAAATCACACAATCCACGGAACTCTTGCCAAATTTCTTCGTTCTCTTTTTTCTTAACCCAACCAATGGTTTTCCATTCTTCTTGAAGTTTTAAAACTTCTTCCGTCCACTTGTTCCAACTGTTACTCTGAGAAAGATCCAATTCAAGAATCTCTTTCATGCGTTGAATAAGCAAAGTCTTCTTCGAAAGGTTTTCATTGCTACTCGCACTCAATGCGTCGTAGTGTGCTTGAATGCGCTCTTGCTCAACGCGAAGAATTCCGAAGAAATCGTCGCCCATTTTTTGGAAGGTTTCTTTCGGGGAAGGACCAATTTGCATCCACTCGCGTTGAAGTTTGCGAACTTCAACTTCCAATTCGTTTATCGATTCAATAGCAGAAAGTCCTTTCGCTAATTCCATCAACTCTTCTTTCAACTTTTGGTTCACTTTTAAATCGTTCGCCTGAAGTTCTTTGTAGATGTTAATGTGATAGAAAAAATCTTGATTCGCTTTGTGCCAACGATCAATTAACGCGGGGTATTTGTCTCCAGGAACATCACCAGTGTTGTCCCAGTATTCTTTAATTTCTTTTTGAAGAGAAAAAGCTTTTCCAATATTTTCTTCGTTCTTGGAAAGTCGCTCCATGCGATCACACAAGTCAGATTTTATTTCGAAGTTTCTTGAACGCTCTTGTGCTAGCGCCTTTCCAGCTATTTGAATTTTGTCTTCGTATTCTTTCAATAATTCTTGAAGAGAACCTTCCAATTCATGCGGAGTGTAAACAAAATCTACTTCAGCACCTTCTGCATTTTCAGCTTTGAATTGTTCCCATTGCAACTGACGCTCTTTCACGCTTTCTGCCTTCCAATTACTGCGAATGTTTTTTACTTGATCACGCACCAACATAATATCTTCAGCTTGAAGCAAGTCGCGCAATTGGCCTATTAATTCCTCTTTCATTTTTAATTCTTCGATTCTCTCACAAATTTAACAAAGAAATCTCATAATTCCTTTCAACATTTCACGCTTAACTTAGTATTATTTCTAATTTAGAAAAATGCAAAATGAAGCGCCCATAGACTTAGCAAAATGCCGATTGAAAATTCAGCGGTATTGCGACAAAGCCGAGCGCGCGCCCTTCGATGTAGAGAAGAAACTCGTTCAATACGGAGTGTGGCAAAACGATAGACAAGTTATAATGGCTGAACTTATTTCATTAAACCTTTTGAGCGAATCACGTTTTGCTTCAGCTTTTGCACATGACCACTTTGAATTTCGAAAGTGGAGTAAGCGGAAAATTGAATTGCATTTGAAAGCAAAACGCGTTTCTTCCCGAAACATTCAAGATGCTATTCGAAATCTGCCGAGTGAAGGAGATGCATTGCAAATTAGAGCACTGCTTCCTTCCCTTCAGAAAAAATATGAAAAGAAAGGCAGGCTGAAAAATCAATATGCGGCGAAAGCCCTTATTCGAAAGGGTTTTCAAACGGAAGAAGTATTTAAAGTCCTTCGCGAGACGAGTGAAAGTTTTGACACGTTTTTAGATTAATTGACGTACTTTCGCGCTATAAAATTTCATTCCAGATGGCGATAACAATTGACGCGATCAACGAACTGAAAGAGCGCACGAGAGCGCTCGGGAGGTATCTTTGACGTGGAGGTAAAGCTCCTCCAAATTCGTGAAGACGAAAAACTAACACAAGACCCCGACTTTTGGAACGATCCGAAAAAAGCCGAGGCAACCATGAAGCAAATCCGCAACAAGAAATTGTGGACAGATGCTTATCAGAAATGTCAATCTGCGGTTGACGACACCCAAGTGCTGTATGAATTTTTCAAGGAAGGCGAAGTAGACGAGAGCGAACTCGATGAGCAATATAAAATTGCTTCAACAGAGTTGGAAGAGCTTGAGTTTAAAAACATGCTTTCTGCTGAAGAAGATAACTTAAGTGCTGTTCTTCAAATCACGGCTGGTGCTGGTGGTACAGAGAGTTGCGATTGGGCAAGTATGCTCATGCGCATGTACATCATGTGGGGTGAAAAGAGCGGCTACAAAGTAAAAGAACTCGATCTTCAAGAAGGGGATGTTGCAGGTGTAAAACAATGCACGCTCGAATTCGAAGGTCCTTTTGCATTCGGTATGTTGAAAGGTGAAAACGGCGTGCATCGTTTGGTGCGTATTTCTCCGTTCGACTCAAACGCAAAACGTCACACCTCTTTCGTGAGTGTTTATGTTTATCCGCTTGTAGACGACACCATTGACATTCACATCAATCCGGCAGATATTTCTTGGGACACATTCCGTTCGGGTGGTGCAGGTGGACAAAACGTAAACAAGGTTGAAACCGGTGTGCGTTTGAAACACAAGCCTTCAGGAATCATCATCGACAACACCGAGACCCGTTCACAACTTCAAAACAAAGAAAAGGCTTTGCAATTGCTGAAGTCACAATTGTTTGAAGCCGAGTTGGCTAGACGTCACGCCGCACGCGACGAGATTGAAGCAGGGAAAAAGAAAATCGAATGGGGTTCACAAATTCGCAACTACGTTATGCAGCCATACAAATTGGTGAAGGACGTTCGTACGGGCGAAGAAACCAGCGATGTAGAAAAAGTAATGAATGGTGAAATAGATAATTTCTTGAAAGCATTTTTAATGGGACAAGGAAAAGGAGTTCAGCATTCTGATAACGACGATTTATAATTTAACACATAACGATCATGGAAAATTTTCGTATTGAAAAAGACACAATGGGCGAAGTAAAAGTGCCCGCGAATGTTTATTGGGGAGCACAAACAGAGCGCTCTAGAAATAATTTTAAAATAGGACCAGAGTCAAGCATGCCGCGAGAAATAGTGAAAGCTTTCGGAACATTGAAAAAGGCTGCGGCTCACGCCAATTGTGAATTAGGAGTTTTGCCTGTTGAAAAGCGTGATGCAATTTCTGCTGTTTGCGACGAGATTGTTCGTGGTGAATTGTACGATCAATTTCCATTGGTTATCTGGCAAACAGGTTCAGGGACACAAAGCAACATGAACGTAAATGAAGTGGTTGCAAACCGCGCACACGTTCTAGCAGGCGGAAAGTTGGGTGAAGGACAAATGTTGTTGAATCCGAATGACGACGTAAACAAATCACAGTCTTCAAACGATACGTATCCAACCGCTATGCACATGGCGGCATACGAAGCGGTTGTGAAAGTAACGATCCCGGGAGTAACTCAACTTCGCAACACACTTGCTGCGAAATCGACAGAGTTTATGAATGTGGTGAAGATTGGACGCACGCATTTAATGGATGCGACCCCAGTGACTTTAGGACAAGAGTTAAGCGGATACGTGGCGCAATTGGATCACGGTCTTCGTGCATTGAATAATACGCTTTCTCACTTGGGTGAATTAGCGTTAGGTGGAACCGCAGTTGGAACAGGAATTAATACACCCGAAGGATATTCAGAATTGGTAGCAGCGAAAATTGCTGAATTCAGCGGTCTACCATTTCAAACTGCTCCAAATAAATTTGAAGCGTTAGCTGCTCACGATGGAATCGTTGAAACACACGGCGCATTGAAGCAATTGGCGGTTTCGTTGAATAAAATCGCGAACGACATTCGCATGATGGCAAGCGGACCTCGCAGTGGAATTGGAGAAATTCACATTCCTGAGAACGAGCCAGGATCTTCGATTATGCCGGGTAAAGTGAATCCAACACAATGCGAAGCGTTAACGATGGTTTGCGCGCAAGTGATGGGTAACGATGTGGCCATTACAGTGGGCGGAACTCAAGGTCACTACGAGCTAAACGTATTCAAACCAATGATGGCAGCTAACTTCTTACAAAGTGCAATTCTTTTGGGAGACGCATGCGTTTCGTTCGATGTGAATTGTGCAGTTGGAATCGAACCGAACTACACACGCATTGAAGAGTTGGTGAACAACTCATTGATGTTGGTTACGTCGTTGAACACGAAGATTGGTTATTACAAAGCAGCAGAGATTGCTAAGACTGCTCATAAAAACGGAACGACTCTTCGTGAAGAAGCGATTCGTTTAGGTCATGTGACTGCTGAGGAGTATGACGAGATTGTAGTTCCTTCTAAAATGGTAGGTAAACTTCCAAAATAATTTGATACTTTTAGTACATGACTGATATTTCAAAAAACTACTGCGTAATTATGGCAGGCGGAATTGGTTCAAGATTCTGGCCAATGAGTCGCACCGCTTTTCCAAAGCAGTTTCACGATATTCTTGGAACCGGACGCACGCTCATTCAAATGACGTACGATCGCTTTTTACCTCTTGTTCCGAAAGAGAATATTTTAGTAGTAACGAACGAAAGATACAAGGCGCTTGTGTTAGAGCAACTGCCAGATCTAAAACCAGAGCAAGTGTTGTGTGAACCATTCATGCGAAACACAGCGCCGTGTGTGGCATATTCCGCTTTCTGGATAGCAGAGCGCACGCCTGATGCAAACATTGTTGTTGCACCAAGCGATCATCTGATTACTCGAGAAGCTTCGTTCATTGAAGACATTCAAATCAGCATGAATCAAGCGAATAAGTCTGGGAATTTAGTAACGCTTGGTATCAAGCCTACGCGCCCTGACACCGGTTACGGATACATTCAATGGGCCGATGCAAAAGAAGTAGACAATGATCGCGTGAAGAAAGTAAAAACCTTCACCGAGAAACCAAATTTAGAATTGGCGAAAGACTTCATTGAAAGCGGTGATTTCTATTGGAATTCGGGAATCTTTGTGTGGACATTGGATTCAATTTTGAAAGCTTTCCAAAGCCATCTTCCAGAAATGTATTCACAATTCGAAGAAGGAAAAGGAAAATACGGAACAGCAGAAGAAGCAGCTTTCATTAACAACATGTACAGTAGTTGTGAGAACATCAGTATCGATTACGGTATTATGGAAAAAGCAAAAAATGTAAACGTTGTGTTGAGCGATTTCGGATGGAGCGATCTTGGAACTTGGGGTTCTTTGCATACGCAGTTGTCTTCAGACGAGCACAACAACGGAGTAGTGGGAGAGAACGTCATGTTGTACAATTGCTCAGATAGTGTTGTTCACGTGGGTAGTGAGAAGTTGGTTGTTCTTCACGGACTAAACGGATACATTGTAGTAGACACAGGTGTTTCATTGTTGGTCTGCAAGAAAGAAGACGAGCAAAAGATTAAGCAATTCGTTAACGACATCAAACTCAACAAAGGCGAATCATGGGTATAGTGAAATGTATCATTTCTGTTCTCTTTGTGATCATTGCTGCGCAAGTTTTTGCGCAACCCGATCCTGATCCAATTCCAATGCCGCCGGAGCCACCCGCAGCAAATCAAATAGAAGAACCCTTGGTTTTTCCTGAAGTAATGCCTGCATACGAAGGCGGTGAATCTCAAATGTTTAAGGATCTTGCTAAATCAATGATTTATCCGCAGATATGTTTAGAAAATGAATTCCAAGGGAAAGTTTTCGTTCGATTTGTGGTTGAAAAAAATGGTAAGATTTCAAATGTTGAAGTCTTGCGTCAGCCCGAAGGCGATTTGGGAAAAGTGTTGGCGAAAGAGGCCATTCGAGTAATAAAGAGTTTGAAAGATTTTACACCGGGAACATTAAACGGAGAGCCGAAAAGAGTCGTTATGACACTGCCTATCGTTTTTAAGATGAAATAATTTTATGAGTCAAAATTTAATCCTTTGCCCAAATGAAGAATGGGTGTTGAACGACCTCATTTCAGTGAGAACGGGAAATATTCACGTTGAACTTTCAGATACAGCGAAGGGAAAAATTAATGCTTGTAGAGAATTTCTCGATTCATATTTAGAAACAAGCGAGAATCCGGTTTACGGAATCAACACAGGCTTCGGTTCATTGTGTAATACCGAAATTTCGAAAGACGATTTGAATCTTCTTCAGAACAACTTGCTTCGCTCACACGCATGCGGAATGGGTGATCGCGTTCCTGAAGAAATCGTTCGTTTAATGTTAGTCCTGAAAGCAAAAAGTCTTTCTCACGGACACAGCGGAGTGCAATTGGCAACCGTTGAATTGTTGCTAGAATTCTACCATAGAAATATTTTACCTGTTGTCTTTACGCAAGGTTCATTGGGTGCAAGCGGTGATCTTTCTCCGCTGTCTCACTTGTGTCTTCCTCTCATTGGCGAAGGAAAAGTAATGTACAAAGGAGGTGAGCGTAATGCTGCAGACGTGTTGAAGGAGGAAGGATTGAAAGCCATTGCGCTTCAATCGAAAGAAGGTTTAGCACTCATCAACGGAACGCAATTCATGTTGGCGTATTCGGTAGAAAATTTAATTCGTGCGGAACACTTATTCGACAAAGCCATAAACATTGCAGCCATGTCTGTAGATGCGTTCGATGCACGTCCTGAGCCATTCATTGATTTAACTCACCGTGTTAGAAATCAAGAAGGCCAGCAGATTGTGGCCATCTCCATGCAAGATGCATTGAAGGGAAGCGAAATTCAAGTTCAGAAGAAAGCGCACGTTCAAGATCCGTATTCGTTCCGTTGTATTCCACAAGTGTTGGGTGCGTCGCACGATGCAATCGATTATGTGTTGACGATTGTTGAACGAGAGATCAATGCGGTAACGGACAATCCAATTATTTTTCCGGAAGAAAATCAAATTATCTCTGGCGGAAATTTCCACGGGCAGCCGTTGGCTTTGAGCATGGACTTTTTGGCCATTGCGCTAGCAGAAGTGGCGAGCATTTCTGAGAGAAGGACCTACAAACTTATTTCGGGCCAACGCGGTTTACCCGCTTTCTTGGTGAAAGACGCTGGACTTAATAGCGGTTTTATGATTCCGCAATACGCAGCAGCTTCTATTGTAAGTCAGAATAAACAACTCTGCACGCCTTCAAGTGTAGATACTATAGACAGTAGCAACGGTCAAGAAGATCACGTGAGTATGGGTGCAAATGGCGCAACCAAATGCTATCAAGTTGTGAAAAATCTTCAATCTGTTTTGGCCATTGAATGGCTGAATGCAGCACAAGGATTAGACTTCAGACGTCCACTTAAATCTTCCAAAGTAGTTGAAGAGATGCACGCTCAATTAAGAGCGGTTGTTTCTCATTACGTTCAAGATCGCTTTCAGCATGTAGACATGCAGAAGGCTTTCGAGTTGTTAGAATTGAATTAGTGTTTCACTAGGAACAACCGATTCACACGGGTATTGCCTTGAGTTAATTGAAGGATGTAACTTCCCGCACTCCATTCGGACACATTTATTTGTTGCATTCTTTGCGGATTGCTTAGTGTGTAAATGCGCTCTCCTGTTGAATTCAATATGTCTAAACGCTCAAAAGATTGAGTCGAGGTAACATTAAGCAGTTCATGTGCGGGTTGTGGAAATAATTCAAATTGAAAATCGTAATTTTCCACCGAAGTCAGCGTGGTGAAATTGTCTGTTTGAATAGCGCATCCATTCGCATCTGAAATAATACAATAGCTCGTAAATATTTCTGGAATGAATGTGTCTTCGTTTGTATCGCCATGAAGCCAATTCCATTGATAGGGAGGTGTGCCTCCATAAGTTGTCATTTGCACTTCACCAACACCCAAACCACCTTCAACAAAGAGCTCAACGGAATAGCTTAAAGTATCTGGTTCGTTAACGGTAACATTCACCAAATATTCGCATCCATTGGCGTCTGTAATAGCAGTTGAGTAGGAGCCGGCATACAGATAAATTGCACTACTTTCTAAATTGAAAGGGTCATAGTTCCAGCTATAGGTATAAGGTTCGGTTCCGCCTTGAACATTGTGAAAAATAGAACCGCCGAGATCTCCGTGACAAGGAACATCTGTAACCGTTGGTGAGTCCGTAATTTCAGCAGGCGCAAAGATGGTGTCCATAACTAGTGCTGTGCATCCATTGGCGTCGGTGATTTCAGCAAAGTAAACTCCGACACATATATCGGTGAGGTTGTTACTTCCAACAGAACCATCACTCCACAAAATTTGATAAGGAGCTGTCCCCGAGATAAAGTCAAGGGAGATACTGCCGTCACAAAGTCCAAAGCAAGAAACATCTGTGGAAGTAGATTCGATGATAAGCGGAGTATATGTATTCAATACAGCTGGAAGTGTTACTGAATTTCCTGCATTGTCTGTTACAACGGCTGAGTAGGAGCCAGGTCCACCTTGAAAACTGTTTCCGGTGGATCCATCTTGCCATACTACGATGTACGGAGGTTGCCCGCCAGAAATAGTTAAGGTTATGGTTCCAATGCCATTGTTACTGCATGCAGGTTGAACAATATCGTTGCTCACTTGAAGCGCGGGATAAATGGTTAATGAAGTATTTGCTGTAGCATCACCACCTGTCGAACCTGTTCCGTTTACAACATTCCCACCGGCATAGAAAGTGACAGCTTCATTCAGATTCGCTGGAGCGGTCCAATTGAATTGGAAAACATTGTTTGAAGTCACACCGTTATGCTCGAGGTATGTTCTGCCGTTGAACGCGTTTTGAACGGTAATCGTTTTTTGCTTAACGTTAGACGCAAGGCTGCTGTATCCGCTAATAGGCGAATTGTCGGCATCGGTTAAAGCAGTGAATTGAAATCCATATCCAAAAGGATTTCCCATTGTATTTCCAACCGTAACTTTTACTGTATAGGTATTGCCTGCGACGAATTGTGTTGTCGGCACGGTTGCTCCGTTTGCGAACATTTGAATACTAACCGACGCATTATAATTTCCACCGCTGTGGCACTGTCCGCAAGTGTTCTCTCCTGGCGCACCCGTATTTCCTGAGTTTGCTACAGTAGCTCTTCCGTTGCTGTTAGAGGAGAAAAGAAAATAACCCAGTGCACAAACGCACAACAGTTGAATCCAGTTTAGACGGCTCATGAGAATTTTTTTGTTAAGATAATGAAAATTGAAAGGAACAATAAAGTGCTATTTCGAGTAAATAATATTGTTCTCAAGCAAATTATTAATGGCGGCAACTTTTCTTTTAGTTGTTTTAACGAGGTGTAATGTCCGGGAAAAGTCGATGACAATCATTGTTGAATACAGTAAACAAGAGCCTGTAATAATTTTCGTGCTGATATCGGCTACATTCGGTGAATTCTTGTACCTAATGGGATCTTCATTGTACAAACTGTTCGCAAAGAAGCGGGTCAAACCGGAAAGTGTTCCGGCAGTAAAGCCAATTACCATAAATTTTTGTGTGGCGCAACGTTTCTTTCTTTGTTCTTTGTCAAACATCTGTCTATAACCACTCACTCCCAATTTGTAACCTCTGCCGAAAAGAGCCATAGCAGGCAATGCGCCGTATGATGAGGGAAGTTCAATGGACATGACCCGACTTACATTCGATTCCAAAGGTGTAGCGTATTCAGAAGTTTTTAATTCAGTCGAAAAAGTGCTGTAGTGCAATTTTGTTCTTGCTGGAAGTAATAATTTTCTCGTATACCTGCTGTTGAGAAGAAAGTTGAATGTAGACTGATTTGCTTTGTCGAGAAACACAACATTTTTTGAAGATTGTTTCTGAAAACTAAATTCAATAGGGAAGGAATAAGGCAAGCGGTAAGACTTTCCAGCATGCGTCGCTACGAAATAGGATTTCTCGGCCCAACCTTTCAAGTCCAACTCAAGTTCTTCAGTTAATTTCGTGATCTCCTCAGTGTCTAAAATAATATTAGAATGAAAACTGAAATTAGTGAATGCCGCAGATGACGGAGTAAACGTAAAATCACCTTTCCATGTTACAGTGAAGTTCTCATCTAGAGCACGTGCTATAAGATTTACACTACTTGCTTGTTTCTGTTCAAAAGACTCTTTGATAAGTTGATTCGTTGTTTTGAATTTTGATTTGTCGGAACTGTTTATTTGATTTGCGAGGTCTTTATAAGGGAGTTTAGAGTTGAAATAAAAACTTTGTAAGGTTTGAATCAAAAGAATCGTATGATTGGAATACATGCTATCTTTTCTAAAAGTGGTCCCGTTTTTATCGAAGTAAATAGCTGGATACGACGCTGGGAAATTTCCGGTTTTTGTAGAATTAACGGTCCAGCAGGAAGGTATGCTGTTACTTGAATTGGTCTTGTAGTAACTCTGAAGTAATTTCTTATCTCTATTATTTGCAAAGCGATATCCGGCTACAGTAGAGTCTATTTGGCTGAATAAGTTGTTAAACGCAAACCAATTGTACGTGACTGAATTACTTTCTTTTATGGAAGCTGGTGTATTAAAAGCATTATTGTTGTTGAACTCTGTTCGAATTGAACAATGATTGATCTCAGATAGATTAAGTCTAGCATTTTCTTCAGTAGGGATATTGCTATTGAAAAGTGAATTGATTTGCTCTGGTTGAAGAATTGATGGTGAATAGGGTAAATCAATTTTTATTTGACCCACCGCAATGCCTCCAGCTAGGAGAAAAGAAAGGAGCAATGAAATTCGCAAAGAATTCATTTGGCAGCAATACACATTGAATGCAAGAAATTTAACGTTCATGCTTAATGAATTTAAGACTCGCGTCTGTTGGCTTGTCGCCGTAGATTACAGTTGGTTGGCCGTTGGTGAGCGAATAAACGTATAATTTGTATTTTTTTTCCGCGTAATTAATTAACGATTCGTCTACGTAATCTGCGAATAAACTCTGGTAATCAATAGAGGATAGATCTATTCTCACAACAAGTTGATTCTGCAAATTGGGAAAATTCGTCCAAAAAATATGTTTGTATTGGCTCGGAGTGTAGTCTTTCGTGTAAATCGGAATTGAGTTGTCTACAAGTTCTACCCTTAGATCTGAATTGCAGAAATTTTTCCCAGATGGTATGGTATAATTAAATGGAATATCGAAATAAATTCTCTCAATTATTAAGCTGCTCGTAACGCGGTACACATTTGATTCAATGGGTTGAAAGTAGTTGGCTCTTCCAATGTATGCGGTGTCGAGGTAATCTTTAATTTGATCTTCCAGTTTTGGAAAGCATTCTTGCGCGAAACATTGATTAGATGCCAGTGAAATCAGTAAAACCAATAATAGTCGCATCTTACAATGATATTTTATCTAGGCGGGTATTTGTAAATCTCACGCCCTTAACCACGGAAGTAATTTCGAAATAGACAATGTAGTTGAATCCTTTTTTTAGGTTTGAGTCAGAGTAATAATATTCTCCACTTCCTTCGATACTCAAAGGCCCTGAGCGCTTTGCTTCTTTTCTTGTTAACCAGTTTACGAAAACAAGTTCTGCCTGGCAGTATTGAAGCATAGTAGGGTTGTAAGCGATCGTTTTTCCAGCGCGAGCAAGCCTCACATCGAGTTCAAGTTCGCACCCTTGGGACTCTTTTAGACCGTATTGAATAGGGCAGGAGTCTTCCATGTCTTTTAATCCGTCTTTATCGGTATCGTCGCTTTCCGGATTTGTGTTGTTAGCTAATTCTTGCTCAAGCGTAATACCGTCTTTATCGAAGTCGCACGTGCCGCAATTTTTGTTTGGAACGCAAGGGTCGTTGTCGTTCACATCTTGCGTTGAAGCGTCTTTTACAAATCCTGCAAAGAATCCGTCTCCATCTTCATCTGTACCACCCGCAGTAACGCTGTCTTTCGGACATCCGTTGTTCAGCGAAGAGGCTACCGTTGGGCATCTGTCTACCTCGTCAGCAAATCCGTCTGAGTCGGTATCCACAACCTGGGTTTCCGGTGTATAAAGTATATACCCCAATGCCACCAGCGCAACAATGAAAATAGTGAGTATCGGTATCCGCTTTTTCATTGAGTTATTTCAATGGGATATTCAATTTACAATTATAATCGATTTGGGCCTCTGCAAATTTTTTCTCAAGAAAAGGATATGGCTTAATTTCATCTATGTATTTTTCGAAACCATTATAAACAGGATCCTCTCTATATTTTGGATTAGTCAACTTGATATTGTCGTTAATTACTTCTTCTAGTTTTAATGCTAATTTTATAAAATGGTCATATTCGTTTGCTAATCTTTTAGCATACTCTTGAAGTCCAAGAAACTCTGTATTGACTGATAACGTTGATATATCCAACTTCGCTTGTTTGAATTCATTTTCAGAAATTGAGATGTTCTTAATTAATTTTGCAGCCCTTTCTAGCGCTGCGGATTGCTTTTTGAATTCTTCTAACTTAGAGTTGGTGCTGCTGAATTCAGCACTTTTCGGTAATTGTTTTGACATCAAAACAAGAGTTGAGTTATTTGGTCTTTCGCAATACATAATATATTCCTTAACAATTTGCTCAAATGTCAAGTCTTTTGCAGCGGAGTTTGTTTTTTCACTTTCCTTAGCTTGCAGAGCTTCTTGAAGTTGATTGTTACTGTCATTAATTTGCTTCTTGAAATCCTGATTAGTTTTCTCTAAAGCTTTATTTTTTTTTTGAATTTGGCTGAGAGAATCTTGTAAAACGCTCATTTTAGTGTATTGAGCATCAACAGCTCCAGGCACCCCTTCAATTTTTAAAGTCAAATTGTTGAGTCTTTCTGTAAGCTCGTCTAATTTGCTGGTCAATTCTCCCAAATCTTCTTTAGTTAAAGGCCTTTTTAGGTCATCGGATTCGGAGGGTTTTTCATTGGTGAGGCCCTTATTAGTTATGCTAGTATCAGCAACGTTAACACTATTTTTTTCATTTGATTTTTGGGGAAATCTGCCGCTCTTTTTTTTGTCACTTGTTTTTTGGGAAAATGCGGCATGAGAAACCAGAAAAATTGCAAAGAATAATATGAATTTGTAGCTTAATTTTTTCATTTTTTTTATTTTAATTTTTCTAGATTTTCAAGATATTTTTTGTTGTAAAAACTATATTTCCCAATTTGTGCTGGGTCAATTTTAAACCAATTATTTGCAGTCTCTGCTTGTATGTATTCTTGTTCAACAAAATTCTTAAAGGAAGCGATTTCTGAATTAACCTTACTTTGAAGACCACTAATTGCTGAACAGTTGCTGAATGGCTCGCCACTTACGGCCGAAGAAATGCCATTTATAAGTGCATCTGCTGTTGCCTGATTGTATTCACCGGATAGAAAAGCATTAAGCTTGGAATTATAACTGAGTACAGCATGGTATCGCCCATGGACATTCAATAGATCTTGTAATTCGTTCGATTTATTTGAGCAAGTGCTTCCAACACGAACAACTTTATCTATTTCAGAAGAATTGCAGCTGTTGTTCAACCAGTTTTTCAAAGAAATAACCAAGGCGTTTTGTTTGGCATATTCCAAATTGGCCAACAAACTCGATTTTTTACTTGAATTGATTTTGTTAATTGATGCTAGGGTATTAATGTCTCCTTCGATTGTCAGAAGACTGTCTTCGTTGAAAGGTAATTTGCCTAAAGAA
>Ga0315899_10005572_pt1 | contig 13591 bp, 11 predicted proteins | sample LakEriMetagenome_2_FD_203518 | JGI IMG/M metagenome (GOLD analysis project Ga0315899, IMG submission 203518) | Freshwater fungal communities from buoy surface, Lake Erie, Ohio, United States - Buoy 4 MA112 | ecosystem: Environmental > Aquatic > Freshwater > Lake | place: USA: Lake Erie, Ohio...
AGAGGGGAAAGAGAAGGGGTGGGGGAGGGGGAAAAGGGGGAAAATAAGTCGTGAAAGTGGGAGGAAGAAAGAGCGAAATGGGGGCGGGGGAAGAGAGCGAGATAACTAATTGAGTAATGAGAGGAGAGAGAGAGAGATGCATGAACCCCAAAACCCTTACTAAACCCTAAACCCTAAACAGAGGACAGGAGGAAAAGGGAAGGGGAAAAAAGTAACAAAGGGCGAAAAAGGAGATTGCGAGTATCAGAGGGGAAAAAAGTAACAAGGGGCGAAAAATGCGATGGAAAAGAGAAGGGGGGGGAGAGGGGGAGAAGAGGGAGGGGAGGGACGCAGGACAGTAACCCCAACCTGTCGTCAAAAAGTTACCCCATCCTATAGGTAAAATTTTCCCCTTCCTGTACATGAATGCCTACCCCTTCCTACATACAAAAAATTCCCTGTCTGCGTAATAAACAGTTGCCCCAACCCATGTTAAAAAAATTACCCCAACCTCTTGTCACAAAGTTACCCCATCCTATGTATAAAAGGTTACCCCTTCCTACATGAAATAAATTCCCTGTCTGTATAATAAACAGTTTACCCCAACCTATTGACAGAAAGTTACCCCAACCCATCGTCAAGATGGTTACCCCAAAGCACCCAACTGCGGTCATAAGTTACCCCATCCTGTGACTGTGTATAAATCTCAGAAAATGCTCCAACCCAACGAATTACACATTCCGCCCCTTTTCGGGACCTTTGAATTTATTTACCCTTTTCAAAAACTTTTCAGTAATGTAGACCCTAAACAAAAATAATCCACGGCATGAGATTACCAGCTTGTTGACGGGTAGCCTGAGGGGATAGAGTGACAGGAGCAGGGGGATCGGGACTCCCCCTACCCCTGTTATCCCGGATAACAGGGGTAGGGGGTTAGGGTGACAAGAGTAGGGAGCATGGGAGGACGGTACAGGGGATAGAGGTGACAGGAGTAGGATGACAGGTCACAGGAGAAGGGGGGAGGAGGAGGAGCCCTCTGCAGGGGCAATTCATCACCAATTCCATCACCGACTACATTTCCAACTTTACTCAATGGCGACCATCAACTTGCTGACGGAATCCGATCGTGGCAAGCCAGCAACCATTTAACTTACTCTGCCAGCACCCCCTTAACTTACACTGTACTGGTATGTAGTGACGCACTCTTCCAAGCACTAATCGGGGTTCTTGAAAAACGCCTCATACTCCAACACTTGATAGTTATTGTCGCCCAAGACCTCCTTACCGATTGGCAGGATCCTTTCAAACAATGCGCGTGCCTCTGCACGCTGCACCTCATCGCCGCCGCCGTGCAACGCACGCGCCAAGAACAGGGTGTTGTATTGATGAAACCAAGCGCCATCAGGCTATGAGCGCTTAAACGGTTTAATGGTGATTTCCACGAAATTACCTATCGTGAAGGATTTAATTGAAATCATTACGCTTGTACAGATGTTTTCGAACTTGAAGCTGCACGTCCTCTGCCCGAAGACGCCTGATCTTTTTTTTTGGAGCACCCTCTTGCGATGGACTCCAAGCGCAGAAGCCTTGCGCTCGTTTATTTCCTTGTGTAATACAGTTTGTGTTGTGACTACGTATCGCAGCGGGAGGGGCGAGGCCAGCAGCGCGTATTCCACGGAGCTGGGACCCTGAGTGAATCGACAGTGTCGACGCCGCGGCTAGACTCGCCGTGCGCCCACCAGGTTCCTGCCCGCAGGCCTTGTATGGAGCGGCTGAATCGCACCTTTGCTGCCCTTCTTCTTATGCTTCGGGAGATGGCGAGTATGCGCGTGCACAAGGTGAATGATTAATTCCGCGCGCGTTCTGACGCCCAGGAACCCGCCGCCGCGGGCTCTTAACCGGATGGAGCCGTGCCCCTAGCACGCCAAACATCCAGTGCGCGGGCGCGGACGCACGCCTCCACCGCCCGTTTTCGCGCTCGCACTCGCGCTTGCTCTGTCTCGGAGCACGGCAAGCCTCCGCCGGCTAGAAGATCCAGGAGATGAAGAGGATGCAGCAATCAGCGGATGATGAGGATGATGTCAACGAACCTTGCGCCAACCCCTTTGGCAGTCTATCGTCCTCGTGCAGATACCAGATGGACAGCACATTCCCGTTCCAGCAGCTACCTCAGTGAAAACAAAAGTCTTGGAAGGTTTTAACGACTCAGATGACAACTCTGGGGAAGAAGCCGCGGAGGAGATGACAACTCTGGGGAAGAAGCCGCGGAGGAGGAGGACGCTGGGGATGAAGAGGTGGAGAGTAATGCGGAGGCAGGTGTAGTTGAGGAGTGGTGATGAGTGGTGAGGAGTTGAGGCTTCCCTCCCCTCCTCATCCTTCTATGCATCCTAGTGTCCTCCCCCTCCCCAGTCATCCTCTTGTTACTGCGCGACCATCGCCACAGCGCGTATGGCTCCACGACCCTCTTTCCCTCAGGAACGTCCTTTCCTGCGCCGCACGCCCAAGATGTTGCAGGCTTCATCTTGTAATATGTAAAGCGCGCACGTAATTGGTATCTTCGCTGTATTTACAATTGCACATAGTTGCACTCGCGTCGCCGCTTGTCCTTATCTCTCACACGCAAGACGCTCCTCGCAACACGGTCGCCTCGCACACCGCGCCCACGCACGATCACATATCTAACGTTCCCGAGTCTTGAATGACGATTCTCCGAGCTTATACCGGCCTTTTTGACAGTAGTAATCTTGCCACTAAGCTCCACGTACTACTGCTACTTGGCCTCCTCCATGACCGCGCTACTTGGCCTCCTCGGTAGTAACCTTGGTACTAAGTCCTACGTACTGCGCTATCCACGGACCCTCCATCTCTGCAACTCGCGTCTTTTCAGCCCGGGGTACGTGCCGAGTCCCGGCTAGGGACCAACGTCACGTTCCAATTCCCCCGGATATCCCCGGCGGGGAGTACTCCCTCACGCCGGGGACTATCCCATACTAACACGAGTGGCTAAGGTTCCATCCCCACGACCATCCACCACGGAGGCCGATCACGCGCCCCAAACTGTCCCCGAGGCCATTTCCCACTAACGCCCCCACGAGACAGGCGTCCGTCACTTTTGACGTCGCGTTGCTCGTTCGCGGGCGTTTGCATTTGATTACGCCAAGAGGATGTCAAGGTCGCAGGAGCTGACGGTCCAGGCACTGGGGGGGAAAAAATGGCGCCATCTTCTTGAAACGCACCCGTACGTCTTGCCCCTTCACACGCCTATCACTACTTCCATGTTGGTCGTTTCCCCTTCCGGTAAACTTGGCATCTCCTTGGGTTCACTTGCACACTTGATGTTTTTGAATTGCACTGTAACGACGGGCCCGGCCTCGAGATGCACTGCACAGTTCTTCTGTTGCTTGAAGATTTTGATCACCCACCCCTCCTTGTCGTTAAGTTTGTGCAGCTGCTTTAGACCCTGCAACTTGACGAAGCCCTTCATCTTTGGGTTGCATTCCTGCTTTCCGCAATATCTACATTTTGGCTCTTCTTTCTCCTTCGCGCTGGGCTCCTCCTCTGCCGACCTTTCACCTTTCTCAAATACAACATCTCCTGTGAGGGTAGACTCACCCTCCATTTTCCTCAGCTTCGACTCGCCCTTCATTTTCCCCAGCTTCGACTCATCCACCACCACATCTACTGCAGTTTTGTCGCCCTCCGGGCCCTCGTCGACCGCCCTTTTCCTTCGAAGGCATAATAGCGAAACGCAACCGCAGCAGCAGATCAACACGACGCCGCCACCAGCCGCGATCCACACCCACATCTGTGCAGGACCCACTTGTTGACTCCAAAAAGAAGTAGAGTTCCCCGTCACAGAACGCGCAGTGGTGTTGATGAATTTATCATTTGCTGTGACGCGCATTCCAAGAACCTGGACCCCTGGCAATCCAGCTTTGCTCATCTCAGCATTGATTTTGTCGGCGCTCAGTCCATTCGCAATATTTGAGGCAGCCTGCAAATCGGCTGCACCAAGTTCCATGATTACGGTCGAACCAGGAGCACGTCTTGTTGCAAATATATTAGTAATCTGGCAAGCCATCACATCAACTCCAGCAGCTGCTGCGACGGCTGCACGAAACGAGCCCTTGACTGCTGTGGTAAATTCGTTGGGTGCCATCGGAGAACCTAGCGACACCTCCACAACAAATGGCTGCTCAGGCGGAGAAGGCCGAAGGGTGCAAAAGGATTGGCCCAGTTGCGATGTGCCCCAAATCGGGCAGTCTTGGCATGCGGAGGCTCCTGCTTCAAGCGAAAACTTGCCAGCGGCACAGAGCCGGCACGCGCTCAAGCCCCTCACGTCAGAATATTTGCCTGGTCTACATGGGGCGCAGGTTGTTTGCCCGACACCATCCTTGAAAGTTCCAATGTCGCACAATGTGCAGCTGCAACTTTTCTCGAGACTGATTGAGACAGCACCACCAAATTCACCAAAGTCAGCATCGATAAATTTGTGGACCGAAATAGGAAGCAGAGCTGATCGAATGTTGCGCGAAACCTGCGTAGAGGTGTTCAAATGAAAATCCCACCACGGCGTTTCGAGAGTTCGTGGATTCAAAGGTATCGGCTGCCCGGTCAATGCCTGAGCTGTTTGAGTTATGTAGATTCCCGTCCAGGACGAACGACGCTTCAGGTCCACTAATTTTATGCATGATTGCTCACAATGCACCGACTCAATAGCCGACTGTTGACACAAGGCTCGGTACTCGCCGAGACTGCACGTTTGTTCACAGCTCATGCACGCAGCCTGCGTGTCCATAAACGATTTTCCATCGCACCGAATGTAAGAAGGCGATCGGTAGCTTCCCACATCACAGGTTGAGCATGGAATACAATCGGCCTGCGTATCGTTCAGGCCATCACCACTGCAGGCCTTCCAGTTGGGGCCTCTGTAAGTGCCCGCTGGACATTGATAGCAAGGAATGCATGTTGCGTTTGTAACATCAGTTCCAGTGCAGTGTTTGCTAAGTCGATATCCCGGGCTACATTTTGTTATACATGGGGAGCATTCAATGTCTGCAGTCGTTCTGCCAGTGCATGGCTTGGAAATCCAATTAGTTGCGCCACAAGTCTCAGTGCAATTAGTGCAATTATGAGAATCGACAGTGCCTCTTCCGTCACACCATCTGCCTGCCATGAACTGTTTCGTCGTGCACCGGGTGCAATTCGTGCACTCTCTATTCTGCCTTTCAACACCAGAGCATGCCCGACCTGTGTACTGCAAGTAATCGCACGTGTCACGACACTCTCGGCATTCCTGGACGTCATACGATGTGTTTCCAGGGCAAACTCCATAAATGAACTCTCCCGGGTCCTCAATTGGAGTCGGCGTAGAAGTCGTAGTCGTAGGGCTGGGTGTGGACGTTGTTCGTGCAGGTGTAGTCGAGTTGCTTGTCGGTGCAACGGTTGTGGAGCTCGATGTCGGCGCTTGCGTCGTAGACGTAGAGGACGAAGCCGCATCAGTTGTAGAGCTTGTCGCATCAGTTGTAGTCGTAGGGGTGGGTGTGGACGTTGTTTGTTCAGGTGTAGTCGAGCTGCTTGTCGGTTCAATGGTTGTGGAGCTCGATGTCGGCGCTTCCGTCGTAGACGTAGCGGAGTCTGTTAGTAGCCGACGCCCTGAGGGCGTCGTGTTGCTGCTGGAGCACGCAGGTCGTGTGATTGAAGTGCATGTGCACGCGCACGTGCACATCGTACAACCTGCTGAGGCTGACATGAGTCGCCGGCCTTGTTGCGCATCCAAGGTAACGAAGCCATCGAGAACATCAACAGCTAGTGGTTTGCGTAATGCCCAGAAGTGAGAGCTGCGCTCAGCCAGTGCGGATGTACGGAACCTTTCCGATGCCCCTCCAACAGCTCTTTCTGTGACAGAGCTGGTCTCACACGAACACTGGTCTAGCGAGACGGAAGTGGTGGCGGGCGCGCTCGTAGGTGTTGCCATGGGCGTTGTCGGGCTGGGCGTTGGAGTCGTCGAGCTGTGAGGTAAGCGTTCAGTGCACATCAGCTTGTATGCGCTCATGTATGGAACAATGTTGATAAGATCCAAAAGTATGTTTTGAACATGCAAAACCGTAGGCGCTTTTGACATTAATGGCGGGCGCCATCAACGTTTTATGGGGATTAAGAGGGATGGGGACCCTTTTGAAGATTCGAACATAAGGGATTGGGAATATAAGCGGGTTGCGACCTCTTGAAAAGATTCGCAACACCCCATAGTAAGCAACAGACCTCGTGGTAGGCCAGGAAGTTGATGCCGAGCTGGTCGGGGCAAGTGTAGTGGCGCTTGTGCTTGACGAAGGCAAAGGTGTAGAAGTCGGGCCAGGGGTACAATCGTTCACGAATGATGCTGCAGAACACACGCACGTTGGACATGTTGGGCACACACACGGGGCAGGTGTTGAACTAGTCGAGGCTGGTGCACTGCTGGCATTCATCGGAGCAGTCACAGGGGCAAAGCTTGACGTTCCACAAACACTGAAACACTGCGAGCAGGTCTGTGTGTCGTTGTATCCTGCACATACGGGCTCGCCAAATTGAGCAGACGTGCGACCTTGTGCACAGCATATAACACAAAAAGACATTGCGCACAGTACATCACACCATCACGCACGCGAAAGTGGGCATCTGAAGAGAGTGAGCAGGCTCGTGGAAAACACCTGTTCCGTCGCACGCTGTTCCATTGCGAAAACTACCCTGGCCGCAGTGGTACGCTGCACCATGCTTGCAAGGATAGCATGTGACGGGATTTGTGATGTTGCTCCCTATGAATTCTCCTCGCAGACAGGAGAAAGGTGTCGTAGTGGTAGTTGCGCTTGGTTTCGGCGTCGATGAACTAAGGACAGCGGTCGCACTTGTGGTTGGTGCTACTGACGACGTTGTGGGCAACTGCACACAAATTCGGTCCCTATACCCAGAACCGTCGCAGATCGCCGACGTCAAATTCAATTCAAATCCAGGCTGACATTTAGACGTGCACGGAGCACATTGCTGTGCATTGAAGCTTTCGGAGCCGATGCACGTACGATTAATATAAAATCCTGCGGGAATCGCCGTAGATGTCGTGGCCACAGGTGTCGTGCTGGAGCTAGTAGAGGCGGGAGTAGATGTTGTGCAAATGCACGGTGTGGTGGACGAACTAGATCCCGCTGCTGCTGTAGTGCTGCACCAAGATATATCATAATACGGGGCGATACGAGCGTGAGCAAACAACATTCATAAAGATTGCTTGTGTGTGACGAATGTATGCGAATTCCAGTGATTGCATCACAAGCCCATGTAGTTAGAAGACCTGGTTGAGGTTGACAAAGAGCTTGTCGCCGCAGCCGTTGAGCTTTCCAGAGGTGCAGGAGTGGTACTTGTCGTTGGCATCAACGTCGTGCTCTGGCTGGGTGTGCTGCTCGTCGTCCAAGGCGATGACGTTGAAGAGCTCGTAGCGGCTGGACATGGCTTGGCAGGGTTCGGGGTGAAGACGGTTGGCTGCAGTGTTGAATAGTTCGTGATGCCACAGGAGCACGGAGAGCATACCTGTGTGTCATAGTATCCTGGAGCGATTTTGCAGCAACGTGGAGATTTTCAGCAGCAAATAAGAGATTGTCAGTAGAAGTTGCAGAAAGACGAGTCTGCGCAAGATGCACGTTGTTGCCAAAATGCTACAGTACGCATTTAACAACAACAGTCAATGCTGCCGATAGTATTATCTCTGTTGGCGATACATTTGGAAGGACTCGGGGTGAGAGATGCCAAAAAAAGTACGCACCGGTGCCATTGCATATCGGCCCGAGACGGAAATTTCCTTGCCCGCAGAAGTATGCTGCCCCCCCAGTACAATTAGCGCACGTGCGGTTTACTGAATCGCAATCGCGACTCTCCACGATGTACTCTCCCGGTGCACACGCAAATGGCGGGGGCGGTTGAGGCAAGGCCTGACAGAAATAGTCCCCAGTGCCGTACCCGTCGCAGGATGTGAGAGACGTATTTAAGAAGAAGCCTACACTGCAATTTCTTGTGCATTTTGCGCAGTGCCTGTTTCTGTACCCGGTTCCATCGCATAGCTCTGTGATGTTCAAATACGAACCATTTTGACATCTCGAAACGCACGTTTCACAAGAACTCATGTCACTATACGTGGTACCATCACACGGCGTTCTGAATGTGCCCATTGCACACTGCTTGCACGATAAACAAGTCTTGAGCCCTCCGCCGCATGCACAACAGGCTTCCTTGGCAACTTTGCCCTGGTTTCGCAAGTCCTCACGAGAACCGAATTTCCGGCATCGATCTTCTTCCGCGTACCATTTGCAATCGAATTCTTGTCCGTCTTTGTCGTGCCAGCCCAACGGATCGTCCTCGCAGCTCTGTTGCGTGTCTTCCAGTGTGACTCCGTCGCACTTCTTGTAGACCCTGGACCTGTATTTTCCGGACTCACAAAGACCGCACTTGGTACACGCGCGGTCACTTGTCTCGACTCCAGTGCAAGCTGGCGCAATCCATTCTCCAGGAGAGCATGCAGACCTACACGGTGCACACTCTGCTTGCGAGTCATAATAACCTGTGCCATCGCATACTGCCCACGACATATTCTCCCGATCGAATCTAGATGCCCTCTCGACCCACAAGTTTCCGTCCCAGTATCGATGCTTCCAGACACCATCTACCCAGGCTCCATTCACGGGTTTACTGTGCTGTTCAACCCAGCGATATTTTCCTGCGCCGCACGACAATGCAGTACAATTCTCACACTTACGCTGCGTGTCGACAACTCCGGTTCCAGAACAATTTCTCCACTCGGGCGTTCGGAACGTGCCTGTTGGGCATGAGCCACATACCTGGCAGGGTCGATCATTAAATTCATATCCGGTGCATTGGCCCCTCACGAAGCGGCTTCCCAAGCCGCAGTTTGCAGTGCAATCCTGACAGCCGACCTGGGTGTCAACATACTGATTGAAGGTACCGTTGCAGGTAACCCATGTGCTGTCACGATATTGCCCAGGCTTGCATTGCTTGCACTCCACGCATTTTGAATCCTGGACACCTCTGCCATTGCACGCATACCCGTCGTCAGGGATGACAACATAGTGCCCTGGCGCACATTGGGTTGTACATGATCTGCAAATCTTAGTGTCGCTTGTCGACATGCCGGTGCATGTGGTGCCCGGTTCAATATATGACCCACTCGGACAAACTTTACAACGTTGGCAAATCCGATCCTTTGTTTCAGTCCCATCACATTTTGCACCAGTTGCGTTCAAAAAGTAACCAGGCGGGCATGCGGTTGTGCACTTGACGCAATCACTTTGCAGGTCCTGAAATCCCTTTCCTGTGCATAAGGTCCCATTTATTCGATATCCTGAAGGGCAGGTTGTGCATTTTGTACATTTCCCAGAACACTGATGGGTAGCAACTTCATGATAACCCGACAAAAGCGTAGCGTTTGAGTCTTGTGGTCCGCGCCACATCACCGTGAAATCGACTGGTCTTGTCAACGGCCCCCTTGGGCTAAAGTACTTCTCACCAACCTGGATCCAGTTGTCGTGAGACACGCCAAATGCTCCAAAAGCGATCAATTCGTCCTTGCTAAATTCGTCCTTTTCCTGCAGGGCCGCTGCAAGCGCATCGTTGCTGAGCTCAGCTCCAGAATCTGGCCTTGTCCAGCGATAATCCCACTTGGAACCAGGTGATTGCAAGAAACTAGAGACCTGGAAAGGGCTGATTTCGGCGTGGAAGGGATGCGCCCCCGACACCAGCGCAACTTCATTCCACACTGTCCGAGTAGAATTCTGACGAGTAGAATTCTGTTGTGTTGCTGAAATCACAGCAGCATTACCAATCCAGACACTGCATGCGTATTGTGATATGCACGAGAAGTTGTACGTTCCTTCGTCGACGACATCAATTATTCCTGTCCATTGGCCTCGGAACCAGTGCGTCCTGATTGCTGGGGCAACCGCAGGAAAGTCGTGCAGCGCATGAAAGTCCACGTGAAGGCTTGAAAGTGAAACATAAGGCATTCCGAAATCATCAGACCGCCCTATCATTTGCATCACCGGCTCAGAGGGCCCCATCGGAAAGAACTGGGCAACGAAGCCCGGTGGGGAAACACCGGTCCACACCATTTGCAAGTCTGACAAGGGACCAAGACTAAACACAGCACTTCTGGCAATCCCGAGCCCTCCGCCGCAGCCACAGCATGTAAATCTTGCATCACCATCGGCCGGGGTTTTTCGCCTTGCGCACTTGACGCCGACAGGAAGTTGAGTGCACTTCATTTCTCCCTGCTGCTCCTCGAATGCACACACCGTGTCTATGTCGAGGCCTGTGCAGTTTCCCTGGAACTCAGCAACAAAGACATACCCATCCGAAGATGGAATGGGGTCTCCCGTGCAGAAACCCGGATTTGCATCGTAGAATTCACATCCCGGGCGTTGACTCACACAGCCTTTTGTCAAGTCTCGAAATTGAAACGTTGCTGTTGCTGTTCCACCGCCCCTGCCATCCGGAAGGTTGTATGCCGTATGCTTGACACCCGCAGCGATAGGGCACACACAAGTGCTGTTCACACCAAATTCACCAAAGCCACCCGGCGCGCAATCGATGCACCCGGTTGGCATCCCCATGAAACTCTGCGTATATTTTCCCGCCCCGCAGGCACGGCATTCCGTCGCGGCGTCCAATGTGTTGAACGATCCGGCTCCACAAGCCTTGCATGCTGCGGTGCCGTGGGCGACTTTGTAAGTTCCCGCTGTGCATGGCGTACAGGGCCCCCCGCGTGGCCCATTGTGACCAGCCATGCAATGACAATCCTTCACGCCGGTGCTGCGCGGTCTACTTCGCGTCAGCGGCGGGCACGGCACGCAGCTCTGTAATTCTGCGTAGGTGTTGGCGGGACAAAAGCCGGGCCCCGATGACAGACCCGCGCAATAGGAACCCGGGGGACATTCTGTCCGAGCCTCGGCTGCGAGCCCTGGTTCACAATAGAACCCCATAGGCACCTGACATGGTATGTTCAAACTGCTGTTCCCCGCACAGTAGTGCCCCAGGTTGCACCGCACGCCAGGAACAGCGTCCTTGGAGCCCGAGGTGCAGTAGAATCCTGGCTGCACGCGACACGGCGCGGGCAGCTCTGCGCCCCCCACACAATAGAGGCCCGGCGGGCACAGAATGCCCAACGCCGTCGTGCTTCGCTTTGGACAATAGCGCCCCGCCGGCGCCGTGCAGACCGACTCCGTGACACTTCCCGGCGGGCAGTATGTCCCGGCGCTGCACTCGATCATTGAGTTTGAGCCGGCGCACTTGTACCCCAGTGGGCACGCTACTAGAGCGTCGCCGTCGCACACTAATCCCGCGGGCGATCCACCGCAGGCGCAGCACATCGCATTTGCGTCCCGACCGGCATCGTCTTTGTAAAAGCCGGCATCGAGGCAGCTGGCGGGCGTCGCGGAGTAGCTCGCGCAGGAACGACCGAGGCGGTCGCTCCACGCGTTGTCGGCCTCGACGAACGCTGCATATAGCAAGGCCAGGGAGAGCAAGCACGGCTTCATAGGCCTGTCCGACGCCCAGCGGGGGTTCGGGTTGAAGCCGCGCTACCGCATTCTGCCCGCCATTTTGGCGCGCCCCGCAAGAGGACTGTGAGACACGACGACGACGACCTTTCACCTATCCCTTTACCTCCACGAACGAAAAAAAACCTTACTCATCATTTTTTCAAAAAAAAATATCAGGTAAAAAGATTCGTCTCGTGCTCCACCAGTCTATCGCAATGGGTCTCGGCGGCATGGTGAGAAACGCGCCCGTGCGGACCAGGGGGGAAACGGCGGCATACGGCGCGGCAGGCAGGGGATATGCAGCGGCAGGGGATGCCGGCAGGGGGCGGCATTGGTGTGCGGGTTCTGTTGGTTCGCTGCGAGACGCGAAACATGGACGTCAGCGTACAGTGAGCCCTCAGCGTGCGGGCGCTCTCAGAGGCTTCTTCTGTCCGTGGCTGCTGCTGTCTGTGGCAGCTGTGGTATGCGGCTGCTGTGTAAGTCGCGGCTGCTGCGTTTTTGCTCGGGGCGACTCGAGCATTGGCCGCTGCTTGAGGACCTCGCACGGACGGGGGCTTCGCTGCGGAGGACTTTTCAAAGAGCGGCGGCGGCAGCAGCATGGGCCGTCGTTGCTGCACAGCGTGCTGCGAAGCCATTGGCGCCATGCGCTTGGCCATGCTTGGTCTTCGGAACGCATGCTGCAGCTTTAAGACACAGGAGTGCATGGGAGATTCCTCATTTGAATCCCCGCAGTGGAGCTCCAATGCCAGGCTCTCCGGCCCTAGACAGCCTTGTAGCGCGCATAACAGTCCGGTGCCGGTCCAGAGCTGGGATAGGTAGTGAGCTCGCTGACGGTTGTCTTTTCCCACAGCCCCCCAAGAAGGACAAGGACGATGGCGGCAAGTCCAAGAAGGCGGACTCCGGTGGTGGCGGCGGCAAGGCCAAGAAGAAGAAGTGGTCCAAGGGCAAGCAGAAGGAGAAGCTGAACGCTGCCGTTTTCTTCGACAAGAACTTGTACGAGAAGCTCAAGAAGGAGGTTCCCAACTACAAGCTTATCACCTGCTCCATCATTTCGGAGCGCATGAGGTGCAACGTTAGCATGGCACGAAGGGCAATTAACGACCTTCTCGCTAAGGGCATGATCAAGGTCATCGCCAAGCACCAGAAGCAAGCAATCTACACTAGGGCCCTTGCCGGCGCCGAGTAAATTGAAGCCTAATAAACTTCAAACCGGGGGAAATGGGCCGACCCTGCATGCCGGGCTAAACGCAGCTGCCGTGCCGCAGGGGGAAGACTGTGAATCTTGATTCGTACGATCCACCGCCACACCGATTCCCACTGACCCATTCTCAGGAAACTGCTGGTCCTCTCTATCCCTCCCTCTCTATCCCTCCCTCTCAATCTGAAATTGGACTCACGGTGTCTCATCATTCCCACCACCAGATCCTCGCGGCAGATCCACGCTGCTCGTCCGCCGGAGCACCTGATGCAGAAGCATGTTCGCAGGCATGGCGTCCGACCTCAAGGCTGTCTTGGGCAGCGCCGTGAACAACAAGACTTTATTAGCACGCGCGCGCGCACACATGGTAAGTTTTAATAGTGCATCTCCTTCACGAACTGCTTGTAGCTGTCGTCCTGCGACTGCTTCCCCGGCGTCTTCTTGGGGCCTGTTGTCGCCACGACCTGCTGCAAAGCCCGTGTTATCAGAAGGCACTCCAACAGTAGTGATAACACGTGTAATCAGAAGGCACTGCAACAGTAGAGTGTGCGTGTTATCATGAGAGCTGTGCGGGTGTTTTTGTTGAGCACGTACCACGCGTTCGACGCCGAAGGCTGCGTAGAGGCTGTCCCGAATGGGCTTGAGGTCTGCCACAGGTTGCGTCCAGTCTGTCTCTGGTAGAACCTGATTTGAGTGTACATTGAAGAGGGGTTGGAGGCGGGGGGGGAAAGGAGGACAAGCGGATGACGGGAAGCATACAGGCGGGCATAGGTCACGGGAGATGCTGAATGTTCGTGGATGGCTCTGCTCGTGCCTCTCTGTCACGAACGTGCACCAG
>Ga0315899_10005573_pt1 | contig 13587 bp, 2 predicted proteins | sample LakEriMetagenome_2_FD_203518 | JGI IMG/M metagenome (GOLD analysis project Ga0315899, IMG submission 203518) | Freshwater fungal communities from buoy surface, Lake Erie, Ohio, United States - Buoy 4 MA112 | ecosystem: Environmental > Aquatic > Freshwater > Lake | place: USA: Lake Erie, Ohio...
TACCTTTAGGTAGTTTATTTCCTGAATCCTTATCAAATATCTTATCCATGAATACAGAACTAGTAGTAAAGTTATCTGTAAGTAGGTATTCATATCTAGAACCAACTAGTTGTTTCTTATTAGTTATCTTAGTTAAGAAGTCACGTAAGCTACTAATAGCATTACCACCTATGAAAGACTGCACTCTATCACCCTCAAGGTTAAAATAAGTACTTTCAAAGTCAGGGTTTTGAATCTTAGCAAGCATCTCAGCAATCTCTTTAACTCTACCAGCAGTGTCAATTGTCTTACTAGAAATAAACTTAATCTGTTCAGCTTTTAATAAGTTTGTTTTAATACCAGCTACAGCCTTATTAAAATCAGTCTCAAAGCCAAATTTTCTAATCATTCTAATAGGAACATCCACTCCTAAAGACTTCATGAATGCCACACTTCTTTCTAATGATCCTAGAGCTTGACTCTCAACATTTCTCTTAATACTTACATACATCTTGTTAGGAGCATCATAACTATAGTACTTACCTAAGTTATTTTGTATAGAACTAATAATACTACTTTCCATATCATTAGCAATTTGCTTAGATGCTGTACCAACAGACATATCTGTTGTTACAACAGTTCCATCTGCAGTTGTATACACTGTAACTACATCAGGAGCTTGCCCTTTCATCACTTTATAGAAAGAATGAATCAGTTGAATATCTGCATCAGTTTTTACGTTAGCATAAGGATTCAATTTCTCAGAAGATGGTTGTCCTGTAAGTCTTTCATATATTACACCATACTCAGGCTTTTGAGATTCAACAAACTCACGTAGCTTTTCCATCATATCATCTGCTGTATCTGAGTTATATAAAGCATTCTTAAGGTCTACATACACCTTACTCATTGGTATTAACTTAACACCATTGATTGAAGAAAGTTCTCTCTTACCTCTTGCGTTTCTATATGGAATAGTAGCTAACAACAACTTAATAGCAGCGTTAGCCTTCTTAAACATGTCTATTTTCTCTGACTCTTGATAGTCTCCTTTACCTGTATTATTCTCATTTGTCTTCTGAGTATCATCGTTCTCATCAAACTCAATAGAATAAGATAACAATTGTTCTTCAAAGATATCAGTTATCTCATCCCAGTTCTTATCTATAATTGCAAACAACTGCTCAGCTTGTGCAACTTCAGGAGCCACATCTTCTTTTGATGCCTTTCCCTCACTAACCATTTTAGCAGCTACGTTCTTAACTTTACCAACAACAGTGTATCTAAGATTGTCTTTAGCATCTTTATATATTACAGCTCTGCTTTTAGAAGGGATGTCAAATAAGCTTTGGTTAGTAGCAATAAGATTTGTAAGAGTTGCATACGTCATTTGCTGAATGGTATCATGGACTTGTTCTCCTGTAAGACCTTTAGCAATTAAACTATACTCACTAGTTGGATCACCTATAGCATCCTCAACATCAATAATACCTGGCTTAGCTAATGCTAACTTAGATTGGTATGGAGAAGCATTCTTATAATAACCCTCTCCTATTCTCTTGAATAACTCTTCTGTATTCCTTGCAGCCTGAGGCCCTAGGAAATACTCTTTAATGAAGTTTACCAAGTCACTAAACATCTTAACAATATAAGGTCTACCATCAGTAGGTTTAGGTGGAATCTTCTTATCTAATACATATTCTCTAAACTCTTCTGCTAGTTCTTCTTTAATTTGTCCAGGAGTTGCTTCTGAGTATTTGACCTCTTGTCCTGTAACTCTATCTGTAAAGCTACCTTTTCTATTCTTGAATTCATTTACAATAGCCTTGCGTTCTTTAGGATCAGAGAACATGTTCCATATAGCATGAAACACTTCATGATATGCTGTCCCAGCTTCTGCATTGGTGTATACATATATAGCACCATTCTTATACATACCCCAAGCTTTCTTTCCTCCTGTAGCTTTAATAACATTCTTCACTCTGTATACAGGAACATTAGGTAGGTTAGCTTTTAACCATTGTTCTAACTTCTTCCAGTTTTCAGACTTGAATGTTTTTATTTGATTCTCCAATATCTCACGTAGGTCTCCTTCTTCATCTTCTAATAAAGCTGCTTTGATAGCACTGCTTTTTATAGCAGGACCTTTTTTTGTTGTTTGTGTTGGAGCTTGTTCTTCAGGAACCTCAAATGAATCATCATCTACTTCCTCTTCATCAGGGATTGTAAAGCTGTCATCATCTTCTGTAGTGGTTGTTTTCTTTACAGGAACATTTAATAAATTAGCAATAGGAGCTTTTAATGCCCTTCCAATTCCTTCTTTTTTAATACCTGCAGCAAGGATAGCTTTCTCAGCCTTAGCTAAGTCTTCTCCTTTTAATATCTTGATACCATTATCAATATCTCCTTGAGCTAATAGATTACGATTAGCTATAAATGCTATCCTAGTTCCCTTTGGAGTAATAAATATATTCTTAGTCTTACCATCTAGTACAAACTTTGAATTAGGCTTTTTCTCTACAGGAGCAGTTTCTCCTTCTTCTCCTATAACAATAGATTCATCATCATCTTCTTGAGTTGCAGTTGGTGTAGCTGGTTTAGCTTTAACTCCACCAGGAACCACACTCTTAGGCACAGTTCTAACCACTTCTGTGATAGTAAAGTTATCAGCAGCATCACTAAGTGTAAAGTATACACCCTCTCTATTAGTATCTTCAGGAGATTCTAAAGCAGCAATATCAGTAAATAAAGGAATCTCATCAGCTGTTCTTCCTTCATCTGATAATAAATACGTCTGATAGTTTTCCCAATCTTTTGTTTGTGGAACACCATTCTCACCAATACCTATGATTTCTTCATATGGTAAATTATATTCATCTGTGTTTTGTACCTTTCTAGCATTAACGTTGTTGTACATGTTTTGTAGAAGAGTGGTGATTTCTCCTTCTTGTTTTTCCATTCCTTGCGGAGTGAAAGAAAGGCTCTCTCCTTTACCAGAGAAGAACAATCTTAATTCACCATCTTCTCTTTCAAACCATATACTATTATAGCCAGGGTCTTTACCTTCTCTAGGTTTACCCCAGAAAGTAACACTTCTTAACCAGTCAATTAAATATTCACTTCTAGCTTCTACACCTCTATCTTCAAATACGTTATTAGATAGCTGATTAAGAACATTATAGATGGTTGTAGCTTCTTTGCTGTTAAACTTTCTGTTCTTTAATTTAACATAAGCATTGTCTAATGCTAAGAATACTCTGCCAAGTACATCTGTAAATTCTGTACTTCCTTTACTAATATCTTTTGTAATAGTAGGCACTTCAATTAACTGCTTTTCAACTAAGTCTTTATCTTCAATTAATCCAGCAGCTTTTACAGATACAGCAGCGTTTGGATCTGTAACTTTCTTACCTTCAGCTAATGTAACAGTCACTCTTGTAGGTCTTCCAAAAGAAGGAGTGATTGATTGTAAGCTAACATCAGTGCTTTTTAATGTTTCATTTCTCCAAGCAATGTATTGTTCTTTTAACTCCTTTCTAGTTTGCTCAGGTGTGTTGGCTCTGAACATTGTTTCATTACCAAAGTCAGGGCCCCATTGTAAGCTCTCATCAGGCATTACTTGGAACACAGCGTTCTCTAACTTGTCTTGGCCTTCTGCAAGAGGTTGTCCATCTTGCCCTACCAATACGAAGTTACCATTACCTTGATCCTCAACCATTACTAATGCAATAGTTTTAGTTGGATCTATGTCTGTATTGTTATTCTGTAAATATGATGTAAGTCCAGGTATAATATTATCTTCATTTGCTGATGTTACAATTACACCAAATATATTATCCTTATTAGGGAATGAGTTGAACTTGTTACCAAAGAAGTTTGCACGCTCATAGCCTAGTATATTCTTACTAGCAATAGAAGATGTAACTAATATCTTTGGACCTTTCTTAGAGATAGGTTCATACTTATCACTGTATGGGGCATTGTCTAATTTCTCTTTACTTAATGTACCAATAACTGCATTGATAAGTTTACTATCAGCTTTTAATTGTTTCTCTTGCTCTTGTTGTTTTTTGTAAGTTTCTGCCACTGCTTCAAACTTATTGAGAATCAACTCTTTAGCTTGTAGTTCTTGCTCAATTTCTTTAAGTTGAGTTTGTAATGTTTCTAACTCTCCTCTAAGCTCACCAAGTGTACGCTCATTAGGAATAACATCTATCTCATCAATGTTTGCTAAATCTCTTTCAAACTCAATTAAATCTGACATTAATTCAGGATTAGCTCTTCTAACTTCTGGATTAGCATTCAAATATTCTTGTAAAGCCAATGGAGTGTATGGTAAGTTTGGATACTTAGCTTCAAACTTCTTAATTAAATCTAAAGCAAAATCAATAGCTGTTTTCAAAGCACCATCTACAAGATCTATTAACTTAGAGATAGAATTAATATTTAATCCTGTCTCCACAATCATATCTTGAAGGTCAGTAGTCTGTTCTTTTAAGTCTTGTATTAACTCTGCCCCACCTGGAACTTCGTCAATGTTCTGAGCCATGTCAGCAACATATGCTTGATTAAACTCAAGTTGTTCTTGTTCTGCTCTTAAACTTTCAAGTTCACTAGTCAACTGTTCTTTCATTCTCGAAAGCTTAACAGCACTAGCAACAGCTTTGGCTGTAGTTCTCTTAAATGCTTTTGTTTTTGTAAGCTCTCCTTTACTTATCTTTTCTTCTAACTCAACTAAGTCAGTAACAATTTTATTAAACTGTTCTTGCTTTTGCTTTATTAAAGTTGTAGTCTTTTGTAACTTACTAGATACCTCATCAAATAACTCACCTAATATCTTAAGTCTACCAGCTCTTTTTGCTTCTGTTCTGTCATCTACTTGTTCTGAGAATTCTTTTAATGCTTCTTGTTGAACAGCAGTTAGTTGTCCAACAGCCATAATCATAGGAACGTCATATCCTGGTTTAGCTACAAATTGATCACTTGTAACTTCAATAGTCCTAACTTTACCTTTAGCATCTTTATAAACAAACTCTAATACTTTTCCTTTATCAGTGTATTCAAGTCTTCCTTTAACTTTAGTTCCTTTACCAAAGTTAAATTGAAAAACTGTATTAGCATTTTCCATGAAGAACTTAGCCTTCTTATTATTCAAGGTGTCAGACACTTTGCCTAATTTATAATCAGCTAACTCTTCTTTAGATATATCTCTAATCACACCATTAGAATCCTTTATCTTAATAGTGCCATTATCATTTTGTCCAAGGATAGTTAATCTAGGAAAGCCATATACCTTTTCACCATCTTTGCTATATCCCACTCTTCTACCTAAGAAGTATTCAGTACCCACTTCTATGTTTTCTTCACCATCTTTAGTCTTAACTGTAACAGTTTCTTTTGGAGCTGTCTCATCTATAACAGTTTCATCCATACTTTGTTCAGTGTCATACTTACTAGGATTGTTCTTTATATCACTATATTCAAATAAGAAGTTGTCTCTACGCAAAGCTAGCTCTGCAACATCTTCTAATGTTTGTATTAACTCATCTTCATTAATAGATTTTGATGCCTTAACTTTTTCAACAGCTGCTATGTAAGAATCACTATTTCCCTTGGTTAAGTCATTGACAATAGTAGTAGTATCAATACCTACACCATCTAACACTCCCATTAACTGAGGAAGTCTCTCATCATAGTCTGCCACCTTGGTTGCAGCATATATCATCTGATCCATCACCTTTTGTGAATAGACAGGTTTACCATCAGTATTTACCAATCCACCATAACGTACGTCTAATGATTGATATAATGATTTGATGTTCTCAGCAGTTGTTTCTAAATTAGTTAATCTCTGTAAGTATGCTTCTTTAGTATCTGTATCTAATGCTTTACCTTCTGCTTGTAATTCAGCAAAACCTTCATCAGTTGCTGCTTGTTTTTTATAATCATTGATGTCACTTTGAACAAGATCAAATCTACCATATTTAATTCTAGGAGTTAAGTAGTTGATTACATAATCACGCTCTAAGTCCTTGCTTTCTAAAACATCACCTCTTCTCAATGCTTGTTCTCTTTCCTCTTGTATAGTTGTACCTCTGTTAACAGAACCTTTTAACTCTTTAGTAAAGTCAGATAGACCAGCGTTATTAAATGCACTAATAGCAGCCTGAGTGTTTTTTGAAATTTCTTTTGCTTCAGAATACTTACCACGACCTAACATAAGTGCTCCAGACAATCCTCCAATAAGCACATTCTCCATACCCTCATTAGTAGTCAAGGTTTGAGTAATACCTTCAGCCATACTATCTAACCAACTTGTTGGCTCATTGTTGTATTTCTTATTGTAATAATTTTCTGTAGTTTTACCAATTGCATATTGTGCACCTTCCTCAAATGCTTCAGAAGCAGAGAAGGTATATGGTCTTATCTTGTTTAGAGTAGACAAGATTTTTCCAAATCTATTAGGAGCTGCTATGTATTTACCAGCAGCATCTGTTGTAACTTCACCAATTTCTTTTGTAAGAGAATTAATAATACTCTTCTCTCCCTTATATGTAGCTCCTAATATTTTAGGAAACTGAATATAGTTAGTAGCAGTCAATAAACCAACATTAGCAAAATAAGAATAGTTACCTACTTCTTCAGCAGCCTGATTAATTTTTGCTAAGTCTTCTCCTATAGGTTCAGCACCATCATTAGAAGCTTTGTATTCTTGTATCTTTTTATTTCTAAAATCATTAAGATTATGATATGCTTCAAAGCCAGCCTCACCCACTGTACCTAATGCAGCAACAGTAATTTGTCCTCCTCTACCTAATGAAGAGTAAGAAGACAAAAACTTATCAGAAAGACCTTTAAGTTTACCATATGTAGAAGCAGCTTTATCTGCAGCAATTAATGCTTCTTCTGAAGCAGCAAGAGCCTCTGCTCCTTTACCCATTGAGAATAATCTAGCTGTAAGTGGAATTGATTTCAAAGCAGCAGCATAAGCTCCTCCAGATAAAGCAGCACCAGCAGCAAATCCTAAATTCTTAACAACACCATCCCAAAGAAAGTTAGCACTAAATAACTTGCTTGGAGAATACCAATTGGCTTCTCTCTCACCAGTTTTATAATAGTTAGGTAATATATCTTCAGAAGCTTTTACAATCTTTTCATCTAAAAATCTATTCATCTCATTGTCATAAAGACTTGCAAATCTTCCATCTTGACCCCATCTAATTATTCCATTTACTAATCCTACAGTGGATTGTAAGAATGTAGTTCCTGTTAGAACTAATCCTTTACCTACACCATTAACCATTTTGCTAGCCCACCCTTGTCCTTGAGCATAGGCATCTTCATTATTATAATCCCCAGGCATGAAGTTATCATATCTATTAGAACTAGCTTCTGCTAATGTTCTAGATATAGAACCACTAGTTTGTCTTCCTAAAGCATTAGATGGTGTAAGTACTTTATTTTCCCAAGCACTAAGAGCAGAAGGAGTAGGTTCTCCATTAAAACTTGGCATACCACTGTCTAGTCCTCTGAATGGAACAGAAGGTTGACCTTCTGCTATAGGAGGTCTGTAATCGTTAAACTTAGTTTCCAATAAAGATCTATCTATTAAAGGAGTATCTGCCATTATAAAGGTTTTTTAGAAGCTTTTTGTATTTTTTGTAGATCAGCTGCTGTTGCTGGTTTATCAGTCAACAGTTCAAATATTCCAGCATCTGTTGCTTGTTGCATTGCAGGAACTATTTGATTACGTGGTAATAATCCTTTTCTTGGAAAACTAATCTCAGGACTCCATCCTCTAGGATAGTTGACACCATCAATAGTCATAGGTAAAGGATTAAATACAGTGTATCTAATTTGATACATTCCAGGACTATTAATTGGATCAGGTTGAATGAGATTTGCTTTGGTACCAAAACTTTGTACATTAGGAAAATCTATTGGTCCTAAAAATGCATTCTCAGGTGTTGTTCTTCCACTGCCATCTGTTGCTGTAGTAAAGCCTCCTGTTTTATTTATTTGATCTATATAAGGAGAAGCTGCTTGTTCTTCAGGAGAGTTAAATGATACACCAAATGTTCCTTGTTTTTGTTCAGGAGTCATCATGAACTCTGTACTTACTCCTTTGTTTCCTAATACAGAAATCTTATACATAGTTGGTTGTATCTCTGTACCTTGTACAACAGTTATTCTAACATTTGGATTTTCTTGTGATGCTATGTCGTCTAGTACATCAGCATTAAATTTAGGAGAATTTGCAAAACCTCCTTGTTTTCTTCCAACACTAGCTGCAGAGGTTAACATGTTTACAAGAGATCTTTTTTGTTCAGGTGTGTTTGCAGGTACATTGTAACTCATTCCTTGACTTACAGTGAATTTTGTTTCAAGAGCGTCATCTATATAGTCATTCACTTGAGTAAGGGTTTTATTATAAGGAAAGTTTACAGCATTATTATAATTATTTAAATTATCTAAAAGAGATTTCTCTCCACCCACTGGAGCAACTTTTCCTGTCTTTACTTGGAACAAATGAAATTGTTTTGGAGAAAGTTCTTTACTAGCTCTATCATAATCATAACTTGTACTTGCTCTTCCTCCAGGTCCTGAAGGAGGAGTAACTTTTAAATACTTACTATAGGCACTATTAAAATCAACAAAATCTCTTGGAGTGTATGTATATCTTTCTCCAGTGACTCTATTTGCATAATTTACAGTTGGAGCATTTGTAGGAATTAATTTATCAATACTACCATATTTATTAACTGCTTCGTTTCTTAAGCCTACTAACAAATTCATATTAGATTCTGTCTTTCTTCTTAAGGCTTCTGTAGTTTTAAAATATTCTGATATAGATGCATCCACTCCATTAGGACTTTTTTCCCAAGCTACTCTTTGTTGATTAAACCAATTAGCATCTCTACCATTATTCTTAATAAATGCACTATCACTGTCATCTATAAATTTCTTATCTATATTAGTAGTTTCAGTTAATGTAGAGTTGTTTATTTTTGGTAATAAACTTTGATCAACAGTATCAGGAAAACCACCATAAGGTGCATTAGCTAATTTTGCTATTGCATTTGCTTCTTTACTAATTCTAATCTTTTCTCTGTCCATAGCCATGTTATCGTTATGGATACTCCAGGCTTGGTTGAGTGTTGCTCTTCTCATTGCCATATCTGCCTCAGGACTAGCTTCTTTAGTTACAGAAGTTTCTGTAAATGAAAATGGTCTAGAGAAATTAATAATAGAATCTGTGCTATAAAGAGTTGCTTTAGCTCCATCCAAATTACCTGCATCTACTTGTCCTATAAGTCTACCCTTCTCTTTATCTAAACTTGTAATTGCTCTATCAAGATCTTTAATCTTACTTTCTATTAGTAACTTTTCACTTCCAGAATTTGTAGAAGAAAGAGCATTAGTTAGTTTTGTTTTTTGATCTACATAAAAACTTGAGTTATCTATATATCTATCTTCTATTACTTTTTTAAAGTCTTCTGGATTTTTAATATTAGAATATGTGTACAGTCCATCAATTTCCATCTGTCTCATAGCAGCAGGGGTTAAACCAGCTAACAATGCTTGTTGAATCTTGTCAGGAGATATTCCTGCATATTTTGTACGAGTTATAGCATCTGTTAATACTAAACTAGACTTTCCAGTTTTTGGATCTATTACAGTGGTAAATGAATCTTCTTTAATAGTTTCATCTTTTGTAACAGCTTTGATAACATCTAATGCTTCTTTTTTCCAATTTGTATAAGGATCATATCCTCCACTGAATGTTTCTTTTAAATCTCCATTAAACCATTTTTCAGTTTTTTGTTGGAGTAACCAATCATTTGAGGGAGATGTCTTACCTGCCTTTAAATATTCTTCTCTGTCTTTAATAGCCTTTTTATATTGTTGCGTAGACGAGACAGCATTTCTAATGTTTTCATCTTTGATTATTTGCCCTGTCATACCAGCAACAGAATTAACTAATTGTTGATTAGAGAAGTCACCAGCTGCCACTGTCTTCAAATTGCTACCCAACTCATTAAGTTTAGACTGTAACAATTGTTTATCTTGAGGTCTAGATAGTTCTATGCCACCCACTCTATCAATCTGATTCTGGATCTTTTGCACACCTTGGTCATATTGAGCCTGCTTTTGCATGCCAACTTGCACCATCTCCTGAATAGGCAGTTCCTGGATGTAGGGGTTAAATTGTGATATTTGATCTGTAAACGATGCCATAGTACAAAATTAATTTAAAATATTAGAATTACCAAGAGCTATAACAATTTTTAGTAATTCACTATAACTGAAATAGTTAGAGGTTTTTTAGAGCTTTTACAATAGAGCTATTTCTAGCCTTTATTTTCTTACCATTTTTACCCAAATCATCTAGTTCATCTATTGAAGGCTGATTAGATTTTGGTATCCTTCTAGTTCCAATGATTTGTTGTTGGTCATCGTATGTATATCCATAACCAGGAGCCAGTCCTCTTTGTGATGTTCCTGCCATACTACCTGATGTATTAAATTGAGCAGGAGCATTTACATTAATAGCTCTGCCACTTGGAGAGAACCTGAATCCATACATGTTCTCCATAATAGCTAGCTTTCTATTAGTAGCTCTTTGTTGTGCAGTCTTAGCAGCTATAGAACTTACTATAGCTTGGTTTTGAGCTTTAGTCTTAGACTTAGCTTCAGACTGTCTAACATATTGATTATCAAGAATTTGCAAGTTTTTAAGTTGAGCATCGTTTAACATAGCTCTGTTCTTATCATACACTCCCATCTTATTTGCCTGATTGACTCTAGTTTGTTCTCCTAACACTCTGTTCTTAGCTTCTATTGTTTGAGCCATAACTGCTGCTTGGGCAGCAGGATTATTACCAGCAGCTCTAAGAAAAGCTCTAGATTGAGAATCAATAGCATTGATTTGGTCATTAAAAGAAATGTCATATGGAGTGTCCAACATTGGTTGGAATTTCTGAGCCTGTACAGGTTCTAACTGATTAGTAGCCAATGCTAAATATTCAGGATACAATTGATCTGGAGGCAAGTCATCATTAGCATTGCTAGGTCTTAGGAATGGTGCTAAGTTAGACAAAGCAGTGGGACCATATTTATCAATGCCTTTTCCTAAAAACTGTAATGCTTTACCAGCAAATGTTTTATTATTACCTATTTCAGAAAATGCTTCAGGAAGATCACTAGAAGAAACATTAGGCAAAACATTAGAAGAAACATTAGGAAGATCTTGTGGAGTGTTCCATGTATAATTATCCTGACGACTGTCTGTTAAGTTAACTGCAGTTGGTGGAACATATACCTGACTTTTTCCTTTTCCTTTTCCTTTAGACGATGAAGATGCTGCTGGTTTTGCAGGTGGAGTTGTAGACTTGTTGCTATCTTTAAATGCTTGTGTTAAAGTATTTTTTCTTGTAAATGGTGTAACAGTAGCAGCTTGTGAAGGACCTCCATATAAGGGTTGACCTAAAAACTGCTGTAGTAATTGTGCATTGTAATTATTTGGATCTTCACTGATTGCTTTTGCTCCAAGCATTCTTGCAAATAGAGGAGGTTGAGCATTATAGCTTTTTCTAATAACACCATCTAAAGGACCATTTGGAAGCTCTATACCTTTTTGAGCAATCATGCTTGGATCTGTTTCTTTTTCAAGTTTACCTTCAGCTAACTTATCACTCTTAACACCTAACTGTCTAGCAGTTTGATGAATAGAGTCTTGCACAATACCTGCTTCTTTGATTTTGTCAGCATTAATCTTTTGTTGTGCTTTTGCACCCATAAGACTAGCCATACCAGAATTCATACCTAATCTATCATATGAACTATTTCCATCATACTCTTCAATTAAGTCAAGTCCTTTTTGAATAGTCTTTAATTGTTTTGCATCATTCTTAGCTACATCAGCTATGTATGTTTTAAACTTCTTACCATTTGCTTTTGGATCTCCCATAAGGTCTGCTATTTCTTTATTAATTTTAATGTTACCAAACACAACAAGGTTCTCTTTAGATCCACCACCTTCTAAGTTATTGCCATCTTCTGAACCATTGTCTTCTAGAACAGTAAATGGTTCACCACCTTCTACCTCTACACCATTCTCACCATACTGAGTTTGGATGCCACCATTGTCATGAGATGCTCCTCTGAACATTCCTATCTCACCACCAGGTAAGTTAGGATTGTATGATAGAGTCTCTGCGTATCCACCATCTCCTATTTGCAACTCACCACCTAATGCCATCTTCCCACCATAGTTCATCATACCAGCACTAATTGCTTGTTTTAATTTATTAGCTTGCTCACTATTTTGAACAGTGTCTATCATTCCTTTATTTATTGAACCCATAATAACTCCAAATTGAGCTTGAGGCATATCTGGTCTACCAGTGAACATAGCTTCTGCACTAGGAGCTGTATAGCCCACTTGTGCAAGATGACCACCACTTCTTAACATATCTGCATCATGTGGAGGTTTCAAAAGATCTTTAGCATCATACTCACCAAACTTAGCAAATACTTGTGGCTGCCAATCATGACTAACCCATCCTCCATGTTCTAGATTTGCATTAAGAGGACCTTGTGATCTAGCTTGTTCAAATCCCATCATGCTTGTATTCAAAGCAGTCTTGTCTTTTTGTGCTTGTAACTTTCTAGCATTTTTAGCACCACCTGCTAAGTTACCTGCAACCTTACCAACTAGTTCTCCTAATTGTGGAGGTAATCCAAACCCTTGAGCAATTGCTCCACCTACAGCACTACCAATCTGTGCTTCACCAGAGTCTTGGAAGTATTCTCCAAACTCTGCTTTAGGCATTTCACCACCACGTCTGTATTGTTTGTATGATTCTTCTAATGGTTCATATCCAAGATCATTATACAGGTCTCCTGTAGGAGCATATGTATTTTGAATCTCTGTAGGATTGCCACCAATCATTGTACCATTTTGAGCTTGTAAATAGTTTGTACCTGTTCCATAAGGATTACCTAATTGTCCTGGTTGCACTAATGAATCTTCTGGTCTAACATATTGATTCTTAGGTTTCTCCATAGTTTGTTGAGCTGTCAAAGCAAGTTCTCCTAACTGAGCACTTTGTTGTGCTTTCTTCTGTGCTTTTCTTTGTGCAGCAATTGCTTCGATACCACCAATGACTTTACCTATTCCTTGTAGACCAGCCATGCCAGCACCAGCAGCATCAAATCCTCCACCACCACCAGGAGCTTTATTAGCAAATCCTAAAGCATCTGTATCCGTCTTACTTACAACACCAGAAGTATTATTAACAAGTCCTGTAGACTTATCAAATGTAGCTGTGCTCATACCAGGGACTCCAAAGTTAGCCCAACTTCCACCAGCTTGGGCAATAGGAGGATTACCAAAATCAGTTAACTGATGTAATTGGTCATTAACCATTTTACTTCCCATGGCAGCTTTCTTAAATGCTTTACCATGAGCTTTCATAAATGCTTCTTCTGATGGATACTTCTTGTAGAATTCCTTTTCAGACTTAACTCCTGCAATCTTTAAGATTTGATCTTTCATATTGAACTATTGTATGATTTATTTATATTTGTTTAACCAGCCACCCT
>Ga0315899_10005574_pt1 | contig 13586 bp, 14 predicted proteins | sample LakEriMetagenome_2_FD_203518 | JGI IMG/M metagenome (GOLD analysis project Ga0315899, IMG submission 203518) | Freshwater fungal communities from buoy surface, Lake Erie, Ohio, United States - Buoy 4 MA112 | ecosystem: Environmental > Aquatic > Freshwater > Lake | place: USA: Lake Erie, Ohio...
TCCTCGCCTTCGAAAACCACGATAGTGCCATCAACCAAAGTCAACTCACCAAACGCAATCTCGGCAGGAGCTTCGCTGAAACGCTGCTTTACCTCTGCCATGAATGCGGCAAGAGATAACTTCATTTCGGCTAATTCTGATTTAAATTCCATATATCTTAAAAGGTAGATTGATTTTAACCTATGCAAAATTTTGTAGCATGGCGGTAATTTCACGCATCATTTCAAGGACTTCATCCTGTTCTTCCATGTCAAACAAGCCCTCAACTGAAAAACCTTTCCATTCGCCATTTTTAACTTTTGCCCATATTTCCTCGTTGTCTATTAAATAGGTCAGGAACCACGAGCCATCCTTTGCATCTTCGTACCCGGTTGGTGGCATTACACCACGTTTGCGGTCAATGAAGTATGACTCAATCATGTGAACACCCTCTTTCACGGGGTTGGCATGGTCTGTATTTACTGCTTTATAGGCATCATTACGCACAAATTTCTTTGCTATCTTCCAAATGGTGTCAGCATCAAATGTCACGTAGTATTCACCCCTGATGTCATCGTAGCGGTAAATGGGTAAATCGGCTAACATTGCTGGGCCTGTGACAATGCGTTTTTCTTCGGACTGAACAGAGTATGCCTGACGCATATCAATCTGCTGCAATTTGCGACTTGCCCACTCGATACCCTCGTCACCGCCCCAAGCTAACCACATCAGGCGTCCACATCCGTCACCAAGTTCTTTGTCGCTGTTTTGTCTGTGCCTTTCAAACCCTGCCATTCGTGCAATAGTGTCACGGGTAATGGCTTCACCGTTAGCTAATTGATTAGCCCTGATTTTACCAACCGCAGTTCCGCAGTCACCCCATCCGTTTTCCTCTGCCCAACGCAAAGCAACCTTTGCATTTTCTTTGGCGGCTTCTGGGTAGTCCGAGTAGCTTTCAAATTTCTGTCTGCTTTCCCATTTGCTGTAACACACAGCTGCCGCTTGGTCTTGCTCCATGCCTTCGCCAATCATTACCGGGATGCAACGGCTGATAAATTCATCTTCGGTTTCACTTGCACCGGGTTCAACAAACTGCTCATTGAAAAGCATGAAGTCTTTTTGTATGGCTGGGCGGTCAACGAGAGAAACAAAGTCCACCCCTGTTTCATCGTCATCATTGACCACAATTTTGTACACTGGTAATTCCATATCTTTAAAAGTAGGTTTAAACGACACTTGTATTTCTTAACCTGCGAACACGGGTCTGCGTTTTGGTGATGTCACCTTCAAGAACGTACACCCTGCCCATGCCACCGAACTGACCTTCTTCGGGTAAAGCACCGCCTGTAAGTGGAACGGCTGCTCCCGGACTTTGTGCGGGTGTACCAGTTGCACCGCCACCACTTACACTTTTTCCTTCAAATTGTGTTTGTTCAATTTTACGCACACGGGCGATACCCGATGCGATTGCAACAGCAGCGGCAATGGCTGCTCTTATTGGTGCATCAGGTGTTTTGATTGCCATTTGTGAAGCATAAGCAGATTGTGCAGCACCAATAGTTTCAACAATAGCTTGTGCAATAGATGCTTGTTTATTTATTTCAAATGCCTTCCTTTGTTGTTCTTCCGACTTTCCTGCAAAGGCATCAGCAAGTTGTCCAATTACTGCAAATCCGTTGGCTGCAATTTGCATCCTTTGTTCCGCAGCATTCTTTTGGTCTTCAATTTCTTTTAAGCGTATCTCTTCTTTTTTCTTTGCTGCTTCCTCTTCAAGTTTTATTTCCTCTTCGACTTTCTTTTTATAATCTTCAATATCTTGGAATGCACGTTCAATTCGTACTTCACGAGCATTTCTTTCAAAAGTTGCTTTTCTTTCTTCGCTTTCTTTTGTACTTTTTTCAGCAAGTTTAAAACTCTCGGATAAAATAGAATTTCTTAATTTAAGTTGTGCTTTCAGTTTTTCTGCTCTTGTTGGTTCTTGTGCTTTATTTAGTTCTTTCTGCGCTTTTGTTTGTTTTTCAAGAGTTGATTTTACTTCCTCGGCAGTTGCGATAGATTGGCCGTGAAGAACAAGTTGTTTATTTCTTTCGTTGTTGTAAACTTTTGTGGAGTCATTAACATCTTTTTGTGCTTCTTTTAGATTTGCAAAACCACGTTTTGCCAATTCTTGTGCGCCATTATTTATGCCTGTCAATGCACCAACAGCCCCAGCGTAAAACTTATCCCATGAAGAAGTTTGCTCATCAAGGTCACCCGTTTGTAATTCCAATAAACGTTTGGTTTTTTCCTGTAATATTTGTGATGCTGCTTCTGTCCTTGCACGTTGAGCAATCAATAATATCTGTTTTTGTGTGCGGATGTTCAACTGCTCCAATGAATTTGCGTTGGCAATATTGACATCATCGGTTGCAATACCTGCTTCTTTCAGTTTGTCAAGCGCACCTTTTCTTTCTGTTTCACTCTTTTTGGTGTCCTGTACAATTTTATTGTAATACTGCAAATCAGCTGCCTGTTGTCTTGTCAATCCCTCGGCAACTTTCATGGCAGCATTCATCTTTTCCATTTCGGATTTGGCAAAGCCAAGCGAAACGGCAATGTCATCCCAATATTCTATGACCGTTCCAAGTGCAGTAATCAAAAGACCAACTCCGGTAAGCATAAACGTTTTGGATGCAGTGGTCATTTTTTGGAATGCTTCAATGCCACGTTCACCAAGTGTCTTTAATTGCTTACCTGCTTCACCCAGTCCTTCCAATCCCTGTGCGAGTGCCATTGCACCCTGAACTTTTAACAAGGCCTTTTGCACATCTTCGCTTTCAGCACCAAACAAGGCCATTGCACCCTGTGCCGCCTGAAAACCATTTGCCACTCCTTTGGCTATGGTGTTTATTCGGTTAAACTTGTCGGGGTTTAATGCCTGAACTTTCTGCTGAAAGTCCTCCATCTGGTCTTTTAGTTCAGCAACTCGCTGCGCTGCCTTTGTCGCTTCGGGTGAAAATTCACCAAACTTTTGTGCGAGTGCGATTGCTTCGTTGGTGGCTTCCCTGATTTGTGCTTTCAGCGACTTAACGCTATCCGTGCCAGTTGTTTTGGCTTCTAAATTTATTGCTACTGTGGTTGTTGCCATTTTATTTGTTTGTTAATGCGTACCATTCTGTTCCATCACATACAAGACAAGCTGTTCCGTAATGATTATTTATTGTATAATTTGCCGCCCCGTCAATCAACTGGTCTGCGTATGCGTCAATGGTTAGCGTTCCCTGCGCACCTTTTTTTACAATCCAATATAATTTGTTGGATGCGGTTGATGCGTCAGGTAATGTCAATGTGTGGTTTCCTGTTCCAAGCGAAATAATTATATCGTCATGTAATTGAAGAGTATAATTGTTAGGCGGGAAAGCAAAACGATTTGTGCCGAAATTATTTGGTGTCATCAACTGCCCTTGCAGCCACACTTCGTCAGCCCCTACATTCTGCACACCTTCACCAATAACCACGCTGCGTTCACTATTTGGTAAAAAGGTCGTGCCACTTGTCGCAAAGGCAGCATTTGCCCTGCCGTAGTTTGTCACTGCATCTCCCGATACAATCGCATCACCCACCGCATTGAAGTCACCCAGCGAAAACCCTTTGTTTTGGATAACCTTGCCGGGTAGGTTGCCGCTACCTATTGGATCTCTTTCGGTTTCCTGTGCGTCACCACCGCCACCACTTGACTGCGTACCACCACCGCCAACGCTTCCTGTTGTTGCTGTGAATGTAGGCCCGGTTTTAAGGAACAGGAACTCACAGATATTGACGCTTGGATTTATCGGGTCATAGTCCTCAATCTTATTCAGTCGGAAGTAATTGCCATCGAAAAAGTAAAGGTCACGGAATGACAGCTTTTCCATATCAGCCGGGGTAAGGTAGAAACTACCCTTTACCAACTTGCTGTCCTTGTCTGTGATTTCGTTGATGTACTTTGACCAATAAACATTGTACAGGTTTGCGTTAGTCACTGGTGTTCCGCCCGGCAATCCAATCCACCTTGGCAGCCCAAAGTTCAAATCACTTGATGAAGCCAACGGGTCATTCAGGTGGCCCATGTATGGATAGATTGTTTTCAAGTTAGACGCAGGGGTTGTGGATGCTGTTTTCGTTCCGTTATAAACCCTATACGGCTGACAAGTTTTTGACTTGTATTGCAGCAGTCTTAACTTGCCGTTTTTATTATCTTGACTTTGGGTGTTGTTGTCAGGTAGATATTTGTCAGGTTCGTTCTGTGGCTTGATAATCATTGTCGGCTGAAAACCTATCTCGATTTTCTTTTCCTCTTTGACGAAGTCATTTAAGACAAGTATTTCCCTATCCCCATAAATTCTGCTAAAATCCTCTTTGTAGTATTTGTTGCCATCGTCATCACCTTCCGCATAGCTAAATTTATATTTACCTGCATCAAGTTCACCCATAGGGATGATTTCAAGTGGCTGTGATAAATCCCTTTTTTCTGTCCAATCCCTGACTTGATTTGTAAGAAATTCCTCACGTGGTAGGATGACAAGGTTCTTGTCTATTTCGGTCGGCTCAACGTAGAGATTGAACATGGTAAATATCCACTTCATGAACTCACGCTGTTTTACTTCCGTGTTGCCAAAGAACCCGGTCAAGTCTATTGTTTCACCATAGCCGAATTTGCCATCAACAATACCATTGTAAAATCTTGAACCTGCGTTCTGTGTGTAGGTTGGTGATATTATCTGTCCAGTGTCATTGTCAAGTATCTGCATCAGGTATATTTCGACCGTAGCATTCAATGGCAATTTTAATGACCTGAATATAATATCATTTATTGATACCGTTCCACTTACTGCATTTGCGGATGTGGACATTTGCACGGCCAAAGAGCCATTTACATAAATGCCGTATAGAACCTTTACAGATGTAACACCGCCAAGTGATGTGATTGTGGCATTGGTGTCAAAAAAGAAATCATAATATTGCCCTGAATACCCGTTGGTGAATACAGATGTTGTTGGATTATATTGGTTTGATGGATCGCTTATTTCACTTGTAAAGGCAATTTTCTGTCCAGCCGAATATGTTGTGCCACTTGCTGTTGGTATTTCAGCTTCAAACAATCTTTGCTGCGCCTGTGCTTCACTCAACAAAGGAACACGAGATGGACATGGAACAACCAATCTTTTGAAAAGGGATGTGTTGAAGAATGAGCCACTGCTGTACGAATAACCCGTGCCGCTGAAAATCTTATCCACCACGTTTTTGGCATACACATAAATGGTCAGGTCATCAGCATTGAAGTTTTGATAATCCGCATAAGTGCCATTGTCCATCCACCCGTAGACATAACCCTCACCAATGGGTGCGCCACCACTAAAATTTACATAACCACTGCTGTTTTTTATTATGGAAGTATCCCACGAATTGAATATATTGGTAGCATTCAGCACGTGGTTGTATTCGGTGAAATCTAAGTCCTCTAATTTGGCATCTGAAATCTTGGCAAATAGGTCAGCCAATTCCCCGTGCATTGAACACTCATACTCTATTTGGTTCAGGTCGTTAATCTTAATCGACAACAAACGGATAAAGCCCTCTATCTGGGTGACTTCATCCACCGTTAGCAGCGCATCGGCTTTCAAGTTTGGATTGAAATCAGGGCTGAAATTGGTGGATGTCGTGTTGCGGATGCTCAAATTCAAATCAAACAAGTGCGTGAACAGCTTGTTGTTTGTCTTTGTACCGGGCAGCGTGAATGTCTTTGTCCAATCACTTGATCTGCTTTCCGGCTCACGGATGTCAGCAATGGATTTGTTTATCTGTATTCCAAAATCGGTTGGCAGGTCAACGCTGTACCCACCGCAAACTAATCTTACGTTGTTCATGCGTTTTGTAACCTTTCAGGTTCTGTATATTCAACGGTTATTTGCAGATTGTTCGGGCCGTCAATGTAATCAAAGACCTCATAATTTGTGTCTGTGATATTGACCGGGATTTCACCCAAGAAAACCACCGGGGATGCAATCAAATCTTGCAGCCACTCAAATTCTGTTTCAGTCAACCAATTTGTGTTAAGCACCACTTGCTTTGTCTTTTCGGTTGCATAGGAAGTCATACCATGCTTTGTTTTGTCATACGCAAATGTGTTGCCTGTCAGGGTGTAGTTATTGCGTTTAAACTGCTTTCTGCTCACGCTGTATTTGTCACGTGATGCCATGCTGCAACGCACACTTTCAAAGCCACCCAACGGGTTCAGGAAGTAAAGATACTGCGGAACATATTTGCTGCATTCTTCTACCACATCAAAGCGGTACACTTCGCTGAAATTGCCACCAATCGTCTGGGTGAATTGAATGGTGTAATATGCCGTGCCAACAGGCACAACACTACCGGGTGTTCCTGATGTCAACTCCCCTGCTGTGAGTGCGTTTAATTGAACCACACCTGCACCAAATCTAACCATGAATTGCGATGTGTCGGATGTGCTTGGAGTCCAAGGCAGCTTCAAATAACTTGTGGCAATCACTGAACCTGCGGCATTGTATGCCATCACCTTTGGTTCGATGTTAAAACCGAGCAGCAAAAAATATAGGTAGTCGTACTGCTCACGGGTCACAATTCTTGGCCGCACACGGGTGAGAAATTTGGCTGAATTGGGTGTGACATTTATCTTGTAAGTGTCGGGTGTTTCGCTTCCATACAAATTAAACAGCCCGTTCCACACATATTTACCCGTGTCGGATGTCAGGTTCAGGTATTCTGTTCCGCCATACTCCTCGCCAAATTCAACGCTATATGCAAGGTAGCTGTTATTGCACTTGCTGATTGCAGTCAGTCCCTGTGTAAAATCGTAGGTAAGATAGTTTTGCAGGATCCTGCTGATATTGAAAACACCCTTATCGGTAGTGCCGTGAAATATCGGGGCTTTCAGTTTGGCAATCGTAGTGCCTGATGCGTTTTTGATTACCGCAATAAACTTGAAATTTGCCTGTGCGTAGTTGGTCGAAGTGACCACATAACTGATATCCGAATAAACCGGGCTGACATCGTTCGGCTCGGTATTGATAGTGATTGCCATTACTTAAAAAAGTAGGTTTGTGCCTACCTATGTAGTGAGAACCTCACTGGTAACGTATGCGGTGATGGGTTTACCCAAGGCATCTCCCAAGTGCTGTGCGATTGCATCAATGTTGGCAGGGGTCAGTACATCCCCTATAAAGTTACCGCCCTTGTATCCAAACCGCTTTATTGTTCCTTTGGATGCAATCTTTTTGGCGATTGCTAATGCCATAGATTTACGGGCTTCCAAAACTGATTGTGTGCTTTGCTCTTTTGATTTACGGACAGGAATACCCTTTGCGCTTATCCATTCCTCAATAGATGCAATCGGTGGCCGTTTGCCTTTTCTCCTGCCTTGGTCTGCCCAAAAATAGTAATTTGCCATTTCGATTGGCACGGTCACTCCGTTGGCATTTTCCTGAAAGTCACCGATGTTGACACTTGACCGCAGGTTTTTGGTAGCGACCAATTTCTTTTCTGTAATGTCTTGCCGCAACGCATCCACCAATCTTTGAGCCACACCCAAAACAAGGTCAGCAAGTAATGAATTAGGCATGGGGCTGTCAGGTATGCCGAACTTATCCAGCAATCCTTTGTTGATTGCGTCCAGTTGCGCTTTGGTAATGTTCACACTTATAAAAGTAGAAACCCCGACACAATGGCCGGGGCTTCATCCGTAGGGGATTTGAACTCCTATCCTCACCAATGGTGAGATGTTACCCTTTGCCGGTATTCATTCCCGGTTACACCAACGGTATTTCAAACTTACAACATCTCTTGCAATAAAGCAATCTTGTAAACGGTACTATCTTTGGCCGACTTTGCCGATTGCGCTGCGGTGTTCAGCCGTTCTGTCCTTGCCCTGTCTTTTTCTGTTTGAAAACTGACTGCGTTTAAGAACTCAACCAGCGGCATATTCAAAAAGAAATCCCATTTGGTGCGGTCACCGCCTGCGATGTTGTCCACCATTTTCAACCAACTGATGGCTGGTCTGTCTTTTCTTCTGCTATCTTCTTCAACTTCTCCACTTCCTGCTCTAAATATACTTGGGTAGCTTCGAGTAATTCCGGCAAGCATAGAGAAAAAAAAAGCGTGTAGGCATACGCAAACGAAATCGGCATCCGTTCCCTGAACTGCGCTGCAATCTTTTCAAAGTCATCTGTCTTTACTTCCTTGCGTTTGGGTGGGAATATCCGGTAAGGAACGCACAGGGCCGCCATGATCATGTGCAAGTTCTGCACCCATTTGTCCTTTTCAGCAAACAAGTCCTGCACCATAATAAATTGGTGGGCTTGTAAATGATGCTGATTGGCTGCGAATTTATAAAGCGTGTTGCCGATGCGGAAGCTGCCCACGTTTTTTGCAGTAGGTAACTCTGCCATGAATGCAAGTTTTGCCAATGCAGACGTGATGTCCACAATTCGCATCTCCTCAATTTCGTCCAGTTTTTTTCCTGATAAAATGGACAATGTTTTGAGCTGATTGTCAAAACTCGGCTCGGTCAATAGCTGCAATTCCTGAAACTGCGCTATGCTTATTTCATTCCAATTCTTTGGTAATTTCATTTTACTATTTTATACCACAAATGTATGGCTGTTGTTTTGATTATTTCGTATATGGCTATGGTCAGGAGTAGTTTCATATTATAACAAACACCCCTTTCTTATTCTTTTGGCTGCAATACCGGGCAAGTGCCAACGCACATACAGCGTCATCGTGCAACCCTGATGGTGCAGAATAACGCAACCCTGTTGCCGTGTGTTCAAATTCAAAGTTACGCATCTCGTCTGCGATTATGCCTTCGGGAAACTTAATCAACCCAGCGTGAACATCTGCGGTAAGTTGTTCCATCATCTGTTGCTTTGATACCGATGTGAACTTAACCCCAACAGAACGTGGGCAATGCCGTTGTATCTTCTCCACAATCGGGTCACCTACTCCAGTGCTATCTATGGCCGCAGGGGTGTTGCCTACTACCCGAATGATGTGCTGTTCTGTCTGCGCCCAGTCCTTTTGAAAGCGGTCAAAGTAGCACACCCGGTATTCGGAGTCAAGGCCAATGATGACCGTGTAGTCACTATACTTTGCAAGGTCAATGCCGTACCACTCAACAGGTGCGGTAGAAATCGGTGCAATGCACTGCGAAATGTAGCTCAATCCAAATGGGTTGCTGCCATCTTCGGTTGGCTCTGCAAGATACAGCTCACTGAATATGTGCTGTGGCAAGTCACGTTTTGCCTGTTCAACTTCTTCAAGTTTCAGGACACCAGCATTGACTGCGTCATAAGCGGTTATTTTAAAAAACCCATAGTTCGGCTCACCCATCCTTGCCCGTTCTGATAGCTTATATCCCCAGTTCTTTTTACCCTTTACGTTACCGATTAGCTTGCATTTGCCTTCGGTCTTGGTCAGGGTGGAACGCAGCGCAAACCATGCATCTTCCCTAGCCCGTGTGAACTCATCAAACACCGCTGCATATACATCGTCACCATAAAGGTTGTCGGGCTTGTCTGCCGATTTAAATTCAATGATGCCCCCGGTGGGTAGGGTTAAACGCAACTTGCTTTCATTGACCTTAAAAAAGTCACGCACGGTCACTTGGTTACGCATTCGCCTGAATGCAATTTCCGCCTGTTGATACACAGGTGCAACCCACCACACCGATTGATTTTCTTTTAGCTTCAACGCCTGTTCAAATAGCCAAATGATATGACTTGCTGTCTTGCCAACTTTCGTTGCAGCAGCGGTCACGGTGTACCTATCAGGGCTATCTAAAATTGCCCGTTGGTAATCCGTTACGAATGGCCGGGTGTAGCTAATGTGCATTTATAGAATTCCAGTCTTTCTTTGTTTATGGCTTCAAGGTTGTGATGTTCGTTGCAGTAGGTTTTATTTGCTTCGCCTCGCGAATAGGTTGCAATCGGTTGGCTTTCTATTGCCTGTTTCATTGCATTGTACCATTCGTCTGGTGTGTTCAGGCAGAACTTCACCCCTGCATTGTTCAGGTGTTGCAGATATGGTTCAACTCCCGAAGCAATCACGGGCAATCCGTATGCAGCCGCTTCGATTATTTTCAGCTCGGATTTGCAGCTATTCCATTCGTTCTGCTCCAATGGTGCAAGTGCGCAATCAAACAGGCGGTAAAAATTGCCGTACTCGTTCGGCTGCTGTGCGTGAGATACCAACACCTGTGGCCGCAGCACCGGGTTGTTGCCGTTGAACTTATACAAGATGCTATCCCAAATGTAGTTATTCGCCATCCACCCGCACAAAACGAAGCGTACATTGTCATGCTCATTGCAGATGCGTTCAATGGCTTCTGATAGTATCATGATGTCATTGCTGTGGGTAAGTCCACCCACCCATCCAAAGGTGAAGTACTCCCGTTCCTGCGGTGTTGAAAGCCACTGGTCATCAGTCAGGTCAAGTGCATTCGGCAGCACCTGAACATTGCGGTTGTACTTCGCTATCTTTTGGGCAAGGTAGTCTGTGGTCGTGGTAACACCATCAGCATAACGGATGCCGTCAATGATCTGCTGTTTCAGTTTATGCTCCCGAAAGTACTTATATGTCGGGTGGTGTTTTGGAAGTAGCCAGTAGTCATCAATGTCCACGATGTATTTGATGCCGTTCTTTGCCAAATAGTGGAGTATCTCGTAGTGGTTCTCTCCCAGCCATCTGTTGAAGATGACAAGGTCGTAGTTAGATAAATGCGGTATTCCATTGCGTTCAAAGTTTTGGCTTATGCTGACCGTGATGTCATCAGGGTAGTCAATTTGCAATCGTTTCAGGGGTGTGTACAGGCGGTGGTATTCAACTCCACCCATGCCTTCCCAAAGTGCTAATACTTTCATTTCATCATCTCCTTTATTTCCTTAAACAATGCCCTGATTTCTGGTGACTTTATTTTCAAACAGGCCACCTGTAATTTTATTGTGCGCCTTTCTTTCGTGCGTTTCAGTCGTCTGCGCTGTGCTGTGTATTTCATTCGTATGTTTCTGTGAAGTATTCGTATGCGTTAAGGTCATCGTCAATCATGGTGGCGTTGACCGCATCCATAATCTGTTGCCGTTCCATTTCTTTGGCCTGAATAAACAAGCCAATAAATTGTGACTTCTGTTCTTTTGTCAAATGAATTGAAATGCATTGCTCCAACCACTCAACTGCTGTCTGTTTATTGCCCATCTAAATTAAGTGTTATTTTGATTTCTCCTGTGACCGTTTGATTTACGTCTGCCGTTTCCTTCGGTTTGCCGTACACCCTGCTCAACAAAGTTTCAATGGAGTAGAGACTGCCCTTTTCAAGTGACTTCCTCATGGCATTTGCAATGGTCTTTTCCAACACCGTTGCTTTCGGGTTCTGCCATACTTCTTTAAGTTCGTCCAAGTCCATTGACAGCATTGCCTGAATGGTGTCGTTTATTTCGGCTAACTTGTAGCCCTGCTCTTTGAGTAGAGTGACGTACTTTTTTGGTCGCCCGTTGGGGTTGGCAACCTCGCCTTTTTTGAATGGTGTTAAGTTTTGTTCGTTTGCCATATCTTCACTATTTGTTCACTATTTTCCGCAAGTTGGACACATTTCTTTTTCTTCGGGTTCTTCTTTGATTTCGGGTAGGTCAATCCCCCATGATATTAACTCCTCTGCATCCCACTCATTTGCCAATTCATCCCAGTTCCACTCACCAAAAGATACGTTGTCCTTTATCAAAAATTCATCACGCTGTTTGGATGTCCACTCATCGGCCAATATAATGGGAACTTCTGCTGCCCCGATATCGCACAATGCCCTGTATCTTTGATTACCGCCCAAAATAGTATAACCCCCAAAATCGGAAGTAACGCAAACAAGTGGCCGAGCTATCAGCATTTCGGGAAACTCAATTAAAGAACGCTTCAATTTGGCGAACTTGTCGGCATTGATTGTCCGAGGGTTGTTCGGATTGGGGTGAATATCTATGAGCTTAACCCACAGCATATATGCGTACGTTTCTGTTTATGTGATTGTCAGGAACAAAACCAAACTGCGCCATCAAATGGTCAAGCCCGGCATGGCTGAAAATTGTGCAATGCCCGATTTCAGGATTGATATAGATATCATCTTGTGTTATCCATTCTGTGAATGAAGTTTCAATCATTACCTTGCTGCCGGGGTGGCAGAACTCTTTTATTTCGGCCAGCTCTGCAAATGGTGCGGTCAGGTGTTCGATTACTTCGGTCAGGACAATCACATCATAGTCCTTTTTAAGGGATAAAACATCGGCATAATATCCGTTATAAGGGTCATAACCATCGCAGTCAATACCAGCATCCTGCATGAATGTAACCATCAAACCACTGCCGCAACCGTAATCCAAAATGGTGGGGTTATCCTTGCCTGATATTTTGCGGATGCGTTCTAACCGTGTTTTATTCATATCATCCGTGTTGCGAGTATCTTCATTTCCACCGCCCACCATGCCTGATTGGTCTAATTTTTTGCAGAAGATGTTACCCAATTCGTCAGTGTAGTATTGTACCCCGCCTTTGACGAATGCCTTTTTGGCTACCTTACCCGTAATTGGTGATTTAGTTTTGCTCATATTTTGATTTTAAAATCTGTGTCAAATTGATAATTGTCCATGCACCATAGCCATTGTCACCTGTTGGGATTACGTTGTGCGCAGTCGGGCAGATTTCAACAACACGGGGATGCTTCATTACCTCGGCTATTGCGTAGGCCATTGACTGATTGCCGACAAATAACTCACAGCCCTTTATTATGCCGCACAGCTCCGCAAAGTCTTTTACTTCGATGTGAGAAATGTCAGGCAGCTTGGCCGAAATTATGCGGTATTCATCAGGCAATCCTACAAATTTTATCTTATCCTGATACCTGCGAAGGATGCTATAATCAAAAGTCGGGTTATGGTAACGGGCAGTGCGGTTCAAAATGATTTGATGGTTGCCTAATTGCCACACATCAAAGTGTATCGGCTCGGCAAGGTTGCAGGTCAGTTCGGAGTAGATATGAAAATACCACTGCGAAATGTGGCCCGTGTAATTGTGAAACTTGCGGAATAGGTTGAAATTGTAATCGGTTTTGACAGCTTCATCCGTGATTGTGCATTTGCCTATGAAGTCGGTAGACATCAAAAGCGGCACGAGCATCTGCGCCATCTTCAAATTCATTTGCACTTTACCCATAGGGTGATTGAAATTGTACTGCGCTGGTACATCCACCTGTAAATACAGATGCACTTTCTCATTACGCAAACGAGATGCTGCTCTCATTGCCGGGAGTGAGTAAATCAAATCCCCTGCGTTACCGCCATGAATAATACTAACCATTCAGGGCCTCCCGATATAATCTTTTCAAAGCGTCAAACATACAACTGCGACAAGCCGGGAATGGTTGACCGTACAACTGCCTGTGAACTTCGTTGAGTTTGGCATAATAACCAGCTTCAAGCGCATACGTTCCCGTTTTATTTATCCGGTCGATGTGCGGTTTCAAGTCAAGGCAAAGTGAACGCTGTTCAGGTGTCATATACGAGTCATGATGAAGTAAC
>Ga0315899_10005575_pt1 | contig 13585 bp, 6 predicted proteins | sample LakEriMetagenome_2_FD_203518 | JGI IMG/M metagenome (GOLD analysis project Ga0315899, IMG submission 203518) | Freshwater fungal communities from buoy surface, Lake Erie, Ohio, United States - Buoy 4 MA112 | ecosystem: Environmental > Aquatic > Freshwater > Lake | place: USA: Lake Erie, Ohio...
TCCAAGCGGTTCGATGTTAGCTCGAACTTGTTCTCCCGAATCTTCTGCGACTCATCATCACCGAGGTAGTAATGCAAAGTGGTCTTGATATCGCTATTGCCGAGTTTACCGCTGAAATCTTCGACGGCCAAGTGATCTTTTTCGTAGTGAATTCGGCCTTTCAATTTTTCCATGCGCAGTGCATGCAATTTCATTTTCGCTTCGAATTGATCGAGCTTCAGATCTATGGATTGAAGCCCTTCGTTGAAATGGAGATCGGTCGATCCGCGTACAATCAAGTTGTCAAATTCCTCATGACGGTAGTCTTCAGGCACGTAGTTTTCACCCTTGTACGAGAAGATGTCCTCCAATTGAAGCATATTCGACTTTAAGTTGAACTCTACGTGCGTATCGCCTTTAGGATGCTCCGCAAACCACAGATCGTAATGTTTGAGTTTACCCGAAAAATGAAAATCACTTTTGTCCAAAAGCCCTGAGAAATCAATAACCCGGAAATCTTCCTCTTCTACAAATAGGTCGGCATGAAAGTCTTGTATTTTATGTGGGTAGTGAGTGAGCTGAGCACTGAAATTATCAATGAAAAATTCGCCAATGGGCAAATGAGGTGATTCAGTAAAGGCGTTGGCACGGGCATTAAAATGCAGCTCAATCGCTAAGTCCCTGATTTGCTCGTCGAACGAGGCGATACTGTCTTTGCCTGTAAGTTCAAACAAGTCGAGCATGGAGCTGGTCACTTTCAACTTGGCAAGCACGGGTTGGTCGGTATGGTGAATAATCGCCGGTAAGTCGTCGACCGTTCCACTCACGTGAATGTCGGAGTTGCCCATTTGCACATTGCAGTAGTCGATGACGGCTTGGTGTCCGTTCATTTCCGCTCTGAGATCGATGTCTTTGATGGGCACATCTCCATCTGTGCTATTAAAACAGAGGTTGTCGATTTTCAATTGAGTGAAATACGATTCATTCAGTTTTTCAATGCTTTTTTCGGGGTGTTCCAGACTGATGATGTCGTGGAAGTTTGTGATGAGGTTTACTTTTCCATTCAAGTTGTAGAGCTCTGTAAGTCCGAAGAATTTTGCCAGAAAATTGAGGTCGAAATCAGAGTCGAGCTGTAAATTGATTTCCGGTTCATCAAAGTTTTTGACCAACAGATTGCCGCGGAAGATGCCGGCCTCCGGTCTTGCAGAGAAGTCCTTAATACCAAACTCCATGGTAGAGGTATTACGAGCATCTCCATTGGTGAAATACCCGCTGAAGTTTAGCTCGTCCAGTTTCTTATCTACTTCTGTATTATTGAAAAAAGCATGCTCACAACCAAAGCGTGCGTTGATAGCCGGACTGTTGCCGTTGGCTGTATTTCCCTGAATGGTAGCTTCGAAGAAAATCTGCCCTTTGTTCTGATACTTTTTGAGAGCAGGAGCGAGTTCAGGCGGTGCCACTGCCAGGAACAAGTCGAAGTTGGGTTTGTTGCCGGAGAACTTTAGATCGACATACACATCATCCTTGAAGTCGATGGTGCCGCCGGTTTCAAATAGAGCACCTTCGAGTTTAGCGGTGGTCGGACTAAGCACGAGGGTTTCATTCAACTTGGAATAATCTAACTCCGTTTCGAATTCGAAATGCTTGTGCTTGATGAAGGTTGTATCGCCGTCGAGAATGATGCTGAGCTCAAATTTGGAATCCAGATCAGCATAAATATGTTCCGGGTTGGATTTGAAGGAGGTTGCTGCTTCCGAGATGTATACGTCTACCATCAGATCGGCATCCGGTTTCGATTTGGAGATATCGACATCGGTTATTTCGATTTGTTTCAAATGCAGGTGAAACTCTTCCTCGGTGTCTTCAACCGGAACTTGAGTAGCGAATGCTTTTTCGAGATTCAATTCGCCATCGGAATATTGCACAAGGTCGATGCGGCCGTGTTCCAGGTCGATTTTTTTAATCTCTGTTTTTCCGTTGATAATCGTCCAGAGGTCGAAGCCAACATATACTTCCTTGAGGTTTATGATAGGGGAGTCATTCTCATTTTTCGTTTCGAACACCTTGAAATCTTCCAGGTCAATCGATATGTAGGGGAAATCATGAAAGAGTGCGATGTGAGAATCACGCAGTTCAATTCGACCCGTGAAGTCTGCATTGGCTTTGGTTAGCAGTTCCTGAACGATAGCGTCTTGCTTGTTGTAGAGCACCAATACGGTTGCAGCGAATACCCCAATCAGGATCAATACACTTAGCGAAATAAGAAGTAGTAGTTTCTTAATCATGTCGCAAAAGGTAGTTCAGTCCCCGTTACTCATTCATTCCTTATCAAAATGAATTTAACATGGAGTGTTTGAAGGTGAAATGGTGAAGTAGTGATTGGTCCCCTCACCCCTCACCCCTCATCCCTTATTCACACATCGTCCCATACGCCTCAATCATCAATATCACATCGGCCACGCCCACTACACCATCGAGGTTGAGGTCGGCCGGACAAAGCGGATCGGTTGGAGGTAACGTAGAGGATACACCTTGATTGGCGCAGATGGGTGCAGCGTTGATATCATCGTCGGCGAAACTGAAGCAGTAACCGCACATGGTTCTTTTTAAAAAGCAGCTGGCAAGTTTCACCAGGTTGAGTTGCGGGTAGGTACAATGGTTGGGAAGCACTTGCGGGGCAGTATGCAACTCGGAGCACATCCCATTCTGCAAGCGGTATCCATGAATGGAGTTAGATCCGTGGTAGTATAAAAATCCACTACAAAAACAAGCAATGAGTGGCCCGCTATTGTAAGGCACCACACAGTCGTTTCCATCGTGAAAGCTGATGACGGGAATACTTGGCTGATCATCCATATCAGCACGCTCGGCCATAGCCCCGCATTGGTTCACTAGTCCTTTAATGCTATAGGTGGATGTCGAATTGTTTCCGGAGGCGTCGAGCAAACCTACCTCAGCACTGAAGCCGCCAGCCACTTGTGCATCGGCTTCCTGCTGATTCCAAAAGGTGGTGTGCAATCCTGTAATGCTACCGGCGCTTTGTCCGTTCACAAATATCCAGTCGGTATCAATGCCCCATTGCGAAGCGTTATCAGCACAGAAACGCAATGCTGCTCTTGCGTCTTGCACTGCGCAGTAAACGGCTTTTTGAAGATTGCTTCCGAAGCAGTTTATACAAAGCACATTGTCGCAGTTCCACCCCAAGCGATAGTTGATATTGGCCACCACAAACCCGCGCTTGGCGAATTCCAGACTCTGAAAAGTGAGTTCGTTTTTATCACCGGCGATAAATCCGCCTCCGTGAATATTGAGGATCAATGGACGCTCTGCGACTTCATCAATTGCCGGATTAGGGTAATACACATCCATGAGCAGCGGCGTATCCTGTCCGGTGAAATACTGTACTGCAGAGCCGTAATTTATGTTTTGCAAGACCACTACATCAGCACTGTCGAATACCGCTGTTTCAGAATATCGCTGTGAAACGCAGTGCTGGGCGTTTAGGGCTAGATGCAAGAAAACCGTAAAGGTGAAAATGATGGCTTTTTTCAGAGGCATAATGCGAAGATAGAAATTCAATGCGCCTCATTCTTGCGCATGACTGCTTTCAAATTCAAGCGGTTACTTCGCAACGCGGGCCGTCCTCCAAACCTCTCCATACCGCGCCTGAACGATGTAAATGCCCGAGGGCAATTGCTCAACCGATAGCTGGTTGGTTTTGCGTGTCTTCTCGGTAATCAATTTTCCGGAGAAATCCATCAACCGAATAGCATCAGGTGCCGTGGCAAAATTCAACACCTCTGTTGCCGGATTCGGCCACAACAGCAAGGGCTCGCTCTCGTGGTTTTCGACGCTATACCAAATACAGTCGATGCCTATAAGCTCTCCAAAATTCGGTGAAGAATTCGCTGCAGGTAAGATTTGCAAGAGAATCGGGCCTTCGCCACCGCTGATATACTCGGCTTCTAAATTGATACTATCGGCATGCAACTGCCACAGCGTTTGAGGTGAGATTACCAAACTAACACAGTCTATTGTTTCGTCCAAGCACTCCAGCCATTCAACGTGTTGATTGGTGGTCAGCGTGAAGCCGGTGTATGCAAATACTTCCATCAAACCATTAAACGCCTGAATATTGATCGTGTCGAAAATTCCGGTTGAATCGCCATAGGAGGTTATCTTGAACTTGATGGTGTTGTTGGTGCAAAGAACATCCGTCCAGATGCAGCTGTCGGCCTCACAGGTGGGAGTTTCTACATGCAAACAAATTTCACGAATCCCAGGGTAAAGCAGCACATTGCTCGATGTTCCTTCGGCTATAATTCCACCCTCTGTCGTCCAGTTATAGGTTGCGGTTGAGTCGACCCACCCGGCATCGAGTTGCACATGCATGGGCTCGCTGTTGTCTATGGTGAATGCTGCGTTGCAGAGCGTGTCTTGGGCGTTCATGCATGAAGCGAAAAGCAGCAGCGTTAGGGCCAGGGTGTAGAATTTACTCATAGTTTCAGTACATGGAGTTGCAAAGATACCCTGCCTTGCTGATTACAAATTACAGATGACGGATGACGGATGACGGATGACGGATGACGGATGACGGATGACGGATGACGGATGACGGATGACGGATGACGGATGACGGATGACGTTGAAATCATCAAATGTAAGTATGATAAAGCGTTGGTCAATCCGCTTCGGGATATATGCCTTCAGCTCATAATCTGACCTTTTCCCAATCCGTCATCCGTCATCTGTCATCTGTAATTAGTCATCTGTCATCTGTAATTTGTAATCAGTTTTTTGTCATTATTTTCACGTTATGAATTTCACTCTCACCACCCTCGCACTGCTCATCAGCGCACTGCTCGCAGCACAAGCTCCGGCGCTCATGCCTTATCAAGCAGCAGCGCGCGGCGCCAATGGTCAGCCGCTTGTCAATGCCACCGTCACCGCTCGTTTTACCGTTCACGATGGAACGGCCTCCGGAACGAATGTTTGGCAGGAAGTTCAAACGGTTACAACGAATGCACAAGGATTATTTACCGCCCAAATCGGAAGCGTTTCTCCTTTGAATGCCATCGATTGGTCGGTTGGCGACAAATTCATGCAGGTGGAGCTCAATACCGGAAATGGCTTTGTAGATATCGGCACGCAGCAAATGGTGAGCGTGCCTTATGCCTTGCACACCGAAGGAATTAACTACAGTGTAAGCGCCTCAGGTGACACGCTCTACATCGGAAACGGCGGTTACGTTATCGTGCCCGGCATCAGTGCAGCGAATCCTTCGGGCGGCGGAAATGGTGGCGATGGGGGAGGTGGAAGCGCAGGCACTTCATCCGGAACAACGGCACATACTTGTGGAGTGAATAACGTGGTCAATGCGAGTCTCACCTACAACAGCGTAATTGATCAGGAAGGAAATATCTACAAGACCATCGTGCTTGGCACACGCGAATGGATGGCAGAGAATCTCAATACGAGCACCTACCGCAACGGTGATCCTATTGTGACGGATTTGAACGCAACACAATGGTCAGGAACCAACTTGGGCGCCTGGGCTTATTTCAACGGTGATGCAACGCGCGAATGTCCCTACGGAAAACTGTATAATTTCTACGCTTGCACCGATTCACGTCAACTTTGCCCCACGGGTTGGCATGTACCGACGGATGCCGAATGGAGCACGCTGATTAATATCTATGATCCCGGCGCTATGGGCGGAATCAATTGGGTCAATTTCGCCGGTGGGCCTTTGAAGAGCACAGGCACCTCGCAAGCCGGAACCGGCTTTTGGAACGCACCGAATACAGGAGCGACGAACGCGAGCGGATTTTCAGCACTGCCTGGTGGATTCATAACCGCCATGGGTGTATCAAGCAGTGCGGTTACCAATGGGTATTACTGGACGTCCACCCAAGTGGATGCTGCCATTGGTTATGGCCGTTCCTTATACAGCGACCCCGGATCCATCATTCAAACCGCAAACTTCAACAAGCGCTCGGGCATGTCCGTGCGCTGCATCCGAGACTAGATCCCTCACCCCTCACCCCTCACCCTTCCACAATGCGCCACCTACTCACCCTCCTCACAATCACCCTCAGCTCACTCTTGCACGCACAAGCCCCGCAGCGCCTATCGTATCAGGCTGTTGCTCGCGACGCCTCAGGACAACCGCTTGCGAGCACAACAGCAACGTTGCAATTTAAAATTCACGACCTAACGCTCAACGGTGAAGTCATCTGGACGGAAGTGCAAACGGTCAACACGAATGCCATCGGCCTTTTCAATACGCAGTTGGGAAACACCACCTCGCTGGAATCGGTGGCTTGGGGCGAGGGGAGCAAATTCCTGCAAGTCGAATTGTTGTTGAGCGGTAATTATGTTGACTTAGGTACACAGCAGTTTCTAAGCGTGCCGTATGCCTTGTTTGCTAATCACGTCAATCTGAATATCAGCGCCGAGGGTGACACGCTCATCATTGGCAATGGTGCCCCACTCATCATTCCGGGCTTGAGTGCAGCCAATCCTATTCCGCCCGATGGTTTGCCGCACACCTGCGGACTGGAGGGCGTGCACAACGATGAGGTAACGTATGGAAGTGTGACCGACTATGATGGAAATGTGTACAAGACCATTACCGTGAATGGCAGGGAGTGGATGGCAGAGAATCTCAACGTGGGGCATTTTCAAAACGGGGATCAAATTTTTTTAGTCGAGGATAATAATGGGTGGGCGGGCTCCATTTTACAGCCGTATAGTTGTTATTATGACAACATCGCTGCCAACGCCTGTCCGTATGGACGCATCTATAATTTTTATGCTGTGACAGACCCGCGCGAATTATGCCCGGTGGGTTGGCATGTGCCCGACAACTTCGAGTGGTCGTTGCTCGACAATGCGTTCGGTGGAAATCCTGTTTCCGGTGGCGCATTGAAAACCGACGGCACAGTAGAAGAAGGCACTAGTCTGTGGTATGCGCCCAACACGGGAGCTACCAACGCTAGTGGATTCTCTGCTGTTCCCGGTGGCTATCGTTCTCAATTTGGATTCTATACCCAAAAGGGATACGGTGCTTACTATTGGGCCGGTCAAAGCGCAGGCAGCAACGATGGTTGGTTTAGTCAGCTGCGTTATGATAATAACAGTCTCACGGGCAACATTTTCGACGGCCGCTTTGGGGCGTCGGTGCGGTGTATACGGGACCTGTGATAAGGACTAAGGACTAAGTACAAAGGACGAAGTACGGTAAGGGCCTTTGATTTTTGCTTCAGTTGTTCATTCCAAAGCGTGAGTCCGAGTTTAAGTACACTTGCCGCTTGCCATTCATCTTTGGTCACCAAAACGGCACCTCTGCAACCAACGAAAAGCGTTGCCTTGCCCGTATTTAGTAGTTTGTAATTCCGTAGTTACTACACGCCCTCGACTTCGCTCGGGCACCGTTAATTCTGATAAGAGCAAGGCCTCGGCTCCGCTAGGCCGACGCGCGCACCCACCGAGCGAAGTCGAGGTGCTCATCCTATGCGAAGTGCCCGGTCCCCGAGCGAAGTCGAGGGGGCTTCGCACTTGCGCCCCAGGCCTCACCCCCAAACCCTCTTCAGAGGAGAGGGGAGCAGGGCAGGAGTGGCTGATTGTGGCACCCCTGCAATCAACGAAAAGCGTTGCCTTTCCCGTACTTAGTACTTTGTAATTCTTACTCCGAGTCATCTGTCATCTGTCATCTGTCATCTGTCATCTGTAATTTGTCATCCGTCATCCGTAATTATCTTCGCTCCATGCGCCTCATCCTCACTACCCTCGCTTTGCTATTCAGTACCTTGCTATTCGCGCAAGCTCCCGCGCTCATTCCCTATCAAGCCATCGCGCGCGATGGGGCAGGACAGGCGCTGAGCAATGCAATCCTCAACGCTCGTTTTACCATACACAACGAATCCGCCAATGGGACTGTGGTGTGGCAAGAGTTGCAATCGGTAAGCACAAACAACCTTGGATTATTTACTTCACAGCTGGGCGGAACGTCCTCGCTCGCAGCCGTGAATTGGGCGGTTGGAAGCAAGTTCTTGCAAGTGGAATTGGATTTGGGTAATGGCTTTGTCGAAATTGGGACGCAGCAAATGTTGAGTGTGCCGTTCGCTTTGCATGCAGGGAGTGTTCGTGTGCATGCAAGTGCTGTGGGTGATACCTTGTTTGTCGGCGATGGAAGTTTTGTGATCGTTCCCGGTATCAGTGAGGCCAACAGCAATGGCGGTGGCGAAACAACCGGCACCACACTGCACACCTGCGGAGCGACAAACATCCACAACGCTGATCTCACGTATGGCTCCGTGACCGATCAGGAAGGTAATGAGTACAAAACGATTGTCATCGGCACACAGGAGTGGATGGCGGAGAATCTGAATACAAGTATCTATCGAAATGGCGATGCTATTGCGACGAATTTGAATGATGCGGGTTGGCAAAGCACCATGAACGGCGCCTGGTCGCATTACAACAATGAAGCGAGTTACGCTTGTCCGCATGGCAAATTGTACAACTGGTATGCATGTGTGGATGCTCGCCAACTATGCCCTGCGGGTTGGCATGTCCCGACGGATGGTGAGTGGAATACGTTGATGGACTTTCTCGGCGGTACTGATGTAGCGGGAGGAAGCATGAAAACCACAAGTACTTTGCAACAAGCCGATGGCTTATGGTATGCACCCAATACAGGGGCAACCAACAGCGCCGGATTTTCAGGAGCGCCTCAGGGTTATCGCTACTTCACGGGCGAATACGATCTGCTTGGCTCCAATGTATTCTGGTGGAGCACCGATGCGTTTTTAGCCAACAACGCATGGTCGTGGTTTTTGAGTCATACAGAGTCGGGTTCTTTCCGCAGCGACTTCGATAAGAACTACGGTTTTTCGGTGCGTTGTCTCAGGGATTAGTTCTTGAGCAGAGAGAACCTTTCACAGTCCTCGACATCACCCACGGAAGAATGAAACTCATAAACAGTTGTCAAAAGAACATATACCAATTAGAATTATAGCTCATGGCCATAAGCATTATCGAACGATGGGAATCAGATAAGGATTCACAACGCATTACAGTTTGTATTGGCTGCAAACACTATGCGCAGTCCTACACCTGCAAAGCATTTCCGAAAGGGATTCCAAAGGAAATCATTAACTGCGACAATGACCATTCGAAGCCGCTGCCCGGTCAAAAAAATGATATTGTGTTTGAGCCGCTGTAGGTTGTTATAGGATTCGCGGGCCCTCGGCTATGCTCGGCAACAGCCCCGCCCACCGAGCGAAGCCGAGGTGCTCATCGTTGGCAAAGGCCGCGGTCCCCGAGCGAAGCCGAGGGGCCCTGTTTCGACCGCGGAACTAGACATGCCGCCCCTACGGGGCTATTTGTCAACCAATCTTTTCTCGCTAGTGAATATTTCGCCCATAACGGGGCTGGAGGTTCACTAATCCTAAGCCCTCTGTCTCCAGTACCCAGTCTCCAGTCTCCAGTCCCCAATCCCCAGTCCCCAATCCCCCGTCCCCAGTACCTACTTAATCACCGTCGCCTTATCCGCCTCCTGTATCATCTTATCACCCTTCGCCTCGGCGTCTTTCACGAGGTTCTCGGATTTCTTCTCTGCTGTCTTGTAAGCGTCGTCGGCTTCCTTGTTGGACTTGTCCACGGCTTTCTTATAAGCTTCATCCGCTTCCTTCTTGGCCTTGTCGGCTGCGATTTTGGCGGCGCCTTTCTCGAGCGGATTGCGTGCCTTGGCGACTAAATCGTCGGCTGCTTTGTAGGCGGCGTCTTTGCCTTGCTTGGCGAGCGACTCACCTTGCTTCTTGGCATTGTCGCGCGCTTTGACAGCATCGGCAAGCAACTTCTCGCGTTGTGCTTTGGCTTCAGCTACGAGGCGCGCTTTCTCGGCAATGGCTTTCTCGAGTGCTTCGTTCTTGAGGTTGGTGAGCTGCTCTTTCACTTCGGCAATCGCTTGCTCTTTGATGGAAGCAACGGCATCTTCACCCAACGCTTTGCTGGTGACATTCACTTTCGGATCGGTAACAGTACCTGTGATAATGGCAATTACATTCACCTTCGAGCCTACGCTGATGTTGGATCCCAACTTTTTATTGAGTTCGCCAATCCACGTGTTGGCCTGTTGCAATGCACCTGCGGGGAACATGTTCATCGGCACATCCATCTCCACGTTGTAGTTGATGGCCTGGTCGAGTGTGGTATAGCCTGATACCTTCATCGGCATACCGTCGATGAGCTTCACGGTAAACGGATCGACCGTGATGGTTCCATTCACAATCTTGAACGACACATTCACGTCGCCCACGTTTTGTGGTTGCTTCAATTTATCGAAGTTGATCTTGTCAGCCAACTTTACCAGGGGCGCGAAGTCTTTCACGACAACGCTCTTCGTGGCGAGCTTACCACCACCGTTCACCGTGGCGTTGATGGGCATCATATCTTGACTCAGCGTGCTTTGCATGTTGAGTTGCGTGCTGAACTTTCCGTTGCAAGCCTTCGCCACAGGTGCCAGCTTTTGGATGGTCACAAACTGCGTGGCTGCTTTATTGATGTCCATGTTTTGGATGTCAAACAAGAAATCCATCTTCGGTGAGTCCAGGTTCTGCGCGTTGTAATTACCGGTCATCGCAACCGTTCCATCAATTACATTCATGCGCAAATTGTTGAGCGATGCAATCTTGTCGCGCAGCACGATGCCGCCTTGTACGTTCGTGATTTCATGCACGTCGTACATCATCTTCGCGAAGTTGGTATTAAGCGAAAAGTCGATGTTGCCCGGCAATTCAATCGGACTCATCGCCGATGTGTCGGCAGCAGCAGGAGCAGCCTCGGTAGTGGTATTGGCTTCTTCTTCGGTCATGAATTCATTCAAGTCCATGAGCGTTGAGCTTACGTTGAATGCACCCACGAGCAGAGAATCGTGCAGCGCATAAGCGAGGTAGCGTTCAATTTTTCCCGACGCTTTCATATCGCTCTTGCCGATGCGCGCATCAAACCCTTGCAGGTCGATGAACTGTGGCGTGAAGTTGAACACAGCCTTATTCACTTGCACATCGTAGGGGAGCGAGTCGCTCTTGAACAACACGTTCTGAATATCGATCATCCCTTTGGCATCAAAGCTTTCGTAGTTACCGCTTTCAACCACGCTGTAATTTCCTTTCATCGCTACATCGGCGTTGATGATGCCGTGCACATCATCGCCTTTTTCGAGTGGAATGAACTCCTTCACGTTGTCGAGATTCACAAGCGCTTTGCAGGCAAAGTCGATATACGGATCACTTTCTGGTGTGCGCAAATGCAAGGTCATCTCGACGGGGTTGGCGGCCATTTCCAGATGAAACTTGTCGACGTCGACCGTGGTCTTGTCTTCATCATTCATATCGGCATACACCTTCGCTTTCACGTGGATGTTGTCGACACTCTTGGGCAAGTCGGGATATTTGAAGCGGGCATTATCAATGGCCAGTTCCATTCCCACTGCGGGCATGCTGTTATCGTTGTAAGTGCCGCGCACAAATCCGTTGAAGGCGAGGTTACCCGTTGCATCGACGCCTTGAACGTCCTTCGCAAATTCAAGCGGTACCATGGAAAGGAATTGCTTGAAGTCGTTCTTCAACGCATTGAATGAAATGTCCATGTCGATATCTTCACCCGGCATCGCTACCCAGCCTTGCGCGCCCAGTTCGAGCGCATTGAGCTTAATGTTGTTGCCGGCCAGCGTGTACTTGCTGTTCTTCATGTCCATGTCGATGTCGGCTTGCAAATCGGCTTTCACTTCATTCAAATACGTGATACCATCAAACCAGAACGTGGCTTTATCGGCATGTGTGGTCGTAACCAACTTGAAGAGGTCTTGTGTGAAATCGCCTGTGCCTTCGTGGTTTAGTCCTTCAAACTTCATGATCATAGGCATCGTGCGATCGTCGTAGTTGATCGTTCCGTTTTTGATGAAGTACTCTTTTAGCTTCATCTTGAACGCACCGCCTTCTTCGGCCGGGGCATCTTCCACGGCGGTTGTATCTTCTTTGGCAATATCGATGTTCGACGAACCGTCTTCCGCAAAACGGATATCGAGCACGGGATCAGCGAGACCGAAACGCTTCACCACGATTTCATCGCCGAACAAACTCTTCACATCCACCACCACATCGAGACTACCGATGCTAGCCAGGCGTACACTGTCGAACGGCGACACGGTATTGTCGACCGTCAATCCTTCAACGCTCACGCGCAGGTTGGGGAAGTTGCGAATAAGGGATAAGCTCACGTCGCTCCAGTTGACGCGCGCATTGAGATTATCGTTGGCAGCTTGCTTCATCGCGCTCTCGATTTTTCCTTTAAACAGAAAAGGCGCAACGAGTAAAAACAAGAGAAGGATACCGAACACAATGCCGGTCCATTTGAGGGCTTTTTTCATAACGTTAGAATCTGACTGCAAATGAAGGAAAGGAGAGGACTGATAAGGGTCAGGGGAGGGGGGAGTTGTTCACAGGGGGATTAGGGGTTAGGGGTTAGGGGTGAGGGATGGTGGTCTGCCCTCGACTTCGTTCGGGCACCGGGCACTTGGCATACGTTGATCACTTCGACTACTCTCGGTGAGCGCGGCTGGTGGCAGAGCGAAGCCGAGGCCATCATTATTCGCAAGCGGCCCGGTCCCCGAGCGAAGCCGAGGGGCCTTACTTCTGAATACAGTGAGCGTTCCGAGCCAGTTAAAGTCAGCCCCTCCGGGGCTGTTTATCACGCGCCACACTCATAGTTATTGAAGGTTGGCCCCTCCGGGGCCTGTTGAAGGAAATGGCTTGGCTGCTTCAAAGGCGGGACTTTTGTGAGCCGCGCACCGCGGCCACTATCAAGTTCTGCAGCATCACCGTTGATTGATATTCCGTAATTCAAATTCTCTGCATAAAGCGACACGCTCGGCCTTGCGCCAGGCCCCGGAGGGGCCAACCTTTAGTAACTCGATACACCACCCTGCGTCAAACAGCCCCGGAGGGGCTGACTTTAATTCTCATTCTCATTCTCTTTCTGTGATGCTAGAAGGAGAAACAGAAGGAGAATGAGGTTTGACAAAGGGTGGCCATTCGTACCTCGCCGTCTGCCCTCGACTTTGCGCGGTGGGCGCGGGCGTCGGCCGAGCGGAGCCGAGCCTGACCTTGAGCTAAAAACCCGGTTCCCGAGCGAAGTCGAGGGGCCTATCCCCAGTCCCCAGTCCCCAGTCCCCACGAACCCTATAGCTCCACAATAATCCCCACACTCGGCAGCACAGTGCCATTGGTGTTCGGGATGAAGTTGGGTAGATACTGCGACGGATTATTCGGATCGACCACCGGATTGCCCAGCGCATCACGCTGCACATCGAGCAGGGGCTTGAGCTGCGTCTCATAACCGAGCGCGTTTTGAATGTCAAGGTACAAGTCGAGCGTCCAGCGCTTGTTGTACCATTTCTTGTCGACACGCAGGTCAAGCTGTTGATAGACGCCGGCGCGTTGCGTGTTGAGTTGCGACCAGTCGTTGACGGCTACGCCCAAAGCGTCCCAGTTCTGAATGTTCATCGATGCAGCTACATCATCCGGCGTATACGGAAGGC
>Ga0315899_10005576_pt1 | contig 13584 bp, 13 predicted proteins | sample LakEriMetagenome_2_FD_203518 | JGI IMG/M metagenome (GOLD analysis project Ga0315899, IMG submission 203518) | Freshwater fungal communities from buoy surface, Lake Erie, Ohio, United States - Buoy 4 MA112 | ecosystem: Environmental > Aquatic > Freshwater > Lake | place: USA: Lake Erie, Ohio...
CACCAATAGCAAAACCAATGGCAACGGCAATTCCAAGCCGCCACGCCACAAGGGCGAAAAGCACCACGCCCACAATGGCAATGGTGCCGTATTGCCGCTTCAGATAGGCAGACGCGCCTTCCTGAATGGCGAGAGCAATTTCCTGCATCCGCGGCGAACCGGGATCGCGCGAAAGCACATCCTTGGCAGTGATCACACCATAGGCGATGGACAACGCCCCAAGCGCGATCACCAGGATCAGCGATAAGGTCAGCAAAGCGTAGACTCCCCCTTTTTGGCGCGGTTAAGGCCGCCGCGCGCCGGCATGGGGACCGGCGCGGAGTCTCACCCCACGACGGTCTCAGTGATGCACTTCCTTAAAAGGGGCGAGGCAGGCGCGCAACGGGGGAGGCGGGTTTCCGGGTGAAAACCCGCCCTTTTCAGGCTAAATCAGGCCGTTTTGGCCCGTTCAATCGCTTCCCGGATCAGGCGGCGGGCCTCATCGGCGTCACCCCAGCCGATGAATTTTACCCATTTGCCGGGTTCCAGGTCTTTGTAATGTTCAAAGAAATGCTGGATCTGCTCAATGGTGATCTTGGGCAGGTCGGTGTGGTTGCGCACGTGAAGGTAGCGCTGGGTCAGCTTGTCGGATGGGACGGCGATGATCTTTTCATCCCCCCCGCCATCATCTTCCATCTTCATCACGCCAACGGGGCGCACATTCAACACCGCACCCGGCACGATGGGGCGGGTATTGGCCACCAGCACGTCAATCGGGTCGCCATCTTCGGAAAGCGTATGCGGCACAAACCCATAATTCCCCGGATAGCGCATGGGCGTATGCAGGAAGCGGTCCACGAATAGCGTGCCGGCGGCCTTGTCCATCTCATATTTGATGGGCTCGCCCCCGATCTGGACTTCTATGATCACATTCACATCATTCGGCGGGTCCTTGCCGATGGGAATGGCATCTATGCGCATGGGGTCTCTCCAGGGGCGGGGGGCGGCCACTGCGGCAGCCCGAATGCCCTTCCGGGGCGGATATGCCCGTATGCGCGAGGATTACAAGCCGCTTCCCGCTTGCAAGCGCCCGCGCAGGCCCGCAGGGTAGCGATATGAACGCCATCGCCCGCGCCGCTTTCGCCGCCGCCGCCGCCCGACGCGCGCCAGAGGTTGTGGCGCTGACCCAGCGCCTGACCGCCATAGCCTCCCCGAATCCGCCCGGCGATGTGCGCGCCGCTGCCCACGAAGCCGCCGACATGCTGCGCGCCTTGGCGCCGGCGGCCGAGATAACCCTGCATGAAACGGACCCCCAGGTAACCAACCTGGTCGCGCGCATCCGTGGCGCCGGGCCGGGCCGGCTGCTGGCCTATAATGGCCATCTGGACACCTACCCGGTGAATGAGGCTTTGCCCTGGACTGTGCCCCCCTTGGGCGGGTTGCTCCGCGATGGCCGACTTTATGGGCGCGGCGTGGCCGACATGAAGGGCGGCATCGCGGCTTCCATGCTGGCCTTCGCCCTGCTGGCCGAATACCGCGACACCTGGCGTGGGGAGGCGCTGCTGACCCTTGCCGGCGATGAGGAAAGCATGGGCTCGCTCGGCACCAAATGGCTGCTGGATAACGTGCCGGGCTTGGCCCAGGCGGATGGCGTGATCATCGGCGATGCCGGCAGCCCGCGCGTGCTGCGCTTTGGCGAAAAGGGCTTTGTCTGGATCGAGATCGAGGCCACGGGCCGCGCTTCCCATGGCGCCCATGTGCATTTGGGCGACAACGCCATTGACCGGCTGCGCGCCGCTTTGGATGCCGTTGCTGCGCTGCGCGCCATGGCGCCCGAAGCACCCGCTGCTGTCACCGCTGCCATCGCAGCCGCGCGCGATATCAGTGAAGCGCTATCGGGCGCCGGAGAAGCTGCGGTGCTCGGCAGTGTCACGGTCAATATCGGGCGCGTCGAAGGCGGTGCCTCACCCAATCTGGTGCCGGCATCGGCCCGCGCGGCCTGCGATATCCGCCTGCCGGTGGGTGTGGCCAGTGCGCGGCTGCTGGGCGCGCTGCACACGGCTTTGGATGCGCTGCCCGGCATTACCTGGCGCGTGCTGCGCTGCTTTGAACCCAACCACACCGACCCTGCCTTACCCATTGTGCGCCATGTTCATCAGGTGGCCGAAGAAGTGCTACGCGAAGCCGTGGCCGTGAATATGCGCGTCGGCGGTTCCGATGCGCGCTGGTTCCGCATGGCGGGCCTGCCGACCGTGGTTTATGGCCCTACGCCGCATAATATGGGCGGCGCGGATGAATGGGTTTCGGTCGCGGAATTGGAGGCCATCGCCCAAATCCATGCCCTAGCCGGCTTTGATTTTTTGAACGCGGAGAATGCCGCATGATGAACCTGCTCGGTGAAATCCTGGCCTTCAGCCTGCTTGCCTTTTGGTTGATGTTTTTCCTGCTGCAATGGCTGGCGCAGGCCGTTGGCGCTTGGCTTGGCCGCCGCCATGCCTCGCGTGGCGCAGCCCCGGCGGAGGGTGTTGGCGTGGTGGTGGGCGGCATGCTTGGCCTGCTCGCCTTTGTGCTGGCATTGACCCTTTCCTTCGCCACCACGCGCTTTGAAGAACGCCGCCAAGGCACGCTCATGGAAGCCAATGGGCTTGGCACCGCCTGGCTCCGCGCCAAGGCCATCGGTCATCCGCGCGGCGAGGAATTGGCAAAGCTGTTCGAAGAATACACGAAGCTCCGCGCCGAGTTCATCACCGCGCCCGCAGATCGGGAAGTTGTGCGCGCCATCAACGACCAGACATCGGCACTGCAAAACCGCATTTGGGAACATATCAGCGTCATTGTGCGCGAAAAGCCGGACCCCATTTCATCTTCGCTGATGGCAGCGACCAATGAAGTGTTTGACCGTTCAACGGCTGAGCGCTTGGCCTTCAGCCAAAGCATGCCGTCGCAAATGGTCTGGCTGCTGATAGGAATCGCCGTGCTGAGTATTGGCGCGCTGGGCTATCAATTGGGCATGCGCGGGCTTTCGCTGCCGATCCTTTCCATGCTGCTGATCGGCATGTGGACATCGGTGATCGTCGTCATCCTGGATTTGAGCGCGCCGCGCATCGGCAGCCTGCGTTCCAGCGCGGCGGTCTATTACTGGACGCTGGATAGCTTCGCCCCAAACCTTCCGCCGGCCCGAAGATAAGGCGCGGCGCCTCGCCGCCGGGCAGCGCCCGTGATAGGGGGGCTTGGAGATGTCCAGCGCCGCCACTGAAACCCCTGCCGCCATGCCTACACGGCGCCGCAGCCCTGCCTGGGCTTGGGGGGCATTACTGGTGGCTTTCGCCATGGCAACGCCGATCCTGGCCGTGCTGGTGACCGCCGCCGCGCCGGGGGGCGAGGTCTGGCGGCATATCGCGGCCACCACCTTGCCCGAAATGCTGGCCAATTCCGCGCTGCTGGCCCTGCTGGTAACGCTGATGGCGGGCAGTGCGGGGGCGGTCGCGGCCTGGCTGGTGGTGGCCTGCGAATTTCGTGGCCGGCGCTTTCTGGAAGTGGCGCTGCTGCTGCCAATCGCCATGCCCGCTTACCTCTGCGGCTATGTTTATACTTGGCTGCTTGATGTATCCGGGCCGGTACAAACCACGCTTCGCAGCGCAACCGGGCTTTCCTTCGGGCAATACTGGTTCCCGGAAATCCGCAGCCTGCCCGGCGCCGCGCTGATACTTTCCATGGTGCTTTACCCTTACGTGTACATGCTCTGCCGCGCAGCCTTCCTGCAGCAAAGCGTTTGCCTGATCGAGGCATCCCGCACACTTGGCCATGGGCTGGCGCGCAGCTTCCTGCATGTTGCGCTGCCTTTGGCGCGCCCTGCACTCGCCGCCGGCGTTGCGCTCGCTTTGATGGAAACGCTGGCTGATTTCGGCACGGTGCAGCATTTTGCGGTACGCAGCTTCACCACCGGCATTTATGAGGCCTGGTTCGGCATGGATAACCGCCCGGCTGCGGCGCAGCTTGCGGTTGCCTTGCTTGGCTGTGTCGGCTTGCTGCTGGCTTTGGAGCATTTCTCGCGCGGTGGGCGGCGCTTTCACCCGACCACGACGCGCCACCCGGCCTTGCGCCCCGTGCGGCTTTCCGGCTGGCGGGAACGGCTAGTGCTGTTCGCTTGTGCGCTGCCGCTACTGATTGGCTTTGTTATTCCGGCAGGTGCGCTGCTTTGGCTGATGGTGCAGGCCGGCGACCCTTTTAGCCCTGCGCGCTATTTGCCTTATGCGCGCAATTCCCTGGTGTTGTCTGGCGTCACCGCCCTTCTGGCCGTGCTGTTGGCGGCAGGCATGGCCTGGGCGGCGCGGCTTTATCCATCGCCGGCGCGCAGCATTGCCAATCGCGTTGCATCGCTTGGCTATGCGCTGCCGGGTTCGGTGATTGCGGTTGGTGTGCTGGTACCTTTTGGGTTGTTCGACAATGCGCTCGATTCTTGGCTGCGCGCGCGCTTTGGCGTTTCTTCCGGGCTATTGCTGTCTGGCACCATGGTGGCGCTGGTCTTTGCCTATCTGGTGCGCTTTCTGGCGGTGGCCTTGTCCACGGTGGAATCGGGGCTCGCGCGGCTCAAGCCATCCTATACGGATGCGGCGCGAGTCTTGGGCCGGCGGCCAGGACAGGCAGTGCGCGAAGTGGAGGTGCCGTTGGCGCGCGGCGCGCTGCTGACAGCGGGGCTTTTGGTGTTTGTGGACACCATGAAGGAATTGCCGGCAACGCTGATCGTGCGGCCCTTTGACCTCGATACGCTTGCGGTGCGCGTCTATAATCTGGCGTCCGACGAAAGACTGGCCGAGGCATCAACCGCGGCCGTGCTGATTGTGCTGGTGGGGCTTTTGCCGGTGGCCGCTCTCACGCGCATGATGCGGCGGGAATGATCAGTATAGCTTGAGCGCGGCGGCCGCATCAGGCGCTTCGTGCAGCGCGTCTATAGCTTGCATCAGCGCATCGGCCCTGCCTTCCGGCAGAATACCCGCGAAACAGGCGCGTAGCTTCGCGATTTGCGCCGCGCGCGGCAGCGGGTTTTCCGGGCTGCCCAGGGCCGCGTCCACGCGTTGATCCAGCTTTGTCCCGTCGCGTAATTCGATTTCCACACGCTGAGGCACCACAGCGTTTTCATCCGTTTTGCCATCACCGAGCAATGCAACGCGCGCCGCCAAAGCATGTGTTGCGGAATCGCGCAGCAAAGCCTCACTGAAATCACCAAGCCCGACGCTGCCCGAAAGCAGCGTACGCGCCACCACATAGGGCAGACACAGCCGCGCATAATTGCCGGTTAGATCGGGCTTGATAGGCCGACCCACCAGGCGCATCGCGAGCGGCGGCAAGTAAAGCCGTACCGCCGCCACATCTTCAGCACTGATCGGATGCGCCGCCATCAGGCGCTGCACGCCATCAATCGCGGGATGCGTCAGCCGACCAGAGGGAAAGGGTTTGTGGGCAAGCCGCGTCACCTGCCAAAGGCTGCCCAGCGCGGCCAAGCCGGGGGCTAGATCATGTTCGGGTTCGGTCAGTTTCAGAAAACCGAAGGGCCCGGTCAGCCATTGCGCCGGCCCAGCAGCGCCAGCCGCCGCCAAATCCGCCGCGCGCAGGCCCGCCATGGCGGCGAAGCCCATTTGCACAGGCAGCGCCATGGACCCTTCCGTATGCGCCTGCATGGTCCCGGGTATCTGCCCGAGCAAAAGCCCCGCGCCCGCCGATGCTGTCGCCAGATCAAACCCACGCAGCCGCGCCACCGCGCCATAAGCGCCAAACATCCCCGCCGTGGCCGGGCGGAAAAACCGCATCGGGCCGCGTGCCGCTGCACCTATGGTGCAGGCCAGATCAAGCCCCAGAATCACCGCCGCCATGAAGCGCGCACCAGACACTGGCTGGCCCTGGCGGCTTTGCCTTTCAGCCTCGGCCAAGGCGGCGGAAAGGGTCGGCGTCATGGCATGCACCACGGCGGCTTCATGGATTGCGTCGAATTCCAGCGCATGTGCCTGAAAGGCATTCATGAAAGCCGCCTGAGACGCCGGTAGCAAAGCGCCATCGCCCCAAAGCCTGGCTTCTTCCCCCGCGCCCCAGCCGCGCGCTGCGGCGAGCAAACCAGCGCGCGCCGCATGGGCCATGCCGGCCACGCCAACCGCGAGGCCATCCAGCAGAAACACCCGCGCAGCGTCCCGCGCCGCTTCGGGAATGGCGGCATCAGGCGTTTCCAAAAGGTGGCGAAGCAGGATGGTTTCAGCGTTGTCTGTCATACCCCCCATGCTGCCCATGTGCCTTTTCGCGTCAAGCACCATGGCGCGTTGCGCCGCTTCGTGCTGCGATAATGCCAGATGGAGGAATTAGCATGACCAAGATCAAAGGCATTGTCGTCTGCCCACAACCACGCGCTGCGGATGTGGGGGCGGAAGTTCTGCGCCGTGGCGGCAATGCCTTTGACGCCGCCGTTGCGACGGCCTTCTGCCAAATGGTGCAAGACCCCTTCATGTGCGGCATTGGCGGCATGGGCACGCTACAATTCCGCGACGCCAAAACCGGCCGCCAGGGCATGATTGATTTCCACGCTCGCGCCGGCGCCAAGGTGCGCGCCGATATGTGGGAAGCCGATAGCAAGGGCAAATCCGAAATCTCTGGCTATGCGCTGTTTGAGGATCACCGGGCGGAGCTTGGCTATACCGCCATCATGACCCCCGGCACCGTCGCGGGCTTGGCGCATTTCCACGCGCAGTTTTGTTCCATGGATTGGGCCGATCTGCTGGCGCCGGCCATCGCCATGGCGCGGGATGGCGTGCTGGTGACGCCCTTCTTCCGCGATTTCCTGGTGCGCAAACCCCAGCCCGGCCTGCCCAGCGGCTTGCAGCGCGTGACGAAAACCAAAGCCTGCGCGGCGCTTTACTTGAACCAAACCGGGCAGCTGCATGAAGTCGGCGAAAAGCTTGTGCATGCCGAGATGGCCCGCACGCTGGAACGCCTCGCCACCCACGGTGCGCAGGATTTCTACACCGGTGAAATTGCCGGGCAGATCATCAACGATTTCACCCAAAACGGAGCCTTCATCACCGCCGATGATTTGCGCGATTACCGCGTGCGGGAAAGCGCGCCCGTGATCGGCACCTATCGCGGCTACAAGATTTCATCGAACCCGCCGCCCGGTTCGGGCGCAGTGCTGATCGCCATGCTGAATATTCTGGAGCAATTCGATCTTGGCGCGCAGCCCGCCGGGAGTGCCGGGCATTATGATCTGGTCGCGCGCGCCATGGCGGCGGCACATTACGACCGTGATGAAGCACTGGGCGATCCGGATTTCGTGCCCGTGCCAACCGAATCCCTGATGTCGAAATCCCGCGCTGCGGAATGGGCCAAGCGCATCAGGGATGGCTGGCTACCCGGCGGGCGGATTGGGGAACCACCCTCCTGCACCACGCATCTTTCCGTCTGGGATGCGGCGGGCAATTGCGTTTCTGTCACGCATACGCTCGGCACCGGGGCCGGCGTGGTGACACCTGGCCTTGGCTTCAATTGGAACAACGCCATGAAGCTGTTTGATATGCGCCCGGGCCGCGCCAATAGTATCGCACCCGGCAAGGCGCGCACGACCGGCATGGTGCCGACCATTGTCACTAAGGATGATGAGCCCTGGCTGATTGTCGGCGCACCAGGTGGCAGCGTGATCATCTCCGCCGTGCTCACCACCATCATCAATGCGATTGATTTTGGCATGTCAGCGGTAGAGGCGGTTTCCTTCCCGCGCATCCATTGTGAAGGCGGGCCGGTTTTCTGCGAAGCCCGCGTGCAGGGTGATGTGGTGGCGGCCTTGCAGGGGCTGGGGCATGAGGTGCGCCATTCCCCCATTTCCTATGACCCGACCATGAGCCGCGCCCATGCCATCCTGCTGCGTGATGGCAAGCCCACCGGTGGCGCTGATCCGCGCGGTGGTGGCGGGGTGGCGATAGCGTGGTAGGCGCTATTCCATACGACTTGGCTGCAATGTACAGATGGGCATCTTACTCACGAGAAAGAAACGGATATGACCACGCAACGCAAAACCGCTTTGATCACCGGCGCTGGCCGCAATATTGGCCGCGCCATCGCGCTTGACCTCGCGCGCATGGGTTTCAATGTCGTCATCAATGGCTCACGCAATCGCGATGCTTGTGAGGCAGTCGCCGCCGAAGCCCGCACGATGGGCGTGGAGGCTTTGGTTGCCATGGCCGATGTTGGCGTGGCCGAAGAATGCGCGCGCATCGCGCGTGACGCAATCGCAAGCTTCGGCGCAGTGGATGTGCTGGTGAATAACGCAGCGCTTCGCCCCGATGGTCGTTTCCTGGAAATGAGTGATGCGGATTGGCGCCGCGTGATTTCGGTTGATCTTGATTCCAGCGTGTGGCTGGCGCGCGCCTGCCTGCCAGGGATGCTGGATCGCGGCTGGGGGCGGATTGTGAACCTGCTCGGGATGAATGCCATTCATGGCTATAATGGCCGCGCGGCGGTTTCGGTTTCCAAGCACGGGCTTTGGGGGCTTACCAAGGCTTTGGCGAAGGAATTCGGCGCCAAGGGCATTACCACCAATGCTGTCTCTCCTGGCCCCATCGCCGGAGAGCGTGATGATGAAGCCGCGCATCACCACATCGCCAGCATGATATCGCGCGTGCCGGTGGGCAGGCTTGGTCAGCCGCATGAAATCGCGGCGGTTGTCTCCATGCTGGTGTCAGATGGCGGCGCCTTCGTGAATGGCCAGATGATCCAGGTGAATGGCGGCGCGGAGACGTGATTATGGCGGCGTAAGGCTCGGCGGCGGCAGCGCTGTCCCGCGCGGGCCGAAGGCGCTTTGGTTTTCGCTTTTCTCGCAAGCGGCCAGCGCCAATGCCAGCAAGATCACACACCGCAGGGCCATGCCGCGCTCTCCTCAGCCAATACGCAATAGTTAGCATGAAAACGCGCTCTGCGCTAAAGGCGCCGCTTTCCTTGCCTTGAACGGAATACGCGCCATGACCCAGACCGAACCCAGCATCCAACCCATGATCGGCCTGATCGGCGGCTCTGGGCTTTATGACATGGAAGGGCTGGAAGACCGCCGCTGGGTGAAGGTACGCACGCCTTGGGGTGATCCTTCGGATGAAATCCTGACCGGCCGGCTTTATGGCGTGCCCTGTGCCTTCCTGCCCCGCCATGGGCGCGGCCATCCCATCCCGCCCTCGGCACTGAATTACCGCGCCAATATTGATGCACTGAAGCGGATTGGTTGCACGGAAATCATCTCGCTTTCCGCCGTGGGGTCCTTGCGGGAAGATTTGCCACCCGGCCATTTCGTGATTGTGGACCAGTTCATTGACCGCAGCTTCGCGCGCGAGAAATCCTTCTTCGGCACGGGCTGTGTTGCGCATGTGTCGGTCGCGCATCCGGTCTGCCCCAGGCTGGGCGATGCGCTGGAAGCCGCTGCCCGCAAGCTGATGCTGCCTGTCACACGTGGCGGCACATACCTTGTCATGGAAGGCCCGCAATTCAGCACCAAGGCGGAAAGTGAGCTTTATCGCGCCTGGGGCTGCAGCGTGATTGGCATGACGAATATGCCCGAAGCGAAACTCGCCCGCGAAGCTGAGCTTTGCTACGCGACCGTTGCCATGGTGACGGATTTTGATTGCTGGCACCCCGACCATGACGCGGTGACGGTGGATCAGGTGGTGAAGGTGTTGTTTTCCAATGCCGATAAGGCGCGCGCCCTGGTGCAGCATGTGGTGCCCAGCCTTGGCGCGCCGCGTGGCCCCTGCCCCGCCGGCTGTGATCGCGCGCTTGAACATGCACTGATCACCGCACCGGAAAAGCGCGACCCGGAATTGCTCGCCAAGCTTGATGTGGTGGCGAAGCGCGTTTTGGGGTGAGGTGCGGTTCAGCCGACCTCCATCGGCAGGCTGTCATCCTTCGCCCATTCATTCATGGAAGCGTCATAGACCGCGATATCCTCATGCCCCAATTGATGCAGCAGGAAGGCATCAAGCGTCGCGGCTATGCCACCGCCGCAATAGATCAGCTTGCGCTTCGTCTTATCCGCGCCAATCGCGGCGAAGGCCGCGGCCACCTGGTCCGGCGCCTTAAGTCTGAAGCTGCCCGCTTCAAAAAGTGACGCCGCTGGCAGATTGACACTGCCCGGAATCCGCCCCGGCCGGCCATAGCGCGGATTTGCCCCGCTATGCAGATCAGGCGCCAGCGCATTGATGGAACAGGTGCCGCCATCACTAATCGCGGCCAGCATCTCATCACGTCCGACGAACAACCCAGGCCGCGGCTTGGCGCGCAGTGTTGCGGGTGCATAACGGGTCTCAGAGGTAGCAATCGCGCGGCCTTCCGCCATCCAGGCATCAATCCCGCCATCCAATATCGCGGCATTGTCAAAGCCAATCGCGCGCATCATCCACCAAATGCGCGTCGCCCATTGCGGCGTTTTGCGGGAATAAAGCACCACGCGCGTGCCATCCCCGATGCCACACGCCGCAAGCCGCCCCGCCAGATCATCGGGTGCCGGCATGGTGAAGTTGAAGCGGCTTGAGCGATCGGAAAGTTCCCCTTGCAGATCAAGAAAACCCGCGCCGGGAATATGGCCCTGATCATAATCAGCCCGCCCGCTTTCGATGCGATAAGGCCGGCCTGTGCCGGTTTCATACAAAAGATAGGTGGTGCAATCGAAGATGCGGAGCGTTGGGTCGCCCAGATTGGCCGCAAGCCATTCGGTGCTGACAATCGCCTCCGGGTGCGCATAAGCGGCCATGGGTTCCTCCTGAATTTCCATCACCAAGCCTGCACCGATAGCGGCGCGAACCGCAAGCGCAGGTCACGCAAGCAAGCGGTGGATGGTGACTTCGCGCACCTCACGATCTTCCAATTCGCGCGTGGTCGGCACGCTGTAACGCGCAATCGGCGCCAACCCCGCTTTCGGCAAATAGGCGCGGCCCGGATCGGCGATCAGCACCTCTGCCCCCGCTGCCACAAGGCCACGCAGCCAAGGCAGGATATGCGTGGTCATCGGCGCTTCGTAACAGACATCGCCGGCGAAAATCACATCCCAGCGGCAGGGCGCACCGACCACATCGCCAGGCGGGGTAGCCACCGCAACGCCATTCAACGCGGCATTCAGCCGCACAGCGGCCAGCGCCAAGGGGTCAATTTCGGCTGCTTCCACCAAAGCGGCGCCAGCTTGCGCGGCGGCAATGGCGGCAATGCCGCAGCCGGCGGCAAAATCCAGCACGCGTTTCCCGGCGACCAGCTTGGGCTGATCCAAGACCGCCCGCGCCAAGGCCTGCCCTCCCGGCCAGGCGAAGGCCCAGAAGGGTGGTTCAATGTTTTGTTCGGCCAACCAAGCCTCGGTCGCTTGCCAGATCGGCGTGATTTCAGTCGCCAAATGCAGCGCGATTTCCGGCACCAAGGGCGCGCGTGCAATCACCGTTTGCGAGGCAACGAATTCCTCTGGCGTCACAGCCGGCCCAGCAGGAAGGCCGCGGCAATGGCAAGCCCGACATCTCGATTGGCCTTGAACAGGCGAAGGCAAAGCGCCGGGTCAGCAATATCAAGCTGTATTACTTGCCGCGCCAACATGGCGCCCGGAACCGCCAGCCCCAGCAAATACCAAGGCGCCAGCCCCGCCAGCCACCCGGCCAGCATCAGCAAGCCCATCGTCAGCCCGTAGCAAAGGATCAGAAAGGGCCGGGTTTTCTCTCCAAGTCGCAGCGCGGAGGAACGAATGCCAACCAGCGCATCATCTTCCCGGTCCTGATGCGCGTAGATCGTGTCATAGCCCAAAATCCAAAAGAACCCGGCGGCCCACAGCGCCAAGGCCGCGCCATCCAGCCCGCCCATCACCGCCACATATCCCATGGGCGCGGCCCAGGAAAAAATCACCCCAAGCACCGCCTGCGGCCAATCCGTCACGCGCTTTGCCAAAGGGTAGAGCACCACCGGCACCAAGGACGCCACGCCAAGCAACTGCGTCGCACCGTTCAATTGCAGCAGGATCAGCAAAGCCGCCGCCAACACCAGCGCCAGAAACACTAAGGCATGGCGCGCCCGCAAGGCACCGGACGCAAGCGGGCGCCCCGCCGTGCGTTCCACCTGCCGGTCCAAATCCCGATCCCACAGATCATTCACCACGCAGCCCGCGCCGCGCATCAGCACCGCGCCAAGGCCGAACAAGGCGGTCAGCCACAACCCTTGGCGCCAATCCGGCGCCACCATGGCAAAGGCCCAAAGCCCCGGCAGAAACAGCAGCCAGGACCCGATGGGCCGATCCAGGCGCATCAGCAGCGCATAGGGGCGCCAAGCTTGCGGCAGGCGTGCGACCCAGCCGCCACTACGGATATCGGTATGGCCACTCATGGGGCTATAAGGGGCATGGAAACCCGCCATGTCCACCCCGCGCCTATATCTTGAAACCCACCTTGCCGCCGGCCTTGAGATCGAGGCTGAACCCGGCCAAGCGCATCATCTGGGCGCCGTGCTGCGCCGTGGCGTGGGCGATGCCGTGGCGGTTTTCAATGCGCGGGATGGCGAATGGGCGGGGCGGATCACGGCGCTGCGCAAGGATCGCTGCCGCATCGCTCTCGAGGCGCAAAGCCGCGCGCCAGCACCGGAACCTGATCTCCGCCTGATGGTCGCGGCACTCAAGCGCGATGCTATGGAATGGCTGGTGGAAAAGGCGACCGAATTGGGCGTTGCGGTCATCCACCCCGTCCTCACGCGCCGTTCTGTCGCGGATCGGGTGAACCAGGCGCGGCTTGCCGCCATTGCACGCGGCGCGGCGGAACAATGTGAAAGGCTCAGCCTGCCCGTGATCCACGCAGCCATGCCCCTGCACGCTGCGCTGGCCGCCTGGGATGGCGTGCCGCTGTTCATCGCGGCCGAGCGCGCTGGCGCGCACGCCTTGCCGCAAGCGCTTGCTGGGCAGCGCCTGCCGCTTGGGCTATTGATTGGCCCGGAAGGCGGCTTTGACCGCGCTGAACTTGACGCCGCCCAAAGCTACGCCTTTGTTAAGACCATCGGCCTTGGCCCCCGCATCCTGCGGGCGGAAACGGCGGCGGTTGCGGGGCTTGCGGTCATCGCCGCCCTGGCGGGTGACTGGTCCTGATTATGTTTCGCGTCGTCCCGGCGGCGCCCCTGGAAGGTTTTGATGTCCAATCCCGGCGAGTCCGATCCCACGCCCATCACCTCCACCCGCCAAATGGCGGATTGGTTCGCCGCCGGCTGCAAGCCCAAATCCGCTTGGCGTATCGGTACCGAGCATGAAAAGTTTGGCTTCCGCCTGACAGATTACGCGCCGCCGCCCTACGAACCCCAGGGCATCCGCGCCATGCTGGAAGGGCTGATGGCGAAGGGCTGGGAGCCCATTCTGGACCGCGGCAACCCGATTGGCCTGAAGCGCGGCGCCGCCTCCGTGAGCCTGGAACCAGGCGGGCAATTTGAGCTTTCCGGCGCGCCCTTGGCCAATATGCATGAAGTCGCCGCCGAGCTTTTCGACCATTTGGATGAGGTGCGCGAAGTCGCCGCCCCCTTGGGCCTGGGCTTTGCGCCGATTGGCTTTCATCCTTTGGCGAAGCGCGAAGATATGCCCTGGAT
>Ga0315899_10005578_pt1 | contig 13584 bp, 12 predicted proteins | sample LakEriMetagenome_2_FD_203518 | JGI IMG/M metagenome (GOLD analysis project Ga0315899, IMG submission 203518) | Freshwater fungal communities from buoy surface, Lake Erie, Ohio, United States - Buoy 4 MA112 | ecosystem: Environmental > Aquatic > Freshwater > Lake | place: USA: Lake Erie, Ohio...
TCTCTGACTGTTAAGCCGCTTTCCAAATAGGCTAATTCGGCCTCTGTTACTTTGGGGCAAAGTGATTTGACGGAGTTTAAAAATTTATCAATTGCATCATTCATATCAGAAACCATCGATTTTACGTCAAAGCTATAATTTAGTTTTACAAATTGAAAGGATTATAACCATATTGATAATTCAATGAGTTGATCCAATTCTATCTTTTCTTTCCTTCTAATGTCAGCTTTTATGGGTAGTAAATAGGCATGATGTTTTGTATCGAACCAAATGGCGGTATTCCATTCTGAATTTCTAATTTTTGCACTTGCTTTTAGACGTCCCCAACCTTCTTCTTGCCACTTTAAATTTTCTCTTATTTCATTACTCAATTCTACGGGAAGAGATACAAAATACCATCCACCTGGAGCTGAATGTTGCCAGATCTTCGCTGAAAATTCGTAATTGATTTTAGTAATCACTGGAAAGTTATTGGGTCTTGAACTTCCGAGAGGAGTTTATGAAGCACGGAAAAATCCACGCAATCGGATGAGGCATTTGATTAATCATTTTTTTCTAGACATTGTTGTCATTTATTGCTTAATCAATTTAATGGTTTTGTTATTTACTTTAAGAAAATAAACGCCAGTTGATAAATGTGAAAAATCATGATTTTCTATATTCTTACCAGACCAAATTATTTCTCCACAATAATTGATAAAAGTGTAATTTTCTTCTTCTGATTTATTTAGTTGATTTAGTTTATCAGTAAAAGGATTGGGGTAGATATGAACGACAAAATCATCTGAAAAATCGTCAATCGAAACATTGTTACAATTTAACGGAGAGCCTATTTCTTCGTTAAAAACTCCATTTGAAGAACTCCAATTATACCAGGTTCCACCTACACCAGTTTGCCAATCAGTTAAATCAAATGTTTTGGTTCCAGTAGCATCACCTTTTATCTGATAGGCTTTTAGAGCTAATCCTTCTAAATTCCAGGTTAACGGATTTCCTGGGGTGCAATTTTCAGGGTTAGGGTTCTCCAATTCACAATTGGATTGAATAAAATAAGCATTATCATCATAAGTAGGATATCCACCGAAAACTCGTGCAATACCATTTGTATCGATGCAAACAGCTGTATATTCATCACAAGCTATCGCTTTCGCAAATTGGCCATAATCATTCTTTATCCTTGCTAAAAAAGTCAATAGTCTACCTTTTCGATCGGGATTATCAAAATGTGTGTCGGTGATGACATTGCTTAACGTTGTATTTTCAATAAAATGAGTGGAATCTACTGTCATTTGATTATTAAATGGATTCCCCAATGCAGCTGAAGAAGTGACTGTTCCGTTTTGGGCGGAAAAATAATATTTTCCTTGAATGGCCATTCCTGCACTTGTTCCTCCAATGACAATTTTTCTTTGATTTACAGCTTCATTTATTGCTACTTCAACAGGTGTATTTCTCCAATACGAAACATAAGTCCATTGATCTCCTCCTGCGAACCAAATTGCCTCTGCTTGTTGTATTTTTTGAAGAATATAAGTTTCACTGCTCGCGGATGCATTGTTACAAACGATAGTTTCAACCGAATTAACGGTTATTCCCAAACCAGAATAGAAATAGGAATTGTATCCATTGGAGCCAGATGTTCTTAAAATTAAAATATCCCCTCCATTTGCTCGTTGAAGAAACCACTTCATAGCATTATCATCTTCTGATGCGCCTCCCATAAGACATACTCCACCAGAAGGATAAGTAACGACATCTGTGCTGTTTCCTGTAAAGTAAGATGTGAAATTTTGTCCGAAACCTATAACTGGTAGAAGGGATAGGAGTATAAGTAATTTTTTATTCATTATTTTCTGTTCTGGTTTGATCATTGTCACTTGAGGTCCAATTTACACTAAAAGCCAAAATGAGTTTTATTGAAAAAAGCTGCATGAATAGTTTTAACAATGGATCGGAATAATTCAAAAATATTGATAAAATAAAGCTCAAGAGCAAAAATGTTATTGCTGTGATTCTTTGAGTGTTATGCTTTTTTGTATTCAAGACAATGATTGAGCTTATCAGCGTAAATATCGATATTCCCAAAATGGCTTGTAATTCATTTGGAAAGACCCAAATTAGAATGGATGGCTGTAAGAGATGAAAAAGAACAAAAACGTATCGTTTTCTTGAAGACTCAGCATAATAATTAGTTGTTCCTGTTGTAAAGTTCGCTACAACGCCACCTGAAATGTCAAGTGCGAGTATTGTCAGTATAATTAATTTAAAATTTGAAATATCTGCATTCCATTTCAGTATGAGCGTTAGTCCAGCAAATGATAAAGAACCAATTACAATTGCCACCAAGTCAAAAGTTGTGGTTTCGCGTCCGAATAGTTCATGAAATAACCTATGAACCTTAAACTTAAAATAGAATTTACTCTTTTTCACATTCCTTTTTGATCGATTCATTCATAAGCTGAAACCCTTTTTTAGTTTTATCCAACATTTTGCCTACTAAAGGAACTAAAAGTCCACCGCCATGAAATGCAAGAACTAATGGGTAGTTGTTCGAGGTGTTATATCATGTTGGCAAATGAGTTAAAAAAGTTCTCATTCCTTCATTAATTTTAGATGGTGCTTACCTTTGTTTGTCTTTACCTCAACAATGTAACACCCTTTTTCAAGTTTTTCAATTGAAAATTGTGGACAGTTGGTTTCAAATTGTAACTGACCATTGCCATTATAAACTGAAATAGTTAGCAGTTTGTAGCTGTTTAGTTTTAATTGAATGATATCGCTTGCTGGATTTGGATAAAGTGCAATTCCGCTAAAATCAGGCACCTCGTCTAATTCAGAGGTGCTACAGGACAAATCATTCACATATTCCCAAATGGCATCATTTAATAAAAATGGAACATTTGAGTTTCCAGGCTCATCGCCCATGCGCAACCAGATTAATTTTTGACTTGGTACAACGTTTAGAAATTGTCCACCGGATCCGATAGCCGAAATCATGTCCGCTGGTGCATTAGGACTCATGAAACCAGGAAAAACAGTTTGCAAAGTGGGTAGCATATACGATTGTTTTCCATTCAACCACCATAAGTATCCATAAGATTTATTCAATGCTTGAGATGTATTGACCATTTCGTTGTAATAGTTGGTGTCGGTCATGATTTGGTTACCATTCCAATTTCCTTTGTTCAAGATTAATAAACCAAAACGTGCCATACTACGTGCATTGCTAAAAAATACGTTGTTGTATCCCACAGGAAAAAAGGACCCTGTCATTCCGGTTGGGGTTTTTAATTTTTGGGTGGTATAACTGTTAAGTGTTTGTCCCGTTGCGATTTCTATTACACTATCGAGTAAGGTATATGGCCCATTGTGGTATGCCCAGCGCGTTCCTGCATCGGCTTGGTAGATCAAACATGTGTCCAGCGTACAATAGTGATCCGGCACATCATCTTTCAACCCTGAGGTCATGGTTAGTTGATGCCGAATGGTTATTTTTTCTTCTTGTTGTGGAGTACATATTGTCCATCCTTGACCGAGATAATTGGAGGTGGTATCTGAAATGGATAAATGTCCTTCTTGTTGCGCAATTCCTGTCATGAAGGAAGTAATTGTTTTACCGGCTGACGCCCATTGCCATGGTGTTGTTGCTGTATGCGTACCAAAATACTTCTCTAGAACAATCTTCCCATCTTTTAGGAGAATAAATGCTTTGGTATTATTGGTTTCCAAGAAATGATATAAACTGTCAATTTTAGGTTGGCAGTAATTCAATGATTGAGGGGCAATGGTATCCCATACGGTTCCGGTTAACGGAGGAAAATAAAGCGATTGGGCGGTGATTTCCGAAGAGAATTGAAATGAAAACAAAAAGATCAGAAAATATTTCATAAACACAAATTTATCTAGACAGATAATTTAAATAAAAATAATGAACCGCTCACTTAGGAGCGATTCATTATTCATACGTTAGACCTATTTATTACTGAATAATCTGTCTTGTATCCAGATCAATCTGAACAGTTTTATTTCTGCGCTTCGTTGTAGCTTCTGCAATGTTATCACAAGTGCCGCTACCGAAGTTGATAATTGCACCGCGTGTTGAACTACCTATGTCTATTTTACCAGATAATGGGTATTTGCAAGTTCCTGGTTTTAAAACAATTTTTTCAGTAATGTTTATTGGAATGTCTATTCCTCGTCTACCTGTTGCTGTTCCCGATCCGGTGATGTGAAATTCATCATCATCGATTTCACAAGTCGAAATTCCTGAAATCCATTCTCTGTATCGCGTAAAATTAATACTTCTCGAATGTTCAGAATTTGTTGCAGTTATATCGCCAGTGATTTTTACTACAATATTTCCTGAAGAATTTGGCCCCGTATTCTCGGCATTTCTACTTCCTTCTATTTTCAAGTCATTGATGTAGAAATTTTCAAAAGTAACGGTTCGGGTATTTCCTTGTGTGCGCATATCACCAGTAACGTTGATAATGATTTTCCCCTTCTTGGTTCTTCCATTTGCATCCTGACAACCCGTTCCATAATCTATAGTAACTGTTTTTGGAAAGGTTGATGAAGATTCTGTAACTACCGCACAAGGAGCCAGTAAGGATGTGTAATCAAAGGAGCACGGGTTGGATGCAATTTCTTCCTCTTTGAGAAGATCACCATCCTCCAATTCTGTTTTTAGTACATCTTCCGTGTCTGATTGATTGTCATCAGAGAATTTACTGCAAGAGGCAACACTGAGAATTGTTGCCGTTGCAACCGCGATAAAAAGAAACTTTTTCATATTTATTATTTTTTAGATTTACTACTAAGAGAATAGGAAACAGAAAATGGTTGGTTGATGGTTATTATTTTTTTTGATTCCCCAAATTATATTGCACACCTAGCATGAGTGATGCGCCTGCATTTTTTACACTTGCGCCATTTATATTGAAGGTTTTATTTAGAGGAACATAATAACCGGCTTCAGAAAACACATTCCAACCTTCAGCAATTGACCCTTGTATTCCCAGCGAAAGGATTCCTTGTATAATGATAGGAGAAATTGGTTTTTTAAGATCCATTGTAACATTACGAATGATATTATTTTCTTGGACATCAATGCTCAAGGTTCTTTTTCCAAAGAATTCCGCATTAATACCCGTTTTGAAATAAGGTGAAAGGCTTTCCTGAGTAAAACGATAAGTTATACCTAATGGAACTGAATACAATAAAAAAGAATGATTGATTCTCAATTTATAAATATCTGTATTACCGTTCGTGATACTCTGAACCAATGTTGGATCAGAGGTGGTTGCTTCACCGGAATTAGTTAAAAGCCTAAGTTCATTTGAATTCGGCTCTATAGACAAATACTTGAAAAACCAGCGAGACTGCACGTCGCCCGATGCCATTTGAAAACCCGTATTGATTGAAAATTGATTCGTGAAGTGATAGTTGATTCCTGTATAGAACCCGTATTTTCTCAATGCTACCCTTCTTTCACCCAAAGCACTTGATGTAGGACTATCTGAATTGAAAGTCCCTGAAATTATTCTAATATTTCCTCCAATCAATGGAGCTATTTGAAATGAAAAATAGGGGTTGAATTTCGTTTCCACGTTTTCTTTTACGAGTAATTTTAGTTCGGATGTAAGGGCAACATTCAAGTGCAATATTGGGAAAGGTTTGAGGTAGCGTGTCGAATTCATTGTATGTAACCCACTATTTATTGAATTGGGAGTCATTAAGTTATGCTGTTGGTTAATCATTTCTTCTTGCAAAACAAGTTGATCTTCCGATGAAGAAGAATTAGTTGAATTAGTGGATATTTTAGTTCCGTTTACCCTATATTTCTTGTTTTTCGTTGATTTTGAGTTATTGAATAAGTTGTTTTCAGCGAACTTAGAATTTTCTGAAAGTACTTTCTGTGGTTTTTTATTTGAGGTGTTTTGAAATTGTTGATTTTTATTTTCTACACTATTTTCAATCTCTTTCGGCGTTTCTTTTTCCGAACTTAAAATAGGTTGGTTTTTTATCTTTTCATTTCCAGAATTCAAATACATGAAAAACAAACCGCTGATGAATAAGCCAGCCAACAAAAACCAAAATGCAGCAAATCGGCGTTTCTTTTTTGGAAAAAGTTCATCTTCAATTTGATTCCACGCTTGGTCTGGAGCTGCAATATTCTCCGAATCAAACTGATCAGAAAGGGAACCTTTCCAATTTTCGTCCTTATGAAATGAGTTATCTTTCATGTTGAATCTTTTTAGCGATAACAATATTATTTTCTAAAGCTTGTCTCAGCTCTCTACGAGCATGAAAAAATTGCGATTTTGAGGTGCCCTCTGACACATCGAGCAATTCAGCGATTTCTTTATGTGAAAACCCGTCTACGGCATGTGCCATAAATATGTGTTTACGTCCAGGAGGAAGTTGGTCAATTAAATACTTTAATTCATCCAAATCCAATTCTTGAAGAAAATCTAGATTAACAGGATCTTGGATATTACCCAGATCTGTCTCAGCCATTTTTTTCTTTTTTCTAAAACTTGCAAGAATACATCGAACCGTAATCATGCGCATCCAACCTTTGAAACTACCTTTACCTTCGTAGGATGAAAGATTTTTATAGATCAAAATAAAACTCTCTTGTAAGCTATCCTGCGCATCTGATTGATTTTGATGATAACGAAGACAAATGGCATACAACCAATTCTTGTGGAGTTCATACAACTCACGACAAGCTCTTTGGTTTCCTTCAATACATGCCTTTATTAACTCTTCTTCACTCAAAACAAGTAGTTTAATTGAATATGATGTAAGTAACGAGAAAAAGGTTGATTGTGTTGTGATATTTTTATTTCGTGATATTAACCAACGAATCTTCAGTTGCAAAGACAGGACTATCCTACACTTCGTTGCGGATGGAAATTAAAGGATAAATCACCGTACCAAATGCACGAACCCATGTCCTGATTTACCGTTCAACGTTTTGTAGTAATAGGTGTAAACACCTTCGATTAATTCACTTCCAGAAATATCTTTTCCATCAAAGTTGTTCTGATAATTATCGGATGTAAAAACCAAATTCCCCCAGCGATTGAGGATGATAACTTCTGTATTCTCAGGTAAATTTTGAATTTCGAAAAAATCGTTTGTACCATCTCCATTTGGGGTAATGACATTTGGAATTACTGGTTCAGAATTGGTAGTAGGAGAACAATTGGTAAGAAGTAATGTATATTTTATCGTGTCGGTTCCACAAGATGTTTCCACAACTGCACTGATTTCATAATTGCCCGGGGAAATATAGGTATGGGATGGTTGGATCTCATTTGAGCTATTCGTTTCACTGTTCGGATCTCCAAAATCCCAAGACACCGTCAACACATCTGCCATAGGATTAACTGAAAAAGTTAGCGCTTCATCCGCACAAAGATCACCGGTAACCGTTATTTCAGCGTTCGTGCTCATTGGAAGAACATGAATCCACTGCGGTAAGCACACCATTGTGCCAATAGAATCTGACAAAAAACTGAGTGCACCGATCTGTGATGCAGGACTATTGGGATTATCGAGCACATACACAAGAGGACTTATCACAACATATAATTTTCCATCGGGACCGAGTTGAGGAGTGCCATACATGGCCCCGGGTATTGGATTGGTTAAAACCGTCGCCGATGCCAGAATGGAGGTAGCATTGTTTGAAGAAATATCTAGCTGGTAAAAAAAATAATCAGAGGTTCCGTAGAGATATTGCCCGTTTGGAGAGAATTCGAAATATTTCAGTTGATCGCCACCAGGAACAGACAACGCAATATTAACAGGATTTGTTAGTTGGCCGGTTTGCATATTGACATCGTACAAATCAAGCGTAAATGATTCATTGGTAACAACTAGCTTGGTACCCTGGGGATTTATTTTAAAGTTCAATGCTCGACCATTTATCTGACTCACAACCGGTGCTGCTGCGATTCCGTTGGCAGTGACCGAAAAAGCGGCCATGGTTGAATCTTGATTGCCGCTAGTAAACACCCAATAGCCCGATTGATTGTTATTGGGATATGCCATAACCGCCTCCGATTCATTCTGATACCAGAAGATGCCTTTTTGTCCCTGAACTACATCGCCTAGATCATTGTTAAGCGCCATATCCACGACAGAATATTTGAATCCTTCAAAACCTTCCTCATAATCGCCTGCTGTAAAAATATAATAGCGCGAGCACGACTGAGGCACAGGCACAATAATAGCTCCTGCAATGGCCGATAAAAATGTACTACCAGCAAGGTCTGTCCCATTAGGCATGGGTTGATTGAGGGCATTCCAAACCGTTTGACCGTCTGTATAAAACAATAATTCACCGGTGTAGCGATCCGCAACAGAGGCTGTTCCTTCGATATAAGAACCGGTTTGAAAAGGAGGATCAAGGGTTGGAAGCGCTGTTCCGCTCGGAAATGTTGGTGGTACCGTATTAAAATCTATGGCCGCCCCAAAACCAAAACGCCATTGGTTATTTTGTTTTTGTGCAAATAGGATGTTGACAAACCCTTGGAGAAGTATGATGACGATAAATTTATATGGAAATCTATTCATCTTGATGATGGCAAACAGTAACAAATTTATTTAAAAAGTAAAAACAAAAAAACTATTAATGAGCAAGTATACTACTCCTATTTCGCCACCTCATCGGGTGGTATTTTTTGACACTATATTAAGGATTGCAGCTCTTACTGTTTTTCTGAAGGTTGGCAGCTATTGGCCGTAAGGGTTTCCCTAAATATATTCTATTTTCTTTGCAGAACAGGGATTTGTATCATTGCTATTCTCAGCCCCGCACTTCCACACTTAATAACCACCAGGAGTTGAGGTGCAGATCGCATTAGTTACTTCCTTTCACATTCCTTTTTGATCGATTCATTCATAAGCTGAAACCCTTTTTGAGTTTTATCCAACATTTTGCCTACTAAAGGAACTAAAAGTCCACTAAATTTTTCACCCTGAATGAATTTGGTCTTGTCATTTTCTAGGACTTCCAAAATGAAATAATGTTCTCCGTCAAAAATACCGTTTATACCAAGTTTACCTTTCCATCTAAATTCTTTATTCGCTTCAAGCGTCAAAATGTTTGGTTTAAAAGTCATTCCATTTCCTCCGGGAGGTTTTATAGATACTGTCAACCTACTGCCTAATTTTGGTTCACCGCTTATTGATGTGATAAATGGATTCCATTTAGGGTAGCTATCAAAATTCATTAGAACATCCCATACTTTAGCATTATCAGCAAGAATTAAAATTTCGGTTTGAATATTTTTCATTTGTTATTCATTTAATTACTGATAATGTTTACGCACAGGCGCATACCCTTTTCGGGTTGCGCTTGTGCGCTGTTACCTGCTGGCATTATTGTTTAAGTTGATATTCCTTGAATTTGATTTTTATGAATGAGATATTAAATAAAATCAATGTGCCAATTATTATTAGGTAGTAAAAATATGGATTATGATAATTTACATAATACCAGGTTGTATTGTTAATAAGCAGCCACATAATTGTAGTAAGTATTCCTGCCACCGCGAATGTTCTTGAAAAAACGTAGCCATCTACTAATATTCTTGTTCCTTGTTTACCGAAACTATTGTAATATTTATAAAACTGATTATATGACAAATCTTTTTCCTCTGGCAAAACTTTAGTTTTATTATTTTCATATTTATATAAAGCAAAAATTGTATAAACCATTACCACGCTAACGGCAATTGTAACGCTAATTCCGCCTAATCCAACAATTGAGGACAATGGATTTTTTTCTTTAGAAAAGTCTGGGGTAAACTGAAATGTACAAATAATATCATAGGATCGTGTTAGTAGGATCCAAATGCTTAATGGAATGAAGTAATTGTTCTTTCTTGCTGTAATCATACTAAGTTTTCTTTTTTATACTTGCAGGTAACTTGTTGCTATTTCCCTGTCCAGCGAAGCGCATGTTTAACCGTTTTCAAGCCATACTTTACCTTTATATCAAGGGTAACGAATTCTTTCCCTCTTTTGACACGAAGTTTGGCAAGCTCTCCTTCTTTTAATTTAACTCCATTTGGCTCAAATGCTTCGCGGTAATCTGAAATATTAATGATGTCGCCTACTTGCAAACCTGCCCATTCATTTGGCCCGACTTTCGTAATCACCTGTTCAATGCCGATGCCATTTGCTTTATGTTCAACATCGTTATCTCCGAAGATACTGAACATGTCCTGTTCTTGCAAAGAATCATGGTAAGTAATGCCAATGTAATTCAGTTGATCATTAGGTTGCCATTGATTTTTCCCTTCCACATATTGAGTGAAAAAGTTCTGTAAGTCAGGATGTACTTCATTGACCAATTCAGCTATAAAGGTCGACTCGTCGAAGGATTTGTTGGCTCCGTAACGGGCATTCAGCGTGAGCATTACATCTATTAGTGATTTTTTACCGGAAGTCAGGCGTTGAATTTCCGCATCTAAGAGCATGGCTAGGACGGCTCCTCTTTGGTAAACCTGACCATAGTGTTCGTGGTATTTTTCTTCTAGAACATTCGAACTCATTTCAGTAAATGACATTTCTGTAATAGGAAAATCCAATCCTTGAACTAATTTATCTCCCATTTCATTCAGGTATTCCTCAGGACTAATTACCCCACCTTTATATTTAATGAGGTTAGCGAAATATTCCGTTACCCCTTCATAGAGCCAAAGATGTTTACACATGACTGGGTTGGTGTAGTTGAAGTTTCCGATGTGCTGAGAATGCAGACCCAGCGGAGTTAAAATGTGCATAAACTCATGAATGGCCGCTCCGGAAAGTTGATTGTCCAACGAAAGTTCTTTAATTATGGATGAGGGAACAGACGGACCAAAGTCGGCGAGATAGTAAGTAGACGAATTGCCATGTTCCAACGCACCCAACCCTAATGACCGGAAACGCAATGCCAGTTTGATTTTTTTAATAATACCCATTTTACCGGTAAATGCTTCTCCAACCTCACTTAGGTCATCCACATAAACAATAAACGTATAATTATCAACAGGAAGATCTGGTAAAAAGGCATCGATGGCTTGCATGTCGCGTTTGAGAACCTCATAAAAGTGTTTTGCGCGTGGAACACCGTTTACATCAAATACAGACAGCGTAACTTTTGTCTTACCCACGTAAAATTGTGCAGTGTCCGGAACAGAAAACATAATCGGACAATCGATGAGTTGATGATAAGAGCTAGCCTTAAAGTTTTGCTGTGTTGGCGTAATTTGCGTTTGAGGAAGTGAGGTTGCGCCATAAAGCGATGAAGGTTTGCTAATTCTGATATCAATTGGTTGAGATTCTTCTCCTTCAAAAAAGCCAAAAATTCCTCCATTGTTGAAAATGAAGTTTTTTCCAGCAACAAAGTTGGTCGCTACCGGTGCGAAAATCGGATTTTTCTTTACTTTTTTATCGAGAATGTCTTCTACCGAATACTCTAAGTATTTTAGGTTTTTCGCATTGAAAATGACAAAAGAATTGTTCCCTTGCTTTTTTACTTTCAGTTTTTTTCCATCGCTCGTTTTGGCATTCATAGAAAGTACGAAACGACCAAAATCTTGTGTATCATACGTTCCAGGAACAGTTGCAGGAAAGGAATAGGTTACCTGATCTTTGTCGGGCGCCTTGTCCAGTGTAACTTTTACGGTGAGAATGTCATTATCAACCGCGTTTAGATCGATCTCATAAAGATCTTGAGCCGTTACCGAGTAGGTTCCGAAGAACAGTAAAAAAGTAAGAAAGTGATTTTTCATGTAGTATGCTATTTAAAAGCCCTTGACGTTTTAAGAACCATTTCGTTACAAACACAAATTAATTGTGCTGTGAAAATTAGTTTTCAATACCCAAAATCAGTTGTCAAAAATTGCTTTTTCAGCTGCACGTTATGTACAAAAAGTCTATCGAATTATCACATCACCGAAATTTGTTTTCAAGGAAATTTTGTTGGATCCAGCTCCGATCTTGAACTGATTCCCTTCAATGGTGAAATCCTCTCGTTTACTTTTAACGGAACCAAAATCTGTTTTTAACTCCAATGTACAATCCTGAATAGGGTTGAGTAATTGTGCGTCAACATCACCGTAATCTGTTCTTAGAATACAATGCCCTTTTGCCATGATTTTTTCTCCTTTTACATCACCATAATCGGTGTGAGCATCAATCTTACCGTTTAGTTCAGTGAGTGTTAAATCTCCATAATTACTTTTCAGAACAATTGATCCACTGCACTTATTCACATCCAAATCACCATAAGAAGTATTGAGTTGAACCGAGCTTCCATTCATGGAATTTGCTGAAATATCCCCGTAATCTGTTTGAATGTCGATCTGAATATGATCCGGAATTTTAAATGTTACGGATTCCTTGGTATACATTACCCCCATCACCACGATGTCATTACCACTTTTCATACTTCTTATCGTTAGAACCGAATCTTTAATTTCATACGTAACTTCACACTTACTTTTTTTCTTAATCAGTCCTTTGGTTTTATTCTCAAAATTGTAATTGAAGGAAATATCTTGTCGCTTGCTACCTTCAATCAATATTTTATCATTATGGCTCCCTCTAAATACAACCTTTTTCACACCATTGAATAGTGTATCGATATGTAAACTGTCATTGGAAGACAACCAGGAGCCAGCGTTGGATTGAATATTCGTTCTTGATGAATGCTGTTTAGAACGGGTTAGATCAAGTGGAATGATTGCCGGTTCATTATCTATTTTTATAAAAGGTAAAGGTTTAATGTCTAAATCGATCAACGGTTGGATAAAAGGGTTTTCGCTGAATTCTTTATTTACCTGTAATTGATTGGCTTGTTTTACGACACTTGTTGAAGTATCCATGATCGCTTCTTTCGAAGTTTGTTTTTGTTGAGGAATGCGTTTAGACTCCTTGCTTCCGGAAAGAAAAAGTAATCCTCCGACTATTAACGTAGTTACGATTGTACTCATGATAAAAAAGTTTTTTTGAATGATCATTTTACTGGTTGACTTGGGAGCTGTGACCTGAGCTGAAGCTTGAATCCACGATGTAACATCAGCAACGCTTGTTGAGGCTTTTTCCGCTTTGAGTGATGCAAAAAGGTGATTTAATTTTTCTTCAGATTTCATAATACACCGTTTTTAATTTCAAGTGATTGCATAAGAGCCAATAATTGTTTTCTACCTCTGCTGAGGCGTTGCTTTACGGCAGCTTCACTAGAGTTTTGAATACCCATTATTTCTTTGATCGAAAATCCCGAAATTTCAAAGAGTATGATACACTCACTGGTCACCTGATCGAGTTCTTTTAAGCAAGCATACAAATCATTGATCTCGAATTGTTTTTCAATCAATGTATTCTCGTTGTGGACATGCTCATATTTTGTATTTAACTGATCCACATATTCAGGTCGTTTCTTTTTTCTTTGATTCGCTAAAATCCGGACAGCCGTTCCGAATAAAAAGTGAAGAAAGGCCTCCTTTGATTTGAGTTCATCGAATTTTTCAAAAGCGACAACCAAGGTGTCGTGCATGATGTCTTTGAAAGGAAACT
>Ga0315899_10005579_pt1 | contig 13583 bp, 13 predicted proteins | sample LakEriMetagenome_2_FD_203518 | JGI IMG/M metagenome (GOLD analysis project Ga0315899, IMG submission 203518) | Freshwater fungal communities from buoy surface, Lake Erie, Ohio, United States - Buoy 4 MA112 | ecosystem: Environmental > Aquatic > Freshwater > Lake | place: USA: Lake Erie, Ohio...
CCCCCCCGCGTCGGTCAAAAAGAGTTCATAGCCACTCCATTCACCAGCTTTCGCCAACCAATGCCCGGGCTGAAGACCCTCCACATCCTTATCTGTGGCCTGGTGTTCGAACTTGAGCACGTACTCAAGCGTGCCCTCCGTTGGCCCAGCTGGCCGCGCCGCGAGTGGCGCTGGCGCCGCCGCCATGGCTGACTCATCACCGAGTGGGGTCTCCGCTGGAGGAGGAGGAGGAAGCGCGACGGTGGCGGTTGTGGAGGTTACATGCGCCTCTTGACGCTGCTTGGCAAGCGCCTTGGCCTGGAGGTTTCCCTCGGTTTCGAGAACGACGTTGTTGAGGGCGGCAAAGATGGGGATGAGTGCGTGGCCCTGGAGCGCCTGCCCGCTTCCGGCCGTGTGTATGCCGAGGCGATTACCCTTGAGGCAGAGCACCTTGATCTTTGAGCCCTGGACCATGCCGTCCGCTATATCCGGACCCGCCGCTGAGGTTATCCCGCAGTAGCCTAGCGAGAGTGTCGTCACCTGTGAGTTTCTGCGGAGGCCTGCTGCCAGGTGCTTGACTCCCTGATCACCGATGGGATTGAAATCCAGCACCAGCGATCGCAGGGCTATGTTGGTGCGCAGCCTCTCTGCGAGAAGATCGCACGCCAAGTGGGAGAGATTGCACTCGATGAGCTCGAGGTTCACCAGGCCCTCCCACACGTCGAGCTTGGGGGGCTTGGCGGCGAACTCGACAATGCCCTTGACGCCCTCGTCATGGACAGCAAGGCGCCAGAAGCAGAGGGCCTTCACATTGCAGTGCAGCGGGCAAATTTCCTTCATGGCCTTGCCGAACTGCTTCACGGCAACACTGCTGATGTTGTCGGACCCCGACGAGCCCTCGCGGTTCTCGCCCTGGAAGACGAGCTTGTTGCTCATCACCGGCTCGTCCGGCCCGTTGTTGCGCGGCCAGCCCTGGCTGTCATAGATCTTGTATACAAGGGCGTTGTCGGGCTCAATATTGGCCTCCGACAGCCAGTGCTCCATGACTTCCTTGATGCGCTTCTTTTTCACCTCGATCGTCTTCTCATCATCCACCGGTGCCGCGCTCTTTCCTCCTTTCTTCGGCATCTTTCCAGTTGGAACGTTTTCAGTTTTGAGTAGGCCCGGGAATGGCGACTGGGGCAGACAAGGATGAAGCGTTTTTGCAAAAGACAGGCGATGGAGAACGCAGGAGTGTGGCGTGCAACATGGCGGATTTAGGCAGACTGATAGCGAACGCCGCGCTGCAAGAGGCCGCGACGACACGGTAACAAGCTCAGCACAACGCGCTCCGCCCGGCGCCGGCTCAGCCTGGATCGTGTGCCAACCCTGCTGCGGCGCCACACATATCCTCCGGGGTGTGTAGCAAACCTTGCTACCACGGCAAGTTCATGCACCAGCATTAACACTCATCCAGCGCCAGGAGCCTCGGCAGCGCCAGGAGGGAGAGACCACTGACTAGAAGAGCCGCACAGCATATGGACCACTGCGCAGACTGCCGGTGAAGCGCAAGGAACAGGCGATGTGGCGAACCTGCTTCTGACGTTTGACCCGGTTTCGCGTGCAGGGTGCTGGAGGGCTCGTCGCGCTGGAAGCGCTTGCTAAAGTCGCCAGGGGGCTCGAAAGCGAAAGCGGATCTGCGCATGATGGGCCGAAGCGCAAGAGCTCAAGCACAGGCTCTCAGCTTGCGTGGCGGAGGAGCGCGTGACGCCTCTGAAGGCATGCCAACTCATAGCGATCCTGCGGGGTTCCGTCGTCCCTCGCAGCACACAGGTCTACCCTCCCTAAAAGCTGTAAGCCGCGATAGAGATAAAAGGCTGGAATTGCTTTACCCTATTCTGCGCATTCGCGAGTGCAGCATTGCAGTACATTCAGGAAAATTCATTTACCCCTTTCTTCGCCGTCCTAGGCGCAACTTTACATTCAGCACAATTGCTTTACCCGATTCTTCGCAAGGCTAAGCACCATGTGTTGTTGTAGGCACGGTGCCCGCTGTGTTGAGTGCAGCAGTAGAGCGGATGAATCATGTGGCGGCACCAAGATGCCACCAGCATGAACAACCCACCGAACAGGTGCCACCGCCCATCCTGGGTTGGTCAAGAAAGCAATACTCGCGGCCGGCGACGTCGCTGCAATGGGGCGTGAAACCTCCCTCACGAAGTGCGTCGGAGTGGTCAGAAGCGTGGACTGCCACAATAAAGGAAAACATGGGGCAGACCAGGCAAAGCCAAATCAGCAATAATGAAACGACGCTCTTTGTCGTGAATCCTGGGCGGTTTTACCTGGCCTCTGGCGATATTACATCACCCCGCTTGACACGACGCGCGTTCGGGCTCAACACAAAGGAGTTTTATGCGATCGTGGAGCCCGTCCAGTCTCCGCCTCCATCACGAGAGGCTATGCTCATTCGCCGTCATGGCCCAACCGAGCGCAGGCGCGGAAGATATGACGAACGGACTTGTCAAAGTTTGGGCTTTGGTATCGTTGAGGTCTGTTTGCCCCCCAAACTTATCACGTCTGTTGGTCTCCTGGCTCGTAATCTTCTGGCTATGCGACCGAGGAGCGTGGTTGCATACGCGCGGCCTGTTGTATGTCAGTTTCTTGACTTGTGCGCCTGGTGTCCTGTGTGCGCCTGGTGTTTTCTTCGTGTCCCTCGCGACTTTGCAGCATTCAGAGAAGGTTTCGGAAGCAAAAGCGTGTGCAGAGAATCGGGCCGCAGCAGCGGCGCCAGGCGAGAGAGCACGGATCAGTCTGGTGGAAGTTGCTCGCAAAAGCCTTCGCTCAGGTCAGTCCTCACTCTTTGCCTCTCGTGCACAACCCTTCTTGTCTTTAGTTCTGTCATCTTCTGCCCTTCAGAGTGGACATGCATGTCCTCATATCGCCCATGCTCGCTCTCGTGCCTCCCGTCGGTCCCTTCCTTCTGGTGATTGTGCGGCCTCGCTCTCACGCGCATTTGTACTGTGTGGACAGGAGTGCATGCGCCCGCACTCCCACCTGGGGAGAGTAACATTCCAGACCAATTCAAGAAGAATGGACGCTGGTCGACATTTGTCTATGACACTCGCTGACACGACCAGGGATGATGATCCTTTGCCCCGAACATAGCACTAGCATTCATTAAGACAGACACAAACATACAATCGCGCCCAGCGCGCACACCACCAGTCCCACGCTTCCTGCCACGTCACAGTCACAGCGCGGCTGCGCGACTGGGCTATTCTTGATATGGCCGAGCGCCCGGGCGATTCGCCTCCTTCTCCTTTTCGGCCTCGATCTTGTTCTTGATCGTGTCCCAATTGATTTCCACGCCCTCCTTGTACTGCGCAAGGACAAGGAAACGGGGCGGCGGCATAGAGAGAGAGAGTCAGAGAGAGGGGTAAAACATCAGGCGCAGGCTGTATAGTGGACAGCGAGATCATAATAATCGACATCTAACGCACGCCGTCTGCGCACACGCGCAACAACACAAACCTTGAGGAAAGGAGAGCCCTCCTCCTCCTGCCGCCCCATGCCCGCCATGTAGCGCGAGCGCATCCCTAGTACTGTGTCGACGTGCGTTTGATGATGAAGTGCCAGCTCCAAGGCCCGCTCCCAGCTGGAGAGAGAGACAGCGCGTGCGAGAGAGAGAGTAAGTGAGAGAGAACCAAGGGCAAGAGAGAGAGAGAGAGAGAGAGAGAGAGAGAGACGACCAAGAGCAGGAGGAGGGGCGCGGGGCAACAGTCAAGAGAAAATTGGATTGTATCAGGAGCGAACGTTTAACAAAGAGAGGCGCACGGGGGGAATAGACGCAGGGAGACGCGGGGAGAGACGCGGGGCCCGGGGAGGGCAAGGACGCGTAGTCAACGCGCCGTTAAACAGGGAAATCGATCGAGTGCGCTCGATGAGCTGCGTGTACATGGGCAGAGAATGGATGGACAACATATGGAAAGTAAAAGAGACCTAATATTCAAGTAAACAGGCCTAGTATTCAAGTAAAAGAGACCTAAATGGATGGACAGCAGATGGACAGCGAGAGGAGACGCAAACAAACATATGCATGCTTGCCTGCATGCCCACGCCACTGCAGCATGTACATATGTCAAAAGAGACCTATTACAGTGTGAAAAGAGACCTATTATAGTGTCAAAAGAGACCTATTACAGTGTCAAAAGAGAATGCCCACGCCACTGCAGCATGTACATATATACACCGGAAAAGACGCATGTTCATGTCAATGGCTCGGTAGATTAGCTTGGCTCCGAGGAGCAAATGCTCGGCCTCGTCAGGACGGCGCCTCCACAGGCAGAGCTCGGCATTGCGGCCCTCCACAGTGGGGATCTCCTTAATTGCCAACACGTACTGGAGCTTGCCGACCTCGTCAATGGCGGCAAAGGCCACCTCGGCCGTGCTAAAGTATGCACAAGTGTCAAAAAGGACCTAAACCATTCTAATCAGGAGCAAAACAGACTGACCTATTTGGTCATACAAGAGGTCCGCAAAGTGTCAAAAGAGACCTAATATGCAAACAAAAGAGACATGCAGGCAAAAGAGCCACATTGCAGAGACCAGAGACCCACTCCTCTCTACATACCTCAGCTGATAGTAGGTCTCTTTTGGCTGTGTATTAGGTCTCTTTTGACATTTTGGCATACCTCAGCTCCTTCTACGTACACAACACAAACACACACCTGAGCTCCTTTTCGGCGAGGGCCATGACGTACATACACAATACACACACACCTGAGCTCCTTCTCGTCGAGCGCCATGACGTACATACACAACACAAACACACACCTGAGCTCCTTCTCGGCGAGCGCCATGACGTACATACACAACACACACACACCTGGCTCCTTCTCGGCGAGCGCCATGACGTACATACACAACACAAACACACACCTGAGCTCCTTTTCGGCGAGGGCAATGACGTACATACACAACACACACACACCTGAGCTCCTTCTCGGCGAGGGCCATGACAGCGAGGCAGGCCCAGAGGGTCTTGTCCTTGACATACCGACACAGCTGGATTGAGTGCTCCCACATGCTGCGCGCCACGATGCCGTACAGTGCAATGGGGTAGGGCGACACGGCATGCGACAGATGCGCGCCGTCGGTGCGGCGCATCGTGACGTGCGTGCCGTGGAAATGGACCAGCTGCGGGTCCTTGCCCAGGTCTGTTGCGTCCTGCACGAGTTTGGTCTGATGCACCAGATCGCGGTCGATAAAGACGACGTTGGGATAGTACCACACCGTGAGCTTGCCGTCCATCACAGCTGCCAACATGTCTGTCTCTGTGTTCCAGATCGCTGAAGTGCACATGGTCCCCAATTTGAAAGGCGCGGGCTCCTTGCCGCCCTGCAGCGGCTGCGCCACAGGCACAATGTAGATGTCGCGGTTGCGATCCTGCAAAACACACTTGCGCTGCATACTAGGCCCCCAGCGATTCACAGACACCGACATGACATCGAGCACGTGGGCGATCGGCTTGCCCATCTCCTTGCCCGTGGCGGTCTCAAAGACACGAACCAGCTTGGGGTCGCTATGGTCGATGAGCACGGTGCAGTCGGGCGACAGGCTCACTGTCTGCGAGTTGAAAACCTCGGGCCGCATACCCTGGAACTTGGGCGCCGAAATGACGCGACCCTCGTATGAATAGATGGTTAGCCCGTTGTTGTCTACCATCAAAAAGTACTTGTCGCCTAGCTGCACGTAGTTGACCGTGTCCTTGAGGTCGAATATGTGCGGGGTATTGAGGTTCTGCAGCAAGTAAATGCAGCACTGCAGACTCGTCGTCACGACCAGGTACCCGAAGCCGACAGCCATTCCAATGACTCGGTCGCGGAAGTCTAGCTCCTCGGTCATGTCGCTCAAAATATCGCGCACCAGCACCTTGTGCGTCTCCTTCAGCAGCGCCTCGATGTTCTGCCACTCCACCTTTCGCTCCAGCACCTGCCCAAAGACGACAGCCCCGTTGGCCCCGGCACCGGCGAGTTGGGTGCAATCAGATGTCCATGCAATGCTCGTGATCGAGCCCGTTTCAGTCATCTCGCGCGAGTATGTCCACCCCGTGCGATCGCAGAGGCGAATGCTGTTGTAGAGACCCACGCCGAACAGCTCGCCGTTAGGGCTCCAGGCCACGGCAGTGACGGCAAACTCGAGGGGCTTGCTGCTGAAGAGCGGGCGCCCGAAACTGTCCCAGACTTTATACTTGCGGTCCTCTCCGCCTGTGATGATGAGCGAGTTCACCGCATTCCAATCCACCTTGAGCACGGTGCCGTCGTGCGCCTTCCACATGAGCTGCTTGGCCTGCGGCTGGAGCGGCTTCACGATGACCTCTTTGCCCGAGGAGAAGCACAGAGAGTTGGAGTCCGGCGACCACGCCAGGCTGTACACGGACGAGTCGGTCTGCGCCAGCGTCGAGCGCAGCATGCCCGAGCGCGACCAAATTTTCACCACGCCGTCCTCGCCGGCGGTCGCGATCGCGGTGCCCTCGTGGTTCCAGCGGATGGCGATCACGGCGGCGCCCTTGTGCGCCTCGATCTTCTTCTCGATACGCCCGTTGCGCCGCACCAGCATGTATGTGCCGTCGGAGCATGCGGCCGCAAACTCATCGCTCTGCTGCTTCTTGTTGGCGGACGGGAACCAGTGCATGTCCGTCGGAAACGACTCTAGCGTAACGACGTCGCCCGCGAGGTCGCCCTCGGCCGTGAGCTTGTGCACGACCTTGTCATCGCAGCATGTGTAGAGGTCGTTCCCCACCCACCCGCACGCCGTCAGAAAGTCCGAGTGCTTGAAGTTGCCAACGGTCAGCTGCAGCCGCATGGCGCCGGCGCCCCCTCCGAGCGGCACCTGTAGCAAACTTGCTGCTCTCCTGAGCTTCGGTTTGAACTTTGTCGATTTCGTCCGAGTTCGTGGCCGCCCATTGAATGGGCGGCGGGCAGTCAAAGAAGGCGTCCCGGACGCCGGCTGCGTCCCGCCAGAAGCCGCCGCCGCCCGTGAACCCGTTCGCGCTGCCCCCGAACGACAGCTGGGAGGTTGAGCGTGTGCCCGACCACGAGTGGCAATCGTCGCCGTATGCGCATCTTTGCCCTCCAAAGCACCCGGTGACGCCGCCGCGCGCACACGGCCCGCCTCCACTCTTTGTTCCCTTTGATACGCCAAACGGCGGCGCGGGCGTCGGGAGCCTGCGCCAGGGTCACCTCGAGGAGGCAACGGGTGGCGCTGAGCTCAGTGAAGTCCCCCCCACTGCTCTGTGCGTCGAGGTGCTCGAGGTCGGCGGCCTCAACGACACGGCCACCCCGGTTGGCCCTGTTGCGCGCCCTGCGCGCCTTGTACGTCCTGCACGCCCTGCACGCACTGCACGCACTGCACGCACTGCACGCACTGCACGCACTGCACGCACTGCACGCACTGCACGCACTTCCTGTGGCCGACGGCGCTGCGCTCACGGCGTTGGCGCGGCAGGGCAACGAAGACACGGCAGTGGTATACTGTGTGGCGATCATTGGCACCGTCACCCGGGTGCTCGACAGCCAGCAGTCAGAGGGCCTCGACAAGGTCAAATTCTACGGGTCGCGTGCGAACTTTCCGCTGCACGACCGTGGGGAGATCGAGCTTATTGGGCTCCCGCTGCAGGTCAGCGTGTTCCTGAGCTCCGTTTCCCCAGCTGAACCCGACCGCGAGGTTGGCGAGTGCTGCGTAGAGCTCGAGAAGAAGTGGCTCTTTGGCACAGAGGGCCACACAGCATGGCTCCGGCTCGTGAGCAGCTGCGGGGGCGGCTCTGCGGGCCGCGTCAAGGTGTGGATTCAGCCGGAGTTTGGGCGGGGCACTGTTTTGCAGCAAGACGAGGCCTCTATTCTCAAAAGTACTCTCTCTTGTTTACTTGACATGGGAAATATACTATGGCTCTGACTTTCCAGTATTTCTGCCACAGTCGCTGCTGCTGTCGCGCAACGAGTCGCGCATGCACCACTCGCTGCCCGACTTGTCGGCGGTGCGCGCGCGCTCGCAGTCACCACTAACGGCGTCGTCGGATGAGGACACCATGCTGACGGATCGAAGCCACATGCTCTTGGCAGGAGGTTGTAGGAATAATATGTAAATATAATATGTAAATATTATAAATATTCCTACAACCTCCAGCCGTAAATATTATAAATATTTCTACAACCTCCAATATAATATGTAAAAATAATATGATATAATATGTAAAATAGTATGCAAGTTAATAGGATCGAAGCCATTTGTTCTTGACTGGATAGGTGCGTCACCACGCCTCCATCACTCACTCTCTCTCTCTCTCTCACAAAAAAGACACTTTCACACGTTCACACGTGCACACACGCACGCACATGCACACACGCATCACTCTCACACTGCACGGCCGCGGGCGAAACGTGTAAAGTTGTGTGTTTGTGTGTTGTGTGTGTGTCTGTGTGTCTGTGTGTCTGTGTGTCTGTGTGTCTGTGTGTGTGTGTGTGTTGTGTGTGTGGTGTGTGTGCGTGCGTGTGCAAGGAGCCATGTCCGCGCCTACTTACCTGGATGTGTTTATGATCCAAAGTACTCAAGTGTGTGTGTGGGCGTTTGTGCGTCTGTGTGTGTATGTGTTAGGGGTTGATATCTCGTCGGCATCAAGCCGAAAAGCCCTCATTTCGAACAACGGCCTCCTTGTTCTGCTGCAGGAGGTGTGTGTGTGTGTATGTGTGTGTGTGTGTGTGTGTATGTGTGTCCCCCTCGTTCCCATGCATCGCCCGCCCGGCGGCCCCCAGACACTCTGGGGGCACTGGCGGGGAGCGGGGCGTGCGTGTGAAGCAGTATTGGCCCGGGGTCACACTGCGCACTCGGGTTAAATCCCCAAGTCACCTTCACCCGGGGTGTGCGCGTTCGACGAAACCCTGTTGATTTTTTTTTCCGTTGGGGGGTCGGTTGACCCCCGGACTGTTTCCCACCTCTCGAGGGGCCCGCCCGGCGGCCCCCAGACATGCATACGTACGTACGTAGACATGCATACACACATACGTACATGGATGCAGCGTTGGCAAACGTTTGTGTCGAGCGTTTTTTTTTGGTTTCCTCACACACGCGCATGCATTTGTTTGTGTGTACACGTGCACGCACACGTGCGCGCGCGCTCCACGCACACACACACACTGGTGCAGAGTTTTAATAATCACACACGTCGGATGGAGTGGATGAGTACACGTACACGCACATATGCGTGCGTACACACACACACACACACACACACACACACACACACACACACAGGTGCAGAGTTTCAATAATCACACACAACGGATGGAGTGGATGAGGCTTGTGCGGGCGCAGGTATCCTGGTATCAGTAGGTCTCTTTTGCTCCTTACTAGGCCTATTTCTAGGTCTCTTTTGACACATTCTTTTGACACATTTGCGCGAGCAGCATTCCTTCACTTGTGCGCAAGTGCTCCTCATTCTCAACACTCTTCGCTACCAGCACGAGGTTTTTTTCTTTTTCTTTTTTCTCCTTTTTCCCTTCACTTGTGCGCAAGTGCTCCTTCTTATCACCCTTCGCTACCAGCACGAGGTCTCTCTGCCCCTCCCTCCCTTGTTCCCTCCCTCTCTCCCTCCCTCCCTTGTTTCCTCCCTCTCTCCCTCTCTGCTCCTCCCGTGTTCCCTTCCTTGTTCCATCCCTTTGACCTCTCTCCCTCCATCCCTTTCTCTCTCCCTCCATCCCTTTCTCTCTCCCTCCATCCCTTTCTCTCTCCCTCCATCCCTTTCTCTCTCCCTCCTCGATCTTCTCCCTCCTTCTCTTTTTTTGCAAAGAGCGTCACGGATCCAATGAATTTTCATTCATAGGTGGTGCAAGGGTGTAAGGTTTTCTCATTCATAGGTGGTGCAAGGGTGTAAGGTTTTCGCAAAGAGCGTCACGGATCCTATGAATTTGCAAACACTCATCCAGGCTGTTCAAGCCCCTCATGACCGCACTGAGGTTAATAGAATGTGTTCTCTTTACATACTAGAATGTGTTCTATTACAAGCCCCTCATGACCGCACTGAGGTTGAGAGAGAGAGAGAGAGAGAGAGAGAGAGAGAGAGAGGTTGAGAGAGAGAGAGGGGGGGGGGGGTGAGAAAGGGGGGTAGGGGGAAAGGGAAAGGGTGGGTGGGAGGGGGGGGAAAGCAAAGTAACTGGAATCGATTGTACATATACATATGCATACAAATTAAAATAAACCGCAATATTCTCTAAACTAAATCTCGTCTCTGTGGAGTGCAGGTGGCCGAATTCCTCATCAAGATACAGTCGAAGAAACTAGACAAACTCCGCCGACATGTTCAGCGCGAACTATAACCCTATATATATAGCTCTATAAATGTGATGATGTACAAATGAAGAAGACGGCTCGCGTTGTCGATACACAGGTGCTTAGGCTTTAGGGTTTAGTTAGGCTTTAGGGTTTAGTTAGGCTTTAGGGTTTAGTGTTTCAGCCTATAGCTCGTGGAGCATGGTGGTAGCGTGGCATGTATCACGTGGAGGGGCATGTACAGTATCGCTTGAAGCATGGTGGCATGGAGGAGGAGGAGGAGGAGGAGGAGGAGGAGGAATCGTATTCATGATACTATAGAGGGACCCATGTATCACGTGGAACCTCCCCTTGACTCATACTGCTCCACATGCTACTGTGCGTGCCCGGGGCACAGCACAGTAGCATGCACAGTACCGTTTTGCTGTGGGCGCGCGCCAGCCACAGCGCCAGCCACAGCGAAAAATAGGAAGAGGAAATCAGAAGAGGAAGATAAAAATACGGACTTCCTATCACGTCTCTCTCTCTCTCTCTCTTTCTCTCTTTCTCTCTCTCTCTCTCTCTTTCTCTCTCTCTTTCTCTCTTTCTCTCTCTCTCTCTCTCTCTCTCTCTCTCTCTCTCTCTCTCTTTTTCTTTTCTCTCTCTCTCTCAAGAGATGATGTTGTTTATTGGTACTCAATTCAGTAACCTCTACACCTAAGTGCATCCGCCAGCCTAAGGCCGCGTGGGAAAAAAAAAGAGGCTGTTTAGGGAGCCTAGCACTAATGATGTGAAAAAGTAGGATGGTCCTAGCCGCTCCTGGCCTCTGTCTCTCTGGATCATGGTGTCTGAGATACCCAGCACAATAATAAATGTTATGGTGATTGAACTGATCATGAACTGGCCCCTTTTGCATGAAGGGGAGGGAGGAGGAGTTGCTAGTTCTCACAAAATAGGAGGCCGGGAATATCATTTGACACTGGGCCACCGTGTGTGTCGAGGTGTTATCATATCATGATTTATCAGGCCGCGTGGTACCAGGGTCAAGCCTCCTACGGGCCAATCAGCGTGCGCCAAAGCCAATCAGTTCGTGTCGCCACCAAGCGTCCTGCTATTTGAAGAAGTCTTTGGTTGTTCACGTCAACCTTTTTTTGGTTGCAATCAAATCACTAATGACATTGGTCCCTAAATCCGTATCACCATCCACCATCTAAGTGAACGCGCCATTTTCATAGCCTCTGTAAACGTCGAAGGAATAGTTCATCACTCGTTGCAGTAAATCCATCCAGCCATGCACAAATAGCAAATGGTCTGCATTTTCAAATTTCATCACATCGATTTGCTCTGCGACCTCCTCCCCCTTGCCTTCCACAATTTTACACTCGAATCCCTGCGCATCCATTTTCAATAATCCTTCTTTGATCTTCTTTGACAGACTCCAAGATCGAATCCAATCGCTCGACATACACCGTGAACTGGTTCTTTTCAAGTTCTTCAAAGTGCTGACTAATGAAATTCTTGACTATTTTACCAATACCTAAAGAGAAAACAATCTAACCAGAATGAGTATTGTAGCTACTTTTCTGATCAAAGTAAAGTCGCATCACTACATCGAGGGAGGGGAACCGATCAATGAGCGAGCCGACATCCTGGCGGAAGAAGGACGGGAAAATTCCGACGACGACAAGAGGTGGGATGACAACGTCTTGACAGAACAGATCTGATGACGTTCGAGGTGCAGGAAGGAAACACGTCAGCACGGTCAGTGTGGACGAACAGTGTGCGCAACGCTTTTCGAAAACAAGCGGGGTGGGCTAAGCTACAGGAGACGAGAGCAACAGCAACCAAACATTGGACAGAACGAGTGTGGTATCGCTATAACCAACGCTGGATGCACTCATCGCGAGAAGGAGCGGAGGCGTCCAGGAGCGGAAGCTTCAAAAATGATCAGGAAAAGAGATGCTGTGAAGATCTGGACCAGAGGAGGATGGGGAGAAGTCCGTACTCCACGGACTTCCTCCTCCAAGAAGGGTCGAGTCGATAAGAGACAGGGACTGCCGGCACTTGTATTTGCGGCCCGGCGGTGTAGAAGCCAATGCAAGGACTGATGGGGCTGCGGGGGCGCCTCCATCTGCGCCCACTGCAGACAGCTTTACGTATGTATTCTTGGCATGATGAATCATCAGATTTCTGAAACCCGTGTGCCGGGAAGTGCGATTTATTGAGACGAAATCAAAAATCCTATTGTGATCATGATTAGCTTTTGTGTTTTCAACAACCAGTGCAATCATCTCTCGTGCGGTTCTCTCAAGCGCCTACTCCTGGCTGCTTAATTGCCGCAGTCCCATTTTATTGGCCTCCGCACAGTCGGCGGCACTGCGCACCCTGAGCGCTTGCTAGCTGCTGGCTTAGTCCATGGAGGACTGCAGCTTCTGCCTCCGAGACAGCGGCTCCTCTCGCAGGCGCACGGCCACGTGAAGCTCCTCCAGGATGTCGTCGCGGTGCACGAAGCTGCGGACTTTGCGTGCCGCGCTGCCGGGTGCCGGCGCGCTTGGCGACGAAGGGATCATCCGGGGCGCCGCGATGGGTGCCGCCGCCTGCAGCCCCGAGTCGGTGGAAAAGAAGTTCGGTTCTGCGCGCGAAAAGAAGAAGGTACTTGCACACCTCGGCAATGTGTCGTCGCGCGTGTCGCAGCGCGCAGCTGCTTGCTGCCTTTTGCTGTGCTCGGGGCCCTGCGGGATTCCAGAGGCAAGCTCGACAAACGCGAATAGGCCGTCCGCTTCGACGGTCGCAGCCCCGTGCTCGGCGTGCCGAAAGTTGTTGGTGTCGCAGACGGCGTGCCGAAAGCTGTTGGTGTCGCAGACATTTTGTTGGGGGTGGTGTGGCATCGCGGCTGCGTCGCGGCTGCGGCGTGGGGAATGGAACTTTGCAAAGGAGAAGGTTTCGTTTAATGAGACATGTTTTCGTAGTGTGTTTGTTTGTTTATTCGCAGAAGCCACGGGCATTCAAAAGAGCCTATTTCAAAATTTCACCTGGTAGTAAATAGTCGCAAGATGCAAGTTCAGTGTCAGTGTGTGAACACGAGATCGGGTCGAAAAGGATCTTCGCCCCCGTTGACCACGACTTGACCACGGAGCGGTAACGAGATTCAGTGAGAGAGCTTTTTCCCTGTACGTAGATCGCCTGCCTTCCAGTCGAAAAATGTTCGAAGCGATTGATGGGGCGGAGGGGATCTTTTTAGGAAAAATTCTAACTCAAAATCTCAATCTAAGGAGGTCAGAAAAGCGACTGAAAATTAATATGTTCGATTTCAGGTCGCAAAA
>Ga0315899_10005580_pt1 | contig 13583 bp, 10 predicted proteins | sample LakEriMetagenome_2_FD_203518 | JGI IMG/M metagenome (GOLD analysis project Ga0315899, IMG submission 203518) | Freshwater fungal communities from buoy surface, Lake Erie, Ohio, United States - Buoy 4 MA112 | ecosystem: Environmental > Aquatic > Freshwater > Lake | place: USA: Lake Erie, Ohio...
ATGCAGAGGTCCATATATCCACCTGCCGCCGTGATCAACATCCGCTTCCATCGCTCTTTGATCGTCCAGGCGTCAGAGACATTGATATACAAGCACGGGATCATCATCATGATGAGCACCCCCGCCTCACGCACTTCTCCTCCAAAGCGTTTGCACGTCGCCCCGTGCGCGGTTTCATGAAGCGCAGTCACAAAAAAGGAGATAACGCCAACCAAAAGCAACGTCTCCCAGCGCAACGCGTAACCTACGGATACCGCAAAGGCATCCCGCTGGCTTGCCAGAACGCAGAGTGCACTCAGCATCACCAAGAGTGACGCCAGCAAAAAACCTTTGGTCCAAATCCATGGAACCGTATCGACAATGCGAGTCAGGATTTTGTCTGGATCGAGCAACGGCAATCGGTAATAAAGCAGACTTCCTTTTCCCCAACGACTCGGTGGGCCGTGGTGCTCTGTATCAATATCGTCTTCCGCATATTCATTCGAGCGGACTTGTGCGCTGGTCGATCCATTAGCCCACGCGAACGCTAATGTCGGCTCCATCAATCCGCGACGAACCAACGTCTCTAAAAATGGATCCAAATCCGCTCTCTCGAGATCCTCGCCAAATCGCAATGAGTAACGCGACCTCAACTCGGGGTACGAAACTCCTTCGGCCAAGTTGCGAAGCAAAAAAAATTCTGATTCACCGGCGTGAAAATATGCCTGCGTCTTGGGATCCTTGACCACATACTCACCACCTCCAAGCTCCAGAAGCACGACGGAGGGCTTCAACGCAGGCAGAGTGTCAGACTCCGCGTCCGGAGCAATTGCCCTAGCGATCGTTTCCAACGCAAGATCAGGGTTACCCACCATCTCACTCCATTGCACTGCTAGCTTCGGGAGATCGAAGTGTGACCGTTTTGCTTTCCGCTTCCGTTAATACAACTACGTAAAACGGCACGTTACGCTGCAATGCCTTTGCAGCGCGGTGATGCCCGTCGATTAGTACAGTCCCGTGCAGCAACTCCCCTGACGCATCGGGGTACCAGTAGTGCGCAACGATCCCTGGGTAAGCCAGGTCTACATGTTCGAGGTGCGGTTCGTGGATGACCGCCCACTCCACCGCGTACTTAACATCTTCCACATCGAGCTCGAGGGGTTCGCGTCCATCGGAAACAATCGAGCGTGCATGGTCAACGTCGAATTTGTACAGCCCTTTGAGCATGGTGTACGTCTCGGGCCCTGAAGCGCACTGCGGGCAATAGTCTAGGGCACTTCGTGTATCACACGGTGCTGAGGTGCCTGAGTCCACGACAACGTCTCCCATCTACGAATATTGGGGGCTGCTTAACGGATGGGCCATCGATAATCCGACATCGTCCAAACTCCGCCCACCTCCAGCTTAATTCCAGGCCCGAAAAGCCTGCGTGCAACACCGGTCAGATCTCACCAGAGTCTCACAATTTCGTGGTTCTGTGCCAAATATCGTGCTTGGTCTGGTTGTTAGGAATGGCGCGGCTCATCGAGCAACAATGCCAAGTTCCTTCGTGTTGGAAACAAAAAGAGCCACGAGGTGTAGGGGATACACATCGTGGCTCTTCACTGGTGGTGACGAACTACAAGAAGCCAGCGCTCAACTGCGCGTTACTTGCACTTTCCGCCCTTGCCAGATCGCCCTTTGCTCGAATGCCCCTTGCTCGATCGGCCTTTACCCGAGTGACCCTTGCCCGAACGCCCCTTGCCGGAGTGACCCTTGCCCGAGTGACCTTTGCCGCTGCCGCCGCAATAGCAAGCGCAGGAGACGGCACATGGAACGATTCGCTCTTCAAGACGGGTCAAATTGAACTTCGCCATTACTTGTCTTTCCTAGGAAACTAATCAATGGAAACGGAAACTGTCTCGTCAACTCGTCGCTGACTCTCGTTTCCAGACTAATTCCCGAAACAGTGTATTCAATGGTTGTCCGCCCTCCGCCAACGACTTTTCCGACAACACAAAACACGCTGACCCTGAGGATTATTGCGGTTATTACCCAGCACAAAACGGCAACTCTCACCTACCCTCGATTCTCACTCCCTTAGCGTGAAGGAAGGGCTTCCACCGTGACGAATCTGACCAAGAATCCGCTTGTTAGGATTATTCGGCGTAGCAAAGGATTGCATGATGGCGTTCTATCGTGAACGATCTTCCCAAAAAGTGCTTGCAAAAGGCAGGCAGCATTGGGTTTATGTGCATTCCGTAATACTTCTGTTGACCATAGTTCCCAATGCTAGCGGGCAAGGTCGCATTCTGGCGGTCCGGCCGTCCCGACCCGTTTCTATCGCAGAAGCTCACTCCGCAAAGGCACCTTCGATCACGTTACCGCCGGCAGGAGATACATCGCTAACTCCACAAGTCCGTGTTACCGGTCTTCGCCCAGTACCCTCGGAACTCGAGAAACGCTCGACGGAATTACCGGATATCGCCAAGGCTGCGAGTATTCGAGTGACTGGATTTCGGGCGAGTGTTCCGCAAGGCTCCTCACCAAATGCCGAGACTGGGATGCGCACACCCGTCGAGGAGACCCCCATGTCCATAAGCTCGGCAGCGGAGGTAACCCCGAGCGAATACCGAGAACCCAAGCCACATTTTCCTCTCAAGCATGTACGGATCGTAGCCTCATCACCATCCTTGGCTGAGGCAGCAGGCACGAAACTCCCCCAAGCTGAAGAGCCCCCTCAATCACCTCAGGATCAAAACACCACCGCAGATCTAACGCTCGGTCTCGATGATGGTGTCGGTGAGGCTCCTACCGACACTACGATAGAACCGCAAGCACTGCCGTCGTTCGATGCAATTCCTTCCACGTTCGGTTACCAACTCGACGCGTTGAAACGCCAAAATGTGGCATTGGTCGATGCCATCCAAAGCTCCATCACCAACAAAAGAGTCATTCATTCGCTTGGAGCACAGGTAACCGTCGAAGCGACAACGCAACTCGACCCTTTGATCGCAGCTCAACAGATAACGATTGCGCAATCCCGATTCGATCCAACCTTATCTTCACTCGTTGGGTCCAATAAATACAACCTTCCACCATCTTCGTTTACCCAAGATGGCATACCGGTTGCGACCAAACGTGATGAGATTGACTTCATCACTCGACTCTCGAAAGAATGGGCAACAGGGGCGACAACGAGCGTAGGCTATGAACCATCCGTCGCCTACCTCTTTTTCCCCGCCGGAAATCCGAACGGATTCAATCCGAACAACGAGGCTGGGATCGTTTTTCAAGGGGTCCAACCGATACTCCGCGGCGCAGGCCGTCGAAACAACCTCGCGACGATTCGCATTGCCGAAAATCGCGAAGACCAAGTCCGGCTCAACGTCGAATCGAAGCTTCAGACGCAGTTGGTGACTATCGAAAAGCTGTACTGGGAATTGCATGCGGCAAATGTCCGTCGAGCTGCCCTCGTCGAAGCAATCGCACTATCCCAACGCATGCTTGAAATCGAGAAATTCCGATACCAAGCAAAAAGAGTCATTTACGCCGATGTCGCGCGTGTCGGCGTGAAGTTGGAGAATCTAATCCAACAGAAATTGGATTCGGAACAGAAGATTCAAAAGCTTAGCCTTCAACTGGCTCAAATTTCCGGATTTGCATTCGAACCTACCTCGATGCTCGTACCTCAAGACTCCCCTGAATTTCGCATTCAACCGTTTCAGTTGGAATCGGAAGTTTCGATCGCCATGCAGCGAAACCCCGATCTGCTCTTGCGTCGGCATGAGATCGAGATCCTAGCAAACCAACTTCAAGTCGCTCGCAACCAACTGCGTCCCCAACTCGATTTTCGCTCCTCGTTGAGATCGGGAGGCCTCAACGAGGACCTGGGCGTTGCCCTCGCAGATATGTCCCGCTTCGAATTTATCGACTTATCGTTCGGACTTGTGTATTCAAGGCAGATGGGAAATCGGAACGCAACCGCGAAGTACCGGCAAACAGAACTTGAAACCTCTCGATCCACCGAATTGCTCGCAGCGGTCGAGCAGAGCGTCGCTTTCAATTTGGCAGAAGCCATCAATTCCGTGCAATTATCCTTCGCTGCTTTTGAGAGCGCATTACGCCAACTCTCAGAGGCAAAAGAGTGGGTCAATCTTTCGAAGATCCGGTACGAAAACCCACCTGAGGAGCTCGGACAGGAAGGATTGCTCGTTGCCCTCGTCGATTATCAATCCGCCTTACAAGCCCGCGTAGATGCCGTAGCAGCAACCGCCTCCGCCCTGGCGATCTACAATACAAACCTCGCAAGCGTGGATCAGCAAAAAGGAACGCTATTGGATCGCTGGGGAATCAATATCGCGTGCAATACGCAGGAAGCTGAATAGCAGCCTAATTTCGCGCCTAACCAATCGACTATCTTCATCGCGATTGATTCCGTAGCGCAAACCGAAAATGGCTTTAGTATTTTCTGATGACCGTGGATAAATTACGGCCAGACCCATTGCATCAGGGAGACTTACGGCAGAGTGCATAGATCGCCGGTGCCGTAAACCAACACACTGCTGAGTTTGTCGCGATGGGTAGAAGTTTTGCAGCACGGCCCGAAGCGTATTTAAATTTAAGGTATTCCTTCGTAAGCCAATACCTTTCGTTAAAATGCTCGGCTAGCATGCGATCGAGTTCTTTACGGCTGAAGCCAGCGTGGGCGCCGAGTTCGTTACGAAAACGACCGGTCAATCTGTCGTTCCAATCCCGAATGTTGTCGGCAAGTTTGTTGGCAAAGGTCGCGTCCCAGGTCGACTGTTGATGAGCCCCGATAGAACTCACTAAACGATGGCGGTTGGGTGTTCCCACAAACAACCAACCACCAGGCGCAAGCACCCTATTTAATTCGGCCAAGCTTCCGACGGGGTCGTCGACATGCTCGATGACATGGTGATAGAAGATTGCATCAAAGGCTGAATCCTGGAATGGAAGTTGGCATACGCTCGCAACACCAAACCGGACCGGTGAATTGAGTTTCAGGTCGGGCGAAACGAAGTCTTCGATGTCAACCGCATCGACTACACCGTTCAACTCTCGCTGGATCGCGACCGCTTCATGCCCGGCACCGCATCCCGCAATCAATATGCGTGGAGGAAGTTTTCGATCGCCTGATCGCGCGTTGATCTCTCGACAGAAGAATCCCGCGCCTGCGTGACTTTCCAACGTCACCAGCTCAGGAGTTGGCTCCGACGTGACTGCATCCATTGGGACAGATGCAGGTGTTTGCAGAACGGGAACTGGTGCCACCAGTGGACAACTATTGGTCGGAGTAGAACTCATGACTCGATCAATCCAACGAACGTACCAAGTGGCGTGATAGTTTTAGGTTAAAGACATTCGAATCTTAGAACGCAAATGATGACACACGTTTGATACTTTTCCGTACCCCGCGGAAAGGCGTGGCATGCGTCATGCGAAGAATCGCTTTACGCCGGATTTGCGGTTTATTCTGATTGCCTATCCGACGCCTTGTGTTTCGCTGGGACGACTTTTTCCATCTGCGATACCGCATCGTTGTCGCGAACGAGCAAGACACGCGGATCGTTCATCAATTTTTTCGGATTGCGACAATCCGGGATGGCCACGCGGGACCGGTTGTTCGCAGGCCCCCACGAATGCCAAAACAGCATGTACTTAGCGTCTGGACAACACTCAAGTACAGCATCCAAACAAGCGAGCGTGTCCATTCGTCCATCATGCGTACGTCCCCCTATTTCGCAAAGAGCCATGGGCTTGCCGAACTTGCGAAGCCGCGAATACCCGCCACGAGCATCGATATGAGCTAGATCCAAATGATCGGTGTAGAGATCGATCCCAATCACGTCGACATAGTCGTCACCGGGATAATACCAATCGGTGGGCCGAATGGATGCATCCGCCATCGCAGCCGGCGAGTAAACCCAAAGAAGATTGTCCAAGCCATGGGTTTTCGTAAGCTCACGATGGATATACTTCCATAGCATTCGGTACTCTTTGGGAGAGGTCCAGCGATTGCTATCAGGATCATGGGAACACCACCAAAACCATCCGCCGTTGGGCTCATGGATGGGCCGCCATAGAACCACAACCCCCGCGCGTTGCAATTCCTGCAATCCCTCAGCGACCGTTTCAAGCTGCCGCATGAAAGTGTCGTTTTCTTCCGTACCGGATTCGCAAAGCCTGTAGATATCAATCGGTGTAATATCATTGGGATCTGGGATACCCGTCAATGGATTTCCCGGGTCAAAGTTGATCGTGACCAATCCCCCGCGTTTCCAGTGCGCAATGAGCAAGCGATTTGCTGCCCTAATGCTCTCTCTGTCCATTTCTCCCCATCCGTAGTCAATCCCTACAACCGCCGGATAGCTTCCGTCTCGGTTTAGAATTGATACCGATTTCAATGCATCTCGAAGTTCCGTTGGGCCGTCACTCGTACACCCAATATTCTGCCCCAAGAGAATTTCACTCCGCTCACTACCTATCTCGCATAACCGTTTCAGCACCTCGCCTTTGGGGCTACCGCGATAATGAACAGGAACTACCAGTTTTCGAACACTGGACTCCGCGCTCTGTTCGTTCTCCGCCGAACAGCCGATCATGATGGCCGCTACTAACAATATTAGGAGAACGCTGCCCCTATTTGTGGATTGTATCGATGGCATGAGATGCACCCCCGAATCAAGGCGGAAGAAGCGGAACCCTCAATCGAAATGGCTCTCTGCATCTGGGTGTATCCTCCGTAAACCTGACACATCGAACCCATCTGTGAAGCTTACGTTGATGAATACTCCACGCGGCATTTCGCCCCATTCTCAGAAAACAAACCGAGAACCTTTTGTTTCTAACAATTGCTTCTAAGGTTTATAGCGATTAATCAGGCTGCCGATTTGTTTCGTCCCATCTCGCAATGGAAAAGCAAACCTCCCTTAGGCCCAACTTTTGGGAAACCAAGCCGCCGTTACGACAAGACCATTACCACAATGCCACTTCCCTCAGGCCGTCGCCAAGCGATAGCGCCGACAGCGCCGCTACTCGATCGAGAAAACTGGCATCGCCATTCGAGAGATGGCTTGGTCCAAACCATCGCGTTGCCAGTCGTTCCTTCGAGTAGCAATTCCGCGATAAATAGGTAAGCCTTGCTTGCGTGCCAATATCTCCCGTCTCGAGCGAAACTCAGGACCATCCTGCCAATCCCCTTCCACCTGCTGCCAATCGAAAATGCAGTTCATTGCTTCCGAAAGATAGTCCCAATAGGCTTCTCGATCGGTCTGGATAAAGACTCGCCCACCGTCCACTAGGCATTCATGCATTCGCAGGATGAACTCAGGCGTCAACATCCTCATATGCGATTTATTCGGATCCGAGTATGGCTGCGGATGGTAAATATGGATCTCGCTCAGCGACTGATCCGCACAACAAGTGTGCAACATTCGCCAGCCGTCGATGACAGCAAACCGGCAATTCGATAGTCCGCGTTGATTGGCCCTCCGGGTTCCGTATCGGACTACCGCCGGCAGGAAATCGATGGCAATATGATTCCAATCGGGGCGATCCACCGCAGATGCAATGGTAAAACGACCATTCCCGCAGCCTATATCCAATGCCACTGGCCCAGACCGTGAGAAGACCTTGTCCCAATCCATAGGCCCATCATCCATCCGCTTGATGGCGGTCTTCGCCCATTGATCCGGGGGTTGGATGGTCCCTGGGATGGGGATACCAAACTCGTATTCCGTCTGGCCGGGTTTGAGGGGCGGTGCGGCAGGACGGCGAAAATTACGACGCTTCATTTTTAGATTCCAAGTCATACTGCTTTTGGTACATCGCACCGATCTCTATGTAATGTTTCCATCCTCGCTCGATCATGGAATGCTCACGCTCCGTAGCCTCACGAACCACCTTAGCAGGAATCCCCATCACTAGCGAATTGGGGGGAATCACCTTACCTTCGGTCACCAAAGAACCGGCTGCGACAACGGACCCTTTCCCAATAACCGCACCGTTCAAAATCGTCGCACGGATCCCAATCAAGCAATCCGATTCCACGGTAGCCCCGTGCACAATTGCACCGTGACCAACAGTGACTCGATCACCAATACGACACGGCAATCCCGGATCCGCATGAACACATACTAGGTCTTGAATGTTCGTGCAATCACCGACTTGGATACTATCCGCGTCGCCACGAAGTACCGCGCCAAAGAGCACGGTGCACGATTTTCCGAATTGCACATTCCCTCGAACCGTGGCGTTCGGAGCAATAAATGACCCTTCTCCAACGAGATCCCGTCGAAATGACAAATCGATTGAATCGTCGTCCACAATAGGAACTCCTGTAATTACAAACCCGAATAGAGTCGCTTCAGCGCCACGAAGAACACGCGCCCACAAACTTTCCGATCAGACCGAGCGAGCGACATGGCTCTGCAGACTTAACGGCCAGCCTAAACCGGACGCTACTATATCGCTTCGAGTACTTTCCAGTAAGAGTTTTTCCGTCAAAGAGTCCACAGGGTAAGACGCCATCACTATTGGTATTCTCTGTGGGAGTTCCCCGACAAATTAGCGTTTGCCAGAATAGCGTCTGCGAAAGCGGTCGACGGGATCCCGCTCAAGCTTGTTCGGTGCAGTTCATCGACCGAATCACTCCAGGATGCCTGCCGATTGTATCAATCGTATCGATTACAACCGGTTGATCAGCAAGTTCGAAGGTGCTTTATGTAACGAGGGACTAAGGATTTTCCACCTGGGTAGATTCGGTTTTCTACAATTTCGATGGCGCACTTCGCCGTTACCAAAGAATTGGCGACATCGATTTCATGCCATGACGCCAATCCGGTCTCTGCCTCCAGTTGGAACTCTGTTGTTCCACCGGCAAGGATCGATCTGGAGCAACGGCGGAACGCGCTGCGTTTCCAACCTCAAAGTTCACTAGCGATGACCGAAGAAAAAAGCCCTTCCTCCAATCCACGATCTGTCCGCTGGGATTTGGTGGGTACTTGCATGATTGCCCTCGCAGCCTTGATCGGGTTGTCGCTAATAACCTACGACCCGGCGGACGATCTGACGCGTGTCTTTGGCAAGCCACCTTCGGGGGGGATGGACACGTGGTACTCCGCTAAAGCGTTCCCTCCCAACACAAAAATTCAGAACGCCTGCGGAGTCGTTGGGGCGATCATTAGCCAAGCACTCCTTCAAGGCACCGGCATCGGAGCCTATTTGGTACTCTTTTTAACCGCTTTGTCGGGTGTGGTCTGCTTTCGTCAGCGCCCATGGGCATCGCCGTTGGGACGAAGCATTGGCTGGACCCTCGTATTCGTGGCGATTTGCACGCTACCCGGCCGGTTTGGCATTCACCCCAATCTCTCCGTACCGATGGGAGGTGGCGGCTATTTGGGCGCCCTCACCAACCTGTGGATGGACCGAAACCTTGCTCACGGCGGAGGTGTGATCCTGGTCTTGGGCTGCTTCGTAGGTGGACTGCTCCTCAGTACCGAATACGCCATTCTTCGCTACTTTGGATACGCTGCCACAGGTGGAATGATCGCAGCCAAGTACTTCGGTATTCCGCAATGGTCTTTGAAGCGGCATCGTGAAATACTTTCGGGAACATTCTCTCCGACCCGATCCGACCTTCCCGCTTCGTTAACGATGCGAACGAATCCAGCGTCGATCAGCTCTACGATTGCGCCCGAAGAAATCGCAAGCTTTGTCGAGTCCGCTCGCAAACCCTATGCCGCTGGCAATCTCGGCGAGGCTACGCCCAACCCAACGAACAAACTGAATGCCAACGAAGGGAATGTCAAAGGAACCGACTTGCCCGCCACCCTGGGCCCCAGCGACACCCAGGAGAATTTTGAATCGCTTGAAAGCAATCAAGATCCCGACGGTCCAGCCATCCGTATCGGCCGCCGCGCCACCACGAGCTTTTCCACCGCAGACCTTACTAGCAGTTCCAAAGCAATCGGCAGAACAGACCTAGTTACACCAAAACCGAAGCCTCATGGGGTTGGGGCCGCCGCCTCCGCACTGAACAAAAATCAATCGGAAGATTCCGAAGAACCCATCGACGACGAACTGCTCGATTCCGACTCTGAATACGTCGAGGATGAAGAAGCCTTCGAAGATGAATCGCCGGAGATTGGTGATGGCGAAACCGAAGATGACTACGAGTACGCAGAATCCGATGAAGACGAAGAGGTAGACGTAGAGGAAGAAGCATTCGAGGATGAAGTCATCGAGGAAATGCCAGTCGCGAAAAAGGGACGAGGTAAAACCGGAATGCTTCGAACCGATGCTTCCCACCTACCACAAGATTCTGGACCCAAGGTCAAGACAGGAAAGAAGGCAACGGACGATCCGGAAGCCGAGAAGACGAGCCTCTATAACGAATTGAATGATACCAAGCTACCGGAAGGGACCGAGGAATACGTTCTCCCCGGACTCGATTTGCTCACCGAAGGGGACGACTTCTCCTACGATGAACAAACTGAAGAGGTAAAACGAAAGGCCCGAGTCCTCGAACAAACCTTCGGAAACTTTGGCTTTAACATCCGCGTGGTTGAGATTGAAACCGGTCCGGTAATCGCCCAGTACGAAATCGAACTTGAAGCTGGCTTGCGACTGTCAAAAATTACTGGATTGGCGGAAGACTTGGCAATCGCTTTGCGAGTCCCCAGCGTACGGATCGTCGCACCTATCCCAGGCAAGAACACAGTAGGGATCGAAGTTCCGAACGAGCGACGACAAGTGGTACGAATGCGCGAAGTCATCGAGGAAGGTGCAGCCCAAGTCCGCAAGATGAAGATCCCTCTCTTTCTCGGAAAAGACGTCTCGGGAAAGCCTCTATCGGTCGACCTCGCTAGTCTGCCTCACCTGCTGATCGCAGGTCGTACAGGGACCGGTAAAAGTGTTTGCTTGAACTCCATCATTTGCTCCATCCTGATGGCGCGTCGGCCAGATGAAGTCCGAATGCTCATGATCGACCCTAAGATGGTTGAACTGAGTGGCTACGGCCGCCTACCACACCTGATGCACCCCGTCGTGACGGACATGAGAAAAGCAGAAGCAATCCTCGCATGGGCCGTCGACAAAATGGAAGAGCGATACTCGTTGCTTGCCCGGGCTGGCGTCCGCCACATAACCAGCTACAACCAACTCGGTCGGGAGGAACTGCACGAACGCCTCAAGCCTGAAGATGACGACGAAGCAGAACTGATTCCAGATCACCTGCCTTTCATCGTCATCGTCGCGGACGAAATGGCAGACTTGATGATGACCGCTGGTAAGGAAGTCGAAGCACACATTATTCGATTGGCTCAAAAGAGCCGAGCCGTCGGAATCCACTTAATTCTCGCTACCCAAAAACCAACCGTCGATGTCATCACCGGATTGATCAAGAGCAACCTCCCAGCTCGGATCAGCTTTCAAGTCGCGAGCCGGACCGACAGCCGAGTCGTTCTCGACGAAAACGGAGCTGACAAACTGCTCGGCAATGGCGACATGCTCTTCCTATGGCCCGGCACGAGTACGCTCCTACGCGGTCAAGGAACCTATCTAAGTGATGATGAAATCAACGCGATCGTCGATCACTGCAGCACCGGCGAACAGAATTTCGTTCAAGAACTAGTGCAATTGAAAGTCGCGCACGACGAAGACTCACAAATCAAGCCAGGGTCGTTCAAAAAACGGGACGATCTCTATGAAGCGGCAGTGGATATCGTCGTTCGCGAAGGGCGAGGAAGTTGCTCGCTCCTGCAGCGCGCGTTAGGAATCGGTTATGGACGCGCCGCCCGCCTGATCGACTTCATGGCGGAGGATGGAATCGTGGGCGAGTACAACGGTTCGCAAGCTCGAGAAGTCGCCATCACCGTAGCGCAATGGGAAACCATGCGCAGTCCCGCCGAAGGTAACGAAGGGGGAAGCGGGAAAGCACGCTCGAAAAAGATTCGGCGAGAGGACGGCTGGGACGAATCGCCAAAGTCACCAAAACAACGTAAAAAGTCATCCCGCGACGTCCATGTGGATCGAGAAATCGATGCCTTCGTCGGCTCTGCCGAGGATGACGAAGAAGCTGACGGAACGCTGTGGGACGACGAGTAAACACTCGCCTCAGCCCTTTCATTGCCGTTCTGAATGAAATGCAATTTTCTGGATGCACCTCATTTTTGCAAATCCCTATGCTTTGTTCTCAACTGCATTTGTGATAGCTTGTTCCTGCCGTTGGGCTGCATTCGCAGTAGCGAGTGAAGAGCTTTGGCGTGATGACACGCCCAGATTCATGCTCGCTTTGCGAACTTGCTAAGATACAATCCCCGCCCCACGCATTTACGGCCTGCATTTCCCTTCGAGAGAGTTTTCCTTATGACCAAGTTATTGATTGCTGGTGCTTTTCTCATGATCGTAGTATCAAACATTCTGTCGCTAAACGCCGAGGAAGCACTCTACGAAATGCGAGTCTACACGCCTGAGCCTGGTCGTCGCGCCGACATGCTGAAGCTCATGGAGGGAACAGGTCGTAAGTTCCTAGCTATCCACAAACTAGATTTACTCGGAGCGTGGATACCAGCGGATCCCGCCGACGAACGAGTGGTAACTTTGATCAAGCATGCCGACCGAAAGTCGTGCGACGCAGCCTGGGCTGCCTTTCAAGCAGATCCCGGTTGGCAATCGGAATCCAAAGCCGCCGCGGTCGATGGCAAAATGCCAGTGAAAGGTGTGGATCGCATCTTCCTAACGGTAAACGATTACAGTCCTGAGCTCAAAAAAGAGGACGTTGGGAACCGAGTTTTTGAACTTCGCACTTACATCGCAACCCCAAATAACCTAGGTGCACTCAACAAGCGTTTCAAAAACCACACCTTGGGACTTTTTCAAAAGCACGGGATGACCAACGTTGTCTATTGGTCCATCGCTAAGGGTGAAACCATGCCTGCCGCAAAGCTGCTCAACGCTGTTTCGCCTGTAGGCAAAGGAAGCGCTGAGATCAGTGCAGAGTTGCCAGCCGACGGTAATGCGTTGGTCTATTTCATCACCCACAAGAGCGAGGATGCCGCGAAAGCCTCGTTTGATTCCTTCCGTCAAGACGACGCTTGGAACAAGGCGAGAACCGAATCGGAGCAAGCCGCGGGCGGATCGCTGACAGCCGGTGGGGCCGTGAAGAGCTGGTTCCTTAAACCGACCTCCTTCTCGCCGTTGAAGTAGTCGTTGGTGTAACGGATAAGCAAAAGGGACAGACGCCTGAACGTTCCGCACGAGACCGCGCGGACGTATGTTGAATCATGGCGAACGAATAAACGCTCCGTCGCGGAACGGCTCTTTCAGAGCCCTAAACGTTAGCGCCGGGCGGAGGCGCGTTGCAATCGCTAGTGCGGATGTTTCGATCATGACTAGCATCGGGGGATATCGGGTTTCGACGTCCAGTTGCCACTTGCTTACACGCGTGGCTCTGATCGGATTCGCAAGCGAATTCATTCGCCCCGCCGCGGAGCGACTCCATCAGAGCCCTAAGCGTTAGCGCCGGGCGGAGGCGCGTTGGAATCGCTAGTACGGATGTGTTGATCATAACTAGCATCGGGGGATATCGGGTTTCGACCTCC
>Ga0315899_10005581_pt1 | contig 13583 bp, 17 predicted proteins | sample LakEriMetagenome_2_FD_203518 | JGI IMG/M metagenome (GOLD analysis project Ga0315899, IMG submission 203518) | Freshwater fungal communities from buoy surface, Lake Erie, Ohio, United States - Buoy 4 MA112 | ecosystem: Environmental > Aquatic > Freshwater > Lake | place: USA: Lake Erie, Ohio...
GTATGGTGGTTCAGACAGAAAGTGAATGATATGGGATTATCCACCTGGTTTCATCCCTCAGTCAATATCCAAAGAAATGATCAGGTAGCCTTTGATCATCTAAAAGCATTTTCTAAAGAATCGAAAGATCAGGATAATGTGATCAGGACAGGTGATCTACTGCATGTCGATTTTGGCATAAGCTACCTTCGTTTGAATACGGATATTCAAGAACATGCCTATGTGCTTGCTCCGGGAGAAAAAGAAGCACCAGCCTATTTAACCGAAGGCTTATCCAAAGCAAACCGCTTACAGGATATCTTAACCAGTCAGTTCAAAGAAAATAGAACAGGAAATCAGATTCTTGCAGCTACATTAGCACAAGCCAAACAGGAAAATATCAATGGTACAATCTATACCCATCCCCTTGGCTATCATGGTCACGCTGCAGGACCAACCATCGGATTATGGGACCAGCAAAATGGTGTTCCGGGTAGTGGTGATTATCCCATGCATTTTCAAACCGCTTATTCAATTGAATTGAATGCAGCTGTTGACATTAAAGAATGGAATAAGCCGGTACGTTTCATGCTTGAACAAAATGGCTATTTTGATAAAAACGGATTCTGGTACATTGATGGGCGTCAGACTAAATTGCATTTAGTGGGTGGTGGGAATAATTAATTAAGATCTTATATCCACACTGTCCGTAGAGTTTAGCGCAGTGCCTCTACGGATTGTCCAATGATGAGGAGTCTTCAGACTCACACTTTCCGTAGAGTTTAGCGCAGCGCCTCTACGGATTGCCAATGATGAAGTTCAAAAACAATTCACTAACATTATCTAAGTTCGATATAAGTAAGCTTGCATGGTTTATAATTATCCAGCTAAGGATTTGAAGTCAGATAATTTGCTTTTGGAAAGCATTACCTGCGTATTATAGCTTATTTCAGTCCTTTCCTTCGAGGTAGTTCCGGCAAAAAATCGCATTATACATCAAATGTCCAATCGCCGTAAGCTACCTCCTTCGGCAAGGTTTATTTTACCCAAAGTTGTTTTTCATCGGGAAGGGCAGCCCGGCATAAGGAAAACTATCCGTAGAGTTTAATAATTCGGGTTAGTGATAATGACTTAATCTGATTATTTTAATTTGAAACGAGTCTGAAGACTCTTGACCATTTATTAATCCGTAGAGCGCTGCGCTAAACTACGGGCAGATGTTTCAAATTGCAGGAAGTGGAAATTATTATTTGTGCTGGTCAATAATCAGTTTTAATTCGCCTGGTACATCCATTCTTTTAAGAGCTGGGACATTGGCTCCTCCTGTATTTCCAACAGGAATTTCCCCAACAAAAGATTTAATCCCGCCAAAAAGCAAACGTGGAATTTGTCCAACGATCTCCCTTAAATCCTTTATCTTGATTCCAAAAAGTAGCATTTTCCAATGAACCATGGTATGATGATATGGATAGGCTTGACCTAGTATGTGCGCTCGCTCAAGATGATGCCAGCTTGCAGCGAAATTTTTGTTTAAAAAATTATTGTTAGCAAGTTCCAGTTCTTTAAGGAAGAATGGTTTTAAAGTACCGGGCATTGCTGTATGGATTTTCATATTTACCTGTTGGAAATTTACAAATTCATAATTTATTATTCCTCGAATTTAAGATTCTTTGATGCTACAATTTGCCAACGTTTCTGTCTGTGTTTATAAAATTTCTTGGCGAAGGAGGTAATAAATCCTGTCATTATCCCACCATAAATAGTAATTGAATCTTCGTAATAGATTTTGCCATTAACTAAATCTTTCATCATTATAGTGTGATTCCAAACTTTCGCTCTACTATCCCATTCTTTGGTAGAGAGAGCAAAATTATTATCATCAATTTTTTCTATAAAAAGATAGTGTATTCCTCCAAATGGAATAATGCCGAATACACGGGTCTTAAACCCATAGGTTTGTCCAACTTCCCATTGCTTAGGGAAAGGCCTATCTAGAGATTTGAATTTCATCATTCCATTTGCAACAAACTGTAAAAGCGCCGGGGTTTTTACATTGTTCCAAGCTGTATTAATCTCTATTGGAATCTCAGAATAGACTGTTAGTTTTTTTGCCTTGACCTTCCTGCCATTATAATCAATAACCTCAGTCTCAACACTGGCAATTGGATATAATTTTTGAATATTAGGGTCAACCATCATTCCTGAATTTCCTAAAAAAATAACAATATGCTTAATTAATTGGTTTCAAACTTTTGCAACTATTGAGTCCTAAATAACTCGATAGTATAATCTAAAAGCTCAATACCTCCTATTTTACCATGACCGGGAATAACAATTTTAACATCAGGATATTGTTGCTTCACTTTCTGAACAGTATTTGACCATTCAAGAACATTGGCATCCCCCAGATACCCCTTTGTAGCTTGAAGTTCCTTTATTAAACAACCCCCAAATAATATATTTTCAGCTGGGAAATACCCAATTACATTATCTTTTGTATGACCTTCTCCAGGAAAATTCACCAGGGCATGCGTATTCCCCATTTTCAATTTAATTGAATCTTTAAATCCATTTTGAGGGGAAACTATATTATTCGTTTTCGTTAATTCGATAGTTTTAACATTTCCAAATGAGGGGATCTTTTCAGAATGGAATGAGGCTAAGCCCCCTAAACAATCATTGTGAAAATGAGTAGGAACAATTGCCTTTATTTTGCAATGCAGTTTTTTCTTAATGAAATCGATTAATTCATCGCTGCTCTTAATATTCGTGGGGGTATCAAACACAATGACTTCCTTGCTATTCCTGATGATCATTCCGTTACAGGGAACATTACCAAAAGTATTTGTTTGTAAATACGAAGTATGAACAAATGCATTATCAGATATTTGAGTGATAATCAAATCATCGGAATGATAAACTTCTGCGGGCCTGAATTCCTTAGGACTCGAATTACTTTGGGCATTCAATTTGCCACAGATTAATAAGCATAGAACAAAAAGAAGTTTTTTCACAGGTCAAATATAATAAAAGATGAAAAAGCCTAAACCAATGATAGACAGAGAAAAAGATGCGTTCTATATAAAAATTTAACTTATTTTGTCTAAGATTCCGTTGGGACTTCCAATTTGAAAAACGAAATTTAATCTATGAAAATGGCAATAAATAAACCCTCAACCAGTACCAAGATTCGTTTACTAATAATCCTCATCACCCTAATTTCTTTTTCAACACAAGCGCAAGGACAGTTTAAGGTCAGTGAAAATAACCGATTTATTATGCGGGATGGGAAGCCTTTTTTTTGGCTTGGAGACACTGCATGGGAGCTATTCCACCGTCTTTCAACAAAAGATGCTACCTTTTATTTTAAAAAAAGGAGCGAACAAGGTTTTACCGTGATTCAGGCGGTGGCCCTGGCGGAATTAGATGGCCTTCACAGTCCTAATGCCAATGGAGATCTTCCTTTAATAAATGATGATCCCAAACAGCCCAATGAAAAGTATTTTGCTCATGTAGATAGCCTGATTGATATTGCAAAAAGCTTTGGTTTAAGCATTGCCCTATTGCCTACCTGGGGTGATAAAGTAGATAAAGCCAGCTGGGGTGTGGGGCCGGAAATTTTTTCGGTCGGAAATATATTCGATTATGGCAAATGGATAGGCGCGCGTTATGCGAAAAAGACCAACATCATCTGGATAATCGGCGGAGATCGAAATCCGAAAAATGAAACTCAAATTGCTATCTGGAATTCGCTTGCAAAGGGTGTTGTTGAAGGGGCCGGGGGCAATGAAAACGTTCTGATGAGTTTTCACCCGCAACCTAATGCACTGGGCTCTGCCGAGTGGTTCCATCAAAGTGAGTGGCTGGATTTTAATATGTTTCAAAATGGCCACTGCAGAGACCAGGAACATTATTTGAAAATCACCAACTTGTACAACAAAATGCCTTATAAGCCAATCATTGATGGAGAGCCACTTTACGAGGATCACCCGGTTTGCTTTAATGCAAAAGACCTGGGCACATCCAGTGCGTATGACATTCGGAAATATGCTTATTTAGATTTGTTTGCAGGGGCTTTCGGACATACCTATGGTTGTCATGATGTATGGCAGATGTATGACTCGACACGCGTAGGGATAAATGGCCCACATTTTCCATGGAAAACTGCCCTGGATTTACCCGGTGCGAATCAGATGAAATTTGTAAGAAATTTAATGGAATCAAAGCCGGCATTGGAAAGAATACCTGATCAATCCTTGTTAATTGGTCCAAATGAATCCCCAAGCGAGCGAATTCAAATTACAAGAGGTAAGGAATATGTATTTGTCTACTCCAGCATAGGCAAAGCATTTAGCCTAAAAATGGGCGTCATTCCGGGTGAGAAAGCTTCCTTTTATTGGATGAACCCAAGGAACGGGGAGAAATCAAACATCAGTAGCATTTTGAATTCAGCGGTTCAAACATTTACTCCGCCATCTAAGGGCTATGGGCAGGATTGGGTGATGGTGTTAGAAACTAACTAGTTCATTTGAAGCTGAGGGATATTGATTGCTGTTAATGGCTGATATTGTAATAAAAGTTTATGTGATTTCTTTTTAGGGCGAGGTAAGGGAAGGGGATCCTATGGATTTTTCAAAAAGTATAAGTCTTCTGGATACTTTCCTCTTGAAAGATTCTGAGCAATGATGAATATAATTGTTCTGACTTTCTTCCCTTTGTTTACTTTTTGTGTAAACTCATTTTAGGACAAGACATTTAAATTTGAAACGAGTCTGAAGACTCTTGACCATTTATTAATCCGTAGAGCGCTGCGCTAAACTACGGACAGATGAGCTTGCAATTATCAAAAATTAAGTGAATAGACTTCTTAGAATCAAATTTTGAAGCTCTAATCCAATATCTTAATCGAATTAAAAAAGTTGTTTTTTAATTCCACTGAAGCATTTTCAGCCCGCTTGTAGTGCACAATATTGATACTATTAACACCTTCAATGAAGAAATAAGAGTTTATCTCCCTGTTACTCCCATTAATCACTGCGCTAAATACAAGGCTTAAAACTTCTTTATTGCCAATCTTTCTGATATCTCTTGCTAAAACCTTCGTCTTAGTACCATAAGGTGCGAGAAGAAAAGGCTCCATCTGTTCCCAAAAACTAGGATTTAACTGTTGAGATTTAATTTGTTTTGCAGTTTGTCCGATTTCCAATAAGTTCTGAACGACAACATTAAAATTAGCAGTTCCATCGGCTAATTTTACCACATAAAGCGAACTTCCTTTCTCCATGTTTTGAACATCGGGTTTTCCGGGAAAGCTGATGGAAACTTTTTTAGTTAACTGGACTTTTGTTTCCTGTGACATAGCAGCAATTGGAAGCAAAATGAATAAAAAGTATATGACAAATCGCTTTCTCATAAAATAAAGTGAATTTTATAAAGTTAAAGTAAGATTAGTTTTTGGGGTCATTAGTTTTTTGATTTCTTTTTCCTCCCAAAGGAAGAAACATATTAAATGAGATAGTAGATACTTTTCTATCGGAATTTTTAAAGATTGAATTCAATCCCCATTCATATCTAGTGCCTAAACTAAATTTATTCCCAAAATGATGTCTAAAATCAAAGAACAGAGAGGAATAATTTGTTGTTTCACTACTTACCTCTTTGGTACCCGTTGCAGTCTTAAGCTCAGAACTAAATAAGTAGTTTTCCGCTACCCCAAAACTTAAATTGGACTTCTTTCCAATGTCAAACATTGGGCCAATAAAGATGGCAAGATTGCCAGTAGTAAATTCTCCGCTTTGTCCAGGCATTAATGCCAAATCTCCATAATTACGACTTGAACCATCCATCTCGGTATAGATTGATAACTTTTTAGATATTTTTCTGCTAAAATAAAAACCGCCGCCTACATCAACTTTATTAAAGTCATCATTGAAGCCAAAAATGTTAGTAGATAATATAGCACCAAATTTATTTTTTGATGGCTCCACATCTTGGGCAACTAATGACCCTATTGATGTAGCTAATAGAATGATTAATAAAATTGAATTCTTCATCATTTAAGATGTTTTAAAAATAATTGCTTATTAATTATAAAATAAATTAAACTTAATTATCTTGTTGATAAAATATTATAATGCTAAATTAATTGCCGCTCCAAGCATCCATTATTCCTGCTTTAATATCAGTATAACTAGTGAAAAGATAAATTACCAAAACAATTATAAAAATTGTTTTCCAGTGTGTTATTACCAACGTTTTTAAGTCATTTAAGAACTGATTCATATCTGTGATTTTAAGGGTTAAATTAAATTCATAGGGTTTGGTTTCGGATGTTTTTACAAATTCAGATAAGTCGGTTTTTAATACCTCTCCAATAACTTTTAAAGAATAAAGGCTTGGTTTTACCTCGTTATTCTCAATGCGTTGAATCGTTCTAAGGGTTAAACCTGTCTGTTCTGAAAGTTCTTTTTGAGAGATATTCAAACTTGTTCTAATCTCTTTTAATCTTGCACCAAATTCCATTTGCAAATATGATAGGTGTAAATAATTAATTTATTGACATAGAGGCGACATTTAGACGACATTTTGGTATGTCGAAAGCAAAAATACATAGAGACTAGGATAAACAGTATTAGCGGTGTAATTTTGTGGTGTAAAACGGACAATAATTACTGGAGTAAACAGCAAAATTAAATGAATGAACAAAATATATAAATCATTAATTACAGTTGGTTCTGTTTTTATTAGTCTATATGCATTTTCTGTATATGCTTTTCTTGAACTTGGTGTTGCTGTTCACCCAATGATGAAAGCAAATTTTAAAGCACATGCCTTGGGAATATACTTACATATATTTTCGTCTTTAGTGGCTTTGTTATTGGGACCGTTTCAATTCAATGAAAAACTTAGAAATAGTAAAACATCTTTACATCGATTAATGGGTAAAGTATACTTATTATGTGTTTTAATTGGTGGCCTTTCAGGTTTATACATGGCTCATTATTCTTTCGGAGGCACTATTTCACATTTAGGGTTTGCACTTTTGGCTATTCTATGGATTTTCACAGGATACAAAGCATATTCCTCCATAATCCGTAAAATGATTGTTGCTCATTATCATTGGATGATTATAAACTTCGCTCTGACGTTTGCTGCAGTAACATTAAGAATTGGACTTGGTATTGGTTTTGGAAGCGGTATTCCATTTGAGGTATTCTATCCCTATTTAGCTTGGATTTGCTGGGTCCCGAATTTGCTTGTTGCTTTGATGATCATAAGAAAAGATGCAAGATCATGCAATGAATGAGTAAGTGCTGAGCAGAAAATTAATGGGTTGAACTTCCCCTGTAATTTTATATGAACGACTTAATTACATCTCTGAAAATCAAGAAGAGAAATACAACTACACCCACGATGACTTCATTTCGGTACTTTTTAAGGAATTGACCCAGCTTATTATTCATAAAACATAAAAAGGTTTATAGTACAAAAGTATACACTTTCTATCATTATTGCTACCCTTAACTACGAAAGATGAAGCTATAATAAGATGATTTAGTAGTAACCATTAAGAAATAAAAGGGCAGAGCTTGGTGTAAGAATACAGGAGCTTATTGCGCAGAGAACAATTAGCAATTTCAGTTTAACCTTTCTTGTTCAATTTGTTTTAGTAAAAATTCTTGTCCAAATGTAAGTTTCTTCGCTATTGCGCTCTTCGGTTCAATTACTCTCCAAAAAGGTGTAATTCCCTCTATAAGATTTCCTTGTTGCAACTTTTCATAGTTTGCTTCTGCCACAATTCGCAGGAATATTCCTGTAGTAACCGGACAAGTATAGTCAGCATTATGCTCTATAGCAAGGTCTTTTCGTAAAGTTTTTGTATCTGCGCGCTTTCCAAACCCAATTTCTTGAATATACTGCTCGATGAGTTTTGGCGTCGGGATCAACATAGTGCTTCCTGCTGGAATATCAGCAAAATCTATTTCTATTTTTTTAATTTTTGGCTCCCTTTTTTCGTTCAATTTGTCAAGCCAACTTTTCTTACTTGCCATTTTAGTGTAATTGTATTACTAAAAATACTAAAATCTGAAAAGTATAAAAAAGATGTAAATCGGATCAAGCACTGATAGAAAAAGCCATCCGTCAGCTGAAGGATGGCTTGTCTGGTGTATCTCCACTATTCGTCAAAAGATGCAATACAATCCGATGATTGAGTACGTGACTATTTGGAAACTAAAGGGTTAAACTTCCTGCAAGTTTACACGTGGTTTATATGTCATTTAAGCCTATGCCAAAACCAAACATTGCTGCGACCAATGCAAGGTGAATAATCATAACTGCCTTTTGCCAAGTTGGTCTGTCATTCCACTTTTGTTCTGGATTGAAAGGATCAAATGCTAATCCTATACCCAGAGATGCTGCTGCTTGCATATAATCTTTAGAAAAAAATGCTTGAAATAGTCCTAAGAATAAAAATCCAATGTAGAGGTACTTGCTGAAAGGTGCGTTCATTTTGAGTCTATTTGATTTAGACCGAAATTAAAGATTCTTTTAGAAAAAATAAAAGATGTAGTTAGCCTAAATCACACATAGAGAAAGAAAAAGCCATCATTTCTGATGGCTTGTCCAGTGTGGCTCCCCTTACAGACGAAAGATGCAAAATAATGCGATGATTGAGCTTGTAACTATCAGGAAATTACAGGGTTGAGCTTTGTGTCAAATTGCAGGAAGTCAGATTAATTATAACTAATTTCCCGCGAATCGAGTGCCAAAAATACCAACTGCTAATTCAACTTTTACTAATAAAAATACAATTGAAATTATCCCAATTATAAGAATTCGATAGTTTGTATTTTTTGTTGATTTTAAGACTTGCTTAATACCAAAACTTAAGGAAAGAATAAGGATACCCATAATAACGAAGTCAAAAAAACTCCAATTGATTTCGTCTGAAACAAATGTACCGATTAAAGGTATTAGCAAAAATAATAAGGGCGAGAAAACACTCCATTTTTTATTCATCATACTATCTATTTTTTATATTCTAATATATCCGAAGGCTGACAATCTAAAACTTCACACAATGTGGCTAATGTTGAAAAACGGATTGCTTTTGCTTTACCCGTTTTTAATATTGAAAGATTTGAAAGGGATATCCCGACTTTCTCGGATAATTCATTTAATGACATTTTTCTTTGCGCCATTACTACGTCTAGATTCACAATAATTTCCATAATTATATGGTTAACTCGTTTTCGGATTTATATCCAATGGCATTGATTAGAAGTTTCTGTAAAATATAGGTAAAAACACCAACCGAAAATGGACCCATAATTAAAATAATATTAATTAATACTACTCCTGGAGCATCATCTCGTTGGGCAACATTGAAAATAAATGGCGAACCAATCAAATACATTAAACTGATTAGAAATGAACATACTTTTATAATTCGTAAAGAATTAACGGATGAGTCAGTTAATGATAAATTACTATCAATATTATTTAATAAAGTATACGCTTGATAAAAAATATAGAATAAAGGAATTGTTGAAATAACTAAACCCATCAATATTGGGCGGTAATACCCTAAAGAATCCGATTGAGTAATTTGATAAAGCAAGAATCCACAGAGAACTAAGACTCCAATACTTAAAACTAAGAGAATTAACCTTAAGAATAGGGTTGAGCTTCTTTCAAGTGATTTAAAATTTTGTGTAGTCATTTTTGTTTTTTATTAAATTAATCGACAAAGGTAATAAATTTATTGAAAAACAACAAAAATTGTATGAATAACAATTGATTATGCAAAGATTGTATTTTTTTAAATGCAAAAAGGGTTACGCAAATGCTTTTGGTCCTTCGATGGAAAAGCTTTCCTCAAGTTCTAATATAGCACCTTGTAGCTCAAAAAATCGTTTCGATAACTTAAGATTTAAACGTCCTGTATTAGGGTGATTTCTGTCTATTTCAGATGAATATGAATTCCAATAATGAATAGGTATATAGATACCAGAGTAGAGGGTATCAACTTTTTATAACAGGTAACACGATAAATGATGTTAAATGAGCCATCATATCTCGCTCTTATAGTATCCAGAAGGGTTTTGACATGTACCATAATGGTGTAAGTTATGGTCATGACGTGCAAACTATTTGCAAACTAAACGCCTAAAATGGGAGAAAAACAAAGCTTTTTAAACAAAAAACCACTTACAATTATATGTAAGTGGTTGATTATCAAGCTCCCGAAGCTGGGCTCGAACCAGCGACCCTCTGATTAACAGTCAGATGCTCTAACCGGCTGAGCTATTCGGGAATTCCGGTTATAAAACTTATTAAAGTTCTCCCCTTTCGGGAGTGCAATATTCGGGATTTTAAATTATTAATGCAATATTTGCATCAAAAATTTTAAAAATAAATATGAGTCTAGTTATTATTGGTTCTGTTGCCTTCGATGCAATTGAAACTCCCTTCGGGAAAACAGATAAAATAGTGGGCGGAGCTGCCACCTACGCAAGTTTAGCCGCATCCTATTTCTATAAAAATGTAAAGATCGTGGGTGTAGTTGGTGAAGATTTTCATCAGGAAGACATCAAAAATTTCAATGATCATGGCATTGATACCGAAGGACTTCAGGTAAAAAAAGGTGAAAAATCCTTTTTCTGGTCTGGAAAATACCATAATGACATGAATAGTCGCGATACTTTAATCACCGAACTGAATGTTCTTGGTGATTTTGATCCGATTATTCCTGCGAGCTATCAGGATTGTAAGTACCTGATGTTGGGCAACCTTACTCCGCAGGTTCAGCAGACTGTAATTAACCGTTTAGATAAGCGTCCTGAGTTAATTGTTTTAGATACCATGAACTTCTGGATGGACATTGCTCTAAATGATCTCCTGGCGGTAATCAAAAACGTGGATGTATTAACCATTAATGATGCTGAAGCCAGACAATTATCGGGGGAATATTCACTGGTTAAAGCAGCAAATAAAATTATGGCGATGGGACCCAAATACCTCATCATTAAAAAAGGTGAGCATGGCGCATTACTGTTCAATGAAGATCTGGTCTTCTCTGCACCAGCTTTACCGCTTGCTGATGTATTCGATCCAACCGGTGCAGGCGATACGTTCGCTGGTGGTTTTATCGGTTATCTTGCTCAGGTTGGAACCATCAATTTCAACAACATGAAGAATGCAATTATCTTCGGTTCTGCCCTAGCTTCATTCTGTGTTGAGAAATTTGGCATTGAACGAATCAAAAACTTAAGTCAGGAAGAAATAAAGGCGAGAGTAGAGCAGTTTGTGAAGTTGGCAAGTTTTGTGATAGAGAAGTAAGTTGTAGGTTATAAGTTGTAAGTTATAAGTTTAAAGGGTGCTTCATAGGAATGGGGTACCCTTTTTGTTATGCGGTGGATTCCGTTGAAGAACGTGTCATTCCGAACGCCGCTACTAAGCAGTGTGGGAAATCGAGCTGCAGAATAAAATTTCTGCTTCAGCCATGAGAACCCTCCTGCGTCGGGATTGACGGGCATCAGACTTCAGACTTCAGACACCTGACTTCAGACCTCAGACAACTGTCAACTGTCAACTGTCAACTATCAACTGTCAACTGTCAACTGTCAAAAGCCTCCCCACCACCTCAAACTTCGCAAATACCTGATCGCTATGCGGGGCATCCTTCAGTTCCTCTGTTAAATCCTGACCTGCCCAATGTTCATAATGCTTCCCGTTCTTCCATAATCGGCTATCGGTAACATCATAAATAATGCCTTTGAAAGCGACCCAAATCTGTGGCTTATCTTGTCCGTTTCTAAGGGCAAGATAGGATTTACTAAATTCTGGAAGCTGATTCATAAACAACCTTTGTCCGTTTACGGAAATATTCGAAGAACATAATATTCAGCAAAAGCATAGCCATCGAATAAAAATGATCCTCAAAAGGGATAGTTCCAACTCTGAATGCCATATTCTCCTCATTATTATACATGACCACCGGAATTGAAGTCAGGAGTCCGTTAACTATGTAAAATGGAATCAGAGAAACCAAATAAGCCAGGTAAAACCTACTTAAAAACTTCAACCTGAATACAAATTGGGCAATCAACAAAATTACAAGCAGTAAACCATAAGTGATCAACGTATAAACCCGATCATAAAACAGAACTAGTAAAACTGCACATAAAACAATCAGTAAATAAGTAATATAAACTGAAACAGACTCCAGTAAATCCCGTTTTATGTAGTAATTAAGACATTCGTAGATAAAAATACAGGCAAATGGAACGGTAACAAAAAATAGAATTTCCTCAAGCGGGAGATTCAGAAAATAGATGCCTTTAACATAGTCTGGATTAAAGGACCAAACTCCATAAATTGTAAATAGATAATCCCAAAACAGAAAAAGCAACCCACTGATAAATAGGCCGGGGAAAATATACTTCCAACTTTGAAAAAATCTAACCCGTTTATCAAATGAAAGAATGACCGGAAATAAAACAGTCAGAAAATTAATGAGCAGATAGGTATTCTTCATATTTAACTATCAGATATACTTTTTGAATACTGTTAATTCCTCTTTCAAACAGCGGTCAGATTTAATCACAAATGTAGCCATATTCCTGATCAGATGCGAATTTGCCGATTTAAACCTCCTGTTTTTAAATAGCCTTTAAATAGCATTTCGGTCTTAGTTCAGATTACTACTAAAACCCAAAAAGGTTAGGATATGATGCTGAATAGAAAATCGCCTCCTGCTAAAGCAAGAACCATCGAATCTTAAAATAATGGAATTGAAACAGCAGGATCAAGACAGCACCCTTTTTCTCTAAACAAGAACTTGTTTAAACCTTAAATAATATTTACCTCGCGCTCAAGCATTATGCCGAATTTGGCATAGACACTCTCAATAATAGATTCAGAGAATTGAAAAATCTCATCACCAGTAGCGTTCCCATGATTAACTAAAACCAATGCCTGGTTCTTCCAAGTTCCAGTATTGCCTACAACTTTACCTTTCCATCCACCGTGCTCAATCAGCCATCCTGCCGAAATCTTGATATAGCCATCTTCGGCTGGAAAATGAACAATTTCCGGAAAATCGGTCTTCAATTTGAGGAACTGAGCATGTGGAATTACCGGGTTCTTAAAAAAGCTGCCTGCATTCCCTATAGTTGCCGGATCAGGTAATTTGCTAACACGGATATGAGAAACAACAGTAGAAAGGTCTTTGATAGATGGATTGTTGATTCCACGTTTTTGAAGCTCATCACTGATTGCTCCGTAGGTAATCTTAGGATGAAATTTTTTAGAGAGCTTAAAACTAACTTCAGTTATAATATAAAGTCCTTTCAGTGCCGACTTAAATACGCTGTCGCGATAGCTAAAGCCACAATCTTCTTTTTCAAACACCCTGATGCTACCACTTGCAATCTCAAATGCCCGGCATGAATGGAATATATCCTGTAGTTCTACACCATAGGCTCCAATATTTTGCACGGGTGCTGCTCCAACAGAGCCTGGGATCAGACTCAGATTTTCAATGCCGGCGAATCCATTATCAACACAATAATTAACCAGGTCGTTCCAAACAACTCCAC
>Ga0315899_10005584_pt1 | contig 13577 bp, 10 predicted proteins | sample LakEriMetagenome_2_FD_203518 | JGI IMG/M metagenome (GOLD analysis project Ga0315899, IMG submission 203518) | Freshwater fungal communities from buoy surface, Lake Erie, Ohio, United States - Buoy 4 MA112 | ecosystem: Environmental > Aquatic > Freshwater > Lake | place: USA: Lake Erie, Ohio...
GGCGTCAATGGTTCCCCGCTGATGCAGATGACGGTGTTCGGGGCCGATGGGTCGGTGCTCGAGGCCCGTGGGCCCTTGCGGGTGGTCACGCTCGAGCGCGTCAGTCGCTCACCGGTGCAGCTGCTGCTCACCAACGAAGGCCTGGCGCCAGCGATGCTCACACTGTCGTTGCGACCCGATCCCCTCGCTCCACCCACGCCGGCTCCTGAGGCCCCGCGGCTGCAGCCTGAGGCGCCGCAACCACCGCCGCCGCCGCCGGTTGAGCCAGCGCCGCCCACCGCTGAGGAGCCTCAGGCCCCCGCCAACTGATCAGCCAGGGCTGATCTCCGCCAGCGCTGGCGCTGCGGCCACTGTGGTTCAGGTGAACAGCGGCACCAGCTCCCGTATCTCGGCCGTGCCGCCCACGTCGCACAGCCAGCCCTGCTCCGAGCTGGCCGCCACCGGCAGTTCCGCCGTCGTCAACCGCAGGCTGCGACCATCGTTCAGCAGCGCCGCCAGCAGGGGCACATCGCCGGGGACGAGATCCACCAGCTGATCGCCGCGCTCCTGGAACCGCAGGCCGATCTGTCCGAGGTCGCCGCGCTGGCAGCGGCGCAGATCCGCCAGCATCAGCTGCCGGATCTGGCCACGGGCGCTGGCCAGCAGCACGCTCGCTCCGGCGCTCACCGCCGCTGCGCCCACCACCGCTTCACCGGGCAGCAACCGCAGCAGAATCGGTCCCTGGGCATTGCGTCCCATCAGCGGCAGGTTCGCCTCGTTCACCGCCAGCCGCAGCAGCCGGCCGGTGGAGCTGCCCACCACCAGCTCTGCGTCGTCGCGACAGAGCACCACCCGCCGCAGGCTGACGCCATCCTTCAGCCGCAGCACGGAGGCTGCCCGGCCTGAGAGTTCCTGGAAGTCGTCCAGAGGTAACCGCTTGAAGCGGCCATCGCTGCTGAGCAAGCCCACACTCACACCGGCCGCCGCCTCGGCATTGGGCAGGGGCAGCAGCTGCACGACCCGTTCGCCGCTCATGCCATCCGGCAGGAACTTTTCGAGGCTGCCCGGTTGCTGGCCGGCGAACTCCCAGCGCAGCAGTGCCACGCGGCCTGCATCGGTGAAGGCCAGCACCGCCGGTTGTGCAGCCACCGGCAGGATCAGCCGCGCTGGTGAGGGATGGTCTCCCAACCCGGCTGCCTCCTCCAGATGCAGGCGCCCCAGCAGCTGCGGCCCCACCACCTTCACCTGGCCATCGGCCTGGATCAGCAGCCGGCCATCGCCGGCCAGGGCCTCCAGGGCCCGCTGGCGCTGCAGTTCGGTGTTCGGCCGTTGCGCCGCCGTGCGCTGCGCCACCAGCTCATCGCCGCCCTCCACCAGGCGCGTGCGGCGCGGGGTGGCGAAGCGCTTCCTGAGGGCCTTGAACTCGGCCACCATCGCGTTCAGCAGCGCCGGGCGCTCATCGAGCAGGTGGCGCAGGCGCAGGCGCTCCTGGCGCAGGTCGTCCGCCTCCTGGCGCAGGCTCTCCTGCTCCAGTCCGGTGAGCCGCCGCAGCGGCATCGCCAGCACCGCATCGGCCTGGCGTTCGTTCAGATCCAGTTGCACCTGCAGGCTGGCGCGGGCGCTGGCTGCATCCGCTGCAGCCGTGATCAGGGCGATCACCCGCTGCAGCGCGTTCAGGGCTGTGATCAGGCCTTCCACCACCTCCAGCCGGTCTTCGGCCCGCTTCAGGGCATGGCGGGTGCGGCGGATCAGGGTGAGCTCGCGGTAGTCGAGGAATTCCCGCAGCAGCTCCCGCAGACTCAGCTGTATCGGTTTGCCGTGCACCAGGGCCAGCAGGATCGCGCCGTAGTTGCTCTGCAGGGCTGTGCGTCGCTGCAGCTCCGTCAGTACGGTCTCCGGGTTGGCATCGCGGCGTAGTTCCACCACCACGCGCATGCCATCGCGATCACTCTCATCGCGGATGTCGGCGATGCCGGTGATTTTGCCCTCGTTCACCTGCTCGGCCAGCTTCTCGATCCAGCCCGCCTTGCTGAGTTGATAGGGCAGCTCGGTGATCACAACGGCGGAGCGCTTGTGCCGCCCCTTTCCCGGCTGCACCTCTTCGAAATGGGCCACGCCCCGCATCGGGATGCTGCCGCGGCCGTTCAGGTAGGTGTCGCGCACACCGCTGCCGGTGAGTACCTCGCCGCCTGTGGGGAAGTCCGGTCCAGGCACCAGTTCGAGCAGCTTCTCGTCGCTCAGCTCCGGCTTGCGGATCAGGGCGATCAGGGCATCCACCACCTCCCCCAGGTTGTGGGGCGGGATGTTGGTGGCCATGCCCACGGCGATGCCGGTGCAGCCATTGAGGAGCAGGAACGGCAGCTGGGCCGGCAGCACCGTGGGCTCCTGCTGCGAGCCATCGAAGTTGGGGGCGAAGTCGACGGTGTCGTTGCCGATCTCATCGAGCATCGCCTCGTTGGCGATCGGTGCCAGCCGCGTTTCGGTGTAGCGCATTGCCGCCGGCGGGTCGTCATCGACCGAGCCGAAGTTGCCGTGGCCATCCAGCAGCGGGTTGCGGCTGGCGAAGGTCTGCACCAGGCGCACCAGCGCGTCGTAGACCGCCTGGTCGCCGTGGGGGTGATATTTGCCGAGCACATCGCCCACCACGCGGGCGCATTTGCGGTACGGACGATCCGGGGTGAGCCCCAGCTCGTGCATCGCAAACAGGATGCGGCGCTGCACCGGCTTGAGACCATCGCGGGCATCGGGCAGGGCCCGACCCACGATCACGCTCATCGCGTATTCGAGATAGGAGCGCTGCATCTCCTGATGCAGCTCAATCGGCTGGATGCGCCGCTCGTCGGGCGGCTCCGGCAGCGACTGGTCGGGGCGCGCCTTGGGCATCCGTTGCTGCGGCCGGGGGCAGGAAAGTGGCGCTCAGCCTACCGATGCCGGCCAGCGGCGGTCATGGCCGGCCTGCCGGCGGTCATTCCTGGCCGTTGTCGCTGCTGCTGCCGGCGTTGGCCTGGGCTCGTTCCACATCCGCCCTGAGGGCCGGCTGGCTGAGCAGAGTGCCGGTGGCGGCCCGCAGGCGGGTGCCCCAGAGCTGCTCCTTCTGGTGGCTCTCGAGCACGTAGTTGGGATCGCCGGCCAGGGCCTGATGGGCCAGCTCGATGCTTTCGGGGTTGCCGGGGTTGCGCACATTCAGCGCGGCCGCCAGCGCCAGCATCGGCTCTGATGCCGTTGGGCTGATCTTCAGCACCCGACGCCAGCGCTGGATCGCGTCGTCGTCCTTGCGCTGTTCGAACAGCACGAGAGCCTGATTGTTGATCGCTTCCCAGAAGTCGCGGCGCAGGTCTGCGGCCTTCTCAAACGCGGCCATGGCATCGCCGCTCTGGCCCATCAGGATGTGGGCATTACCCAGATCGAAGTAGGCACCAGGGTTGCGGCCATCAAGCTTGAGCCCTTGGCGGATCAGCTGGGCCGCCTCGGTCGTGTTGTTGCCTTTCAGTGCCAGTGCGCCCTGGGCAAACAGGATGCCTGCGTTGTCTGGATCCAGTTCCCGGGCCCGCGCCAGCGCCACGCTCGCTTCCTTCTCTTGGCCGCTGCGCAGCTGGGCCTCCGCCAGCAGAACCCAGCCGCGCGGATCGGTCGGAATCAGCTGCACCACCAGCGCGGCCAGCTGGGCGGCATCCTCCGCTTGTCCCAGTCGCAGCAGTCGTGCTGCCGCCTGGGCGATACCGAGGCCTGCACCCTCCAGCGTGCCGGGGCCGGGCATCAGCACGTAGGGCACCAGAGCCTGTGCCGGTGGCGCCGGCGCCAGCGTGGCGGCCATCAGGCCGCTGAGCATCAGGGGCGCTGCCGCCAGGGATCTCAACCAGCGCGCCGCCATTGATGGGCACCAACTGCTGCGCAGCGTAGGCAGAGGTGGCGTTGTTGCCCGTGCTGCTGCTGCCGTCCGCTCATGCCTGGGCTGATGCTTCCTCTGGCGTTAGGCCTGGCCCGTTGCGGCTTGGATGTTGCGCCGCCACATCGCCGGTTTGATCCGCCGCAGGGCGGAGGCCCGCAGCTTTTCGTCCCAGTCTGTCTCGCTCCAGAGCAGGGCTTCGGATGCCTGCAGGTTCAACCACCAGGGGCGCGGCTGCAGATCCGGATCGCTGCTCGATGGCAGTGGCTTCTGGTTCCACGGACAGACCTCCTGGCAGATGTCGCAGCCGGCCACCCAGCCCTGCAGGGCGCCGGCGATCGCCGGTGGCAGCGTCGCCGCACGGTTCTCGATCGTGTGAAAGGCGATGCAACGGCGGGCATCAACCACGAATGGCTCCACGATGGCGCCGGTGGGGCAGGCCTCGATGCAGGCGCTGCAGGCGCCGCAGGCGGGTGTGGCCGGGGTGTCTGCGGGCAGGTCCAGATCCGTGAGCAGATGGCCCAGCAGCAGCCAGGAGCCCTGGCTCCGGTGGATCAGGTTGCCGTGCTTCCCGATCCAGCCCAGGCCCGCCTCCTCGGCCCAGGCCTTGTCCAGCAGCGGGGTGCTGTCCACGCAGGCTCGCCAGCGCACCCCAGGTACGCGACTCTCCAGCCAGCGCCCCAGCGCCCGCAGCCGTCCATCGATCACGCGGTGGTAATCGCGTCCCCAGCCGTAACGAGCCACCTTGAGGCTGCCGGGGCTCCGCTCCGCCTGCACGTGGTGGTTCAGACCCACCGCCACCAGGCTGCGCACCCCCTCCAGCAGCTGGGTGACATCGCGGCGGCGGGGATCGGCCATCCAGGCCATGTCGGCTTGGTGGCCTGCCGCCAGCCAGCGCTCCAGTGCCGCGGTGCGCAGCCGCAGCCGATCACCGCCCGGCACAGCGGCGATGCCGACCGGACCGAAGCCCAGGCGCCGCGCTTCCTGTCTGATCTCCGCCACCAGTGCCGGATGACCCATCCGCTCACCACCCCTACGATTGCGCGATTGCGTTGCATCCACTGTGAGTTCAGCAGCCCCTGGCCGTTTCGGCACCCTGTTCCGCTGGCTGGGGCTCACCCTGGTGGTGCTGTTGCTGCTGCAGCTGATCGCTGTGCTGGCGGTGAACGGCTGGGGTGAGGAGAGCTTCCGCCAGCTGGTGTCCTCCGCACTGGTGACGCAGTCGCCGATGGCCTTTGTGGGTCTGTCGCTGATGCTGATCTCGGCCCGGTTGGAGGAGCCCCAGGCTCGCCGCACACCCCTGCACTGGCTGGTGGCTGTGATCAGCGGTGTGCTGGCCCTGAGCCTGCTGGTGACGATTCCCGTTGCCATCAGCGGCGACCGCGCCGTGAGCGATGAGGCAGACCAGGCCCTGAACAGTCAGAAGGGCCAGCTGCAGATGGCCCGCGCCCAGATGCAGGCACCTGAGGTGGTGGATCAGGTGATCGGTCAGCTGGAGCAGGGTGGTCAGATCCCGGCCAATGCGACGGACGACCAGAAGCGTCAGGCCGCTCGCTCGATCATGGATCGCCAGCTGCAGCAGGCCGAAAGTCAGCTGAAGCAGGCGGAGCAGCGGCGCGATCTGGCGGCGAATCAGCGCCGCATCGGCGGGATCGGTGCCGGCGTGGTGCTGATGTTGGCCTTTGCTTTGCTGGCTCTGGTGGCCGTCCTGTGAGGGCGGCTGGCTAAGTTGCGGGTTGGTTTCTGTCGACCGGAACAGCCGGCCCGCCGTTGGTGCAGTCCAGTCCCAGACCTGATCAGCCGCTGGGCGACCGCCTGCAGCAGGATCTCAAGAACGATCTGATCGCCGGCCTGCTGGTGGTGATCCCCCTGGCCACCACGATCTGGCTGGCCACCACGGTGAGCCGGTTTGTGCTGGCGTTCCTCACCTCGATCCCTAAGCAGCTCAACCCGTTCAACACCCTCAACCCCCTGCTTCAGGACCTGATCAACCTGGGTCTGGGGCTGTTGGTGCCACTGCTGGCGATCCTGCTGATCGGCCTGATGGCGCGCAACATCGTTGGCCGCTGGCTGCTGGAGTTCGGTGAGGGCACCCTGCAGCGCATTCCGGTGGCGGGCAGCGTCTACAAGACGCTCAAGCAGCTGCTGGAGACCTTCCTGCGCGACAACTCCAGTCGCTTCCGGCGCGTGGTGCTCGTGGAGTATCCGCGTGAGGGGCTTTATGCACTGGGCTTCGTCACCGGTGTGCTCGGCTCCAGCCTGGCCGCCGGCTTCGATCAACCGATGCTGAGCGTGTTCATCCCCACGGCTCCCAATCCCACCACCGGCTGGTACGCCGTGGTGCCCGAGGCGTCGGTGCGGGATCTCAACCTGTCGGTGGAGGATGCCTTCCGCACGATCATCTCGGCCGGAATTGTCAATCCCGACGAGCGTGAGACCCCGACCAGCCGCAGCTTCTCCAGCCTGCTGGCGCAGCTCCGGGCGCCGGCCTATTCCCCTCTCCCCTCCAATAAGGCCTGATGCAGAGCCGCACCGTTGCCCGTGAACTGGCCCTGCTGATGCTCGGCCAGACCAGCGATCGCCCGGATGGCGACACCGCCGCTGACACGCCCCTCGATCAGTTGCTCCATCAGGCCCTGGCCACCCTCAGCCAGCACGTGCGTGAGGCCCTCGATCAGGCTGCCGCTGATCTGCAGGCCGCCCAGCAGCAGCTGCTCGATAGCGAACTGCAGGACCAGGGCTCCAGCGAGCAGCTGCCACGGGTGCGACAGCACCTGCAGGAGGGTCTCGGTCATGCTGAGCAGGGCCTCAATCGCCTCTCGGCCAGTCTTGAGCTGCCGCGGCTGCTGATGCTGGCTGATCAGGAGGAGATTCGTCGCGGCGCCATCGATCGTGTGCGTGCGGTGCTGCGTCAGCGATCTGATCTTGATCAGCGTCTTGATGCGGTGATGGAGGGCTGGCGCCTCAGCCGTCTGCCCCGTATAGATCGCGACATCCTGCGGTTGGCGGTGGTGGATATCGAAGACTTCCGCACGCCGTCTGCCGTGGCCTGTAACGAGGCGGTGGAACTGGCCAACCGCTACAGCGATGAGCAGGGCCGCCGCATGATCAATGGTGTGCTGCGCCGCTTCATCACCTCCGGCGCCCCCAAGCGCTGATTCCCACCGGCCCGAGCGTCCCTCAGAGAGCGATGGTTTTCGACTGGTTCAGGCGTGGGCAGACCCCCGCGAACCCCCAGCCCGCCGCGCCGGAACCGGCGCCGGAGCCGGCTTCGGCCGAGGAGGCACCCGCTGCTGTGGCGCCGGAGCCGGTCGCAGCCCCCGAGCCCGTGAGTGCCTCGGCGCCGGCGCCTGGACCGCAGCCGGACGCCGCCGCCGCTGGCGTTGATCAGGACGCTCTGGAGTGGGCTCGCCAGGCCTATGCCCGTCTCAAGGCTCAGCAGGAGGCTGAACGCCAGGGGGTGCCATCGGTTGAGCTGGCTGAGCCGACCGCGCCGATGCCCGAGCCCGAGCCTGAACCTGGCCCTGAGACTGAGCCCGAACCCCAGCTTGAGCCCCAACCCGAACCGCCGCTGACGCCGCCTGCGCCCGCGGCCCCCTCGCTGCTCGAGTTGGCCGCCGCCCAGCGCGCTCAGCGGCAGCAGGAAATCCTCGAGCGCGCCATCGAGATTCCTGCGCCAGCGCCTGCCTCCATCCAGGCCGTTGCCGCCCCACCCCCCGAGCCGGTGTCACCCCCGGCCGATGCTTCAACCGATGAGGCTGTCCCGCAGCTCGGCGCCTTCGACAACGACTTCACCTGGTCGGCGGAGGTGCTCGCCGCCCAGGGCCGCCAGATTGAGGACATCTCCCTGGAGGAGATCGACTGGCTCGGCCGCCTGCGCCGCGGCATGGAGAAGACCCGCCGCAACTTCGTCACCCAGCTGCTCGACACCCTTGGCGACGATCCGCTCTCGCCCGAGGTGCTCGATGAGCTCGAGACCCTGCTCCTGCGCGCTGATGTGGGCGTGCAGGCCACCGATCAGGTGCTGGAGGCTCTGCGCCAGCGCATGAATCAGGAGGTGGTGGATCCGGCTGAGGGGATGCGCTTCCTCAAGGAGCAGCTCAAGGGTCTGCTCGATGCGCCGATCCAGGCCAGTGGAGCCCAGCTGCTGGCGCCTGAGCGCGGTCGCCTCAACGTTTGGCTGATGGTGGGGGTCAACGGTGTCGGTAAGACCACCACCCTCGGCAAGCTGGCCAACCTGGCGATCCGCAGTGGCTACAGCTGTCTGATCGCCGCTGCCGATACCTTCCGCGCCGCCGCCGTGCGCCAGGTGGAGGTGTGGGGCGAGCGCAGTGGCGTCACGGTGGTGTCCAACCCTTCGGCCAATGCCGATCCGGCTGCTGTGGTGTTCGATGCCATCGGCGCGGCCAAGGCCAAGGGCACGGACCTGGTTCTGGTCGATACCGCCGGTCGTCTGCAGACCAAGCACAACCTGATGGAGGAGTTGAGCAAGGTGCGCCGCATTGTCGACAAGCTGGCGCCCGAGGCGGTGGTGCAGTCGCTGCTGGTGCTTGATGCCAGTCAGGGGCAGAACGGTCTGAAGCAGGCGATGGCCTTCGCCCAGGCCGCTGGCCTCACCGGCGTGGTGCTCACCAAGCTTGATGGCAGCTCCCGCGGTGGTGTCGCCTTGGCGGTGTCCTCGGAGGCGGGATTGCCGATTCGCTTCATCGGCGCTGGTGAGGGCATTCGCGATCTGCGCCCCTTCAACAGCTTCGAATTTGTGGAGGCCCTGCTGTCCTCGTAGCCCCATGGCTCCTCGGGATTGCCGCATCGCAGTTGATCCCGTTCAGCGCGGCTATCTTGCGGGCACCTCCGCGGCCGCTCGTGAGCAGCAAGCCGCCCCCACGGCACACTGATCCCTCGCGCCAGACCCCGCCCGCTGTCGCGCAGGCCCCATCCCTCCTGGTGCCTCCGGCTGCCACGCCCTCGGCGCCGCCGCGGACGTCGGCGGCCATGGCATCGCTGCGTCAACTGCTCGACAGCCTCAGCCGCGAGCAGCGCCGCAATCAGCAGCTGCTGGCTTCACTGGGTTTCGCCCTGCGCAGCTACACCAACCTCGGTCGCTTTCTGGAGCTGGTGCCAGTGCTGGCTGTCCGGCTGGTGGAGGCCGAGGCCGCAGTGCTGGTGGTCTTCCACCCCGATGGTCGCCTCTGGCGCGAGCAGTTGCACGCTGGTCCCCGGGGCGTTCAGGCGGAGCTGCTGCAGCGGTTGGCTGCTCTGAGCGATCAGGAGCTGCAGCAGGCCCCCGGTGAGGAGGCCGTGGCTGCCCTGCTCGATCGCTTGGTGCGCCGTCAGCTCGGTGAGCGGCCCGTCTTCGCCACCTCGGTGGTGGCCCGCAGCCGTGCCCGCGGACGCCTGTACGTGATCGGTGCCCGCAGCGGCTTCAGCTGGAGCGAGGTGCATCGGCTGCACATCCAGCTCCTGGCCGATCTCACCGGCGTGGCGATCGAAACCGAACAGCTGCAGCAGGAGGCGCGCCGCCATGAGCGGGTCGAGCGGCAGCTCTCGATCGGCGCCGAGATCCAGGCTCAGCTGCTGCCGGATCATCCGCCGGTGATCGATGGCGTTGAGCTGGCGGCCCGCTGCCGCCCCGCCTTTCAGGTGGGTGGCGATTACTACGACTTCATCCCCACCCGGCCCCAGTTGCTTGGCCGCCGCCGTGAACAGGGTCGATGGGCCCTGGTGATGGGTGATGTGATGGGTAAGGGTGTGCCCGCCGGCCTGTTGATGACCCTGCTGCGTGGCATGCTGCGCGCCGAGGTGCTCAGCGGCTTGCCGCCTGATCGCATCCTGCACGACCTCAACCAGCTGGCTCAGGAGGATCTGGCCCAGTCGCACCGGTTCGTGACGCTCTTCTATTCGGATTTCGATCCGCGCACGCGCCTGCTGCGCTATGCCAATGCCGCCCATAACCCGCCGCTGATCTGGCGGCGCCTGCGCCATGCCGTCGATCGTCTCGATGCCCCAGGACTCCTGATTGGCCTCCAGCCCGAGGCCCACTACGGCTGTGAGCAGATCGTGCTCGAGCCGGGCGATGTGCTGCTCTATTACACCGATGGTGTCACCGAGGCCTCGGGCCTCAATGGTGAACGCTTCGATGAGTTGCGGTTGGTGCAGGCTCTCCAGAGCGCCTGCCGTTCGGGGGTGGGTGCCCAGGGCATCCTCGATCAGCTCTATGCCCGTCTCGATCGCTTCGTCGGCTCTGATCGACCCCAGGAGGATGATGCCTCGATGGTGGTGCTGAAGGTGCGCGATGAAGTGACGCTGCCCCACCTCAACGGTTGAGCGGCAGGGGCCCGCGGCTCCGCCTGCCAAGCTGAGGCCAGCAGCGCGAGCGGGCCCGATGGCCGTGGATTCCTCCTCCTCCACCTGGAGTCAGCGGTTTGAGCAGGGGCTCCATCCCGCCATCGAGCGCTTCAACGCCTCGATCGGCTTCGACATCACGCTTCTGCAGGAGGACCTCGACGGCTCGATCGCCCACGCCCGCATGCTCGCCAGCACCGGCGTGATCAGTGCTGAGGAAGCGGAGCAGTTGGAGGCTGGCCTGGAGCAGGTGCGCGCTGAGGCAGCCGCCGGCAGCTTCAAGCCGGGCCTGGAGGATGAGGACGTGCACTTCGCCGTGGAGCGGCGCCTGATCGCCATCCTCGGCCCGCTGGGTAAGAAGCTGCACACCGGCCGCTCCCGCAACGATCAGGTGGGCACCGATCTGCGCCTGTGGCTGCGCCGTCAGATCGCGGCGATCGATACGGCGCTGGTGCGGTTTGAGCGGGCTCTGCTGGTCCAGGCCGAGGCCCACCCCGAGGTGATGATCCCGGGATACACCCACCTTCAGCGGGCCCAGCCGATCTGCCTGGCCCACCACCTGCTGGCCTACGTGGAGATGGCTGAGCGCGACCGCGCGCGGCTGCGTGATCTGGTCAAGCGGGTCAACATCTGTCCCCTCGGTGCCGCCGCCCTGGCCGGTACACCGGTGCCGATCGATCGCCGCCACACCGCTGCCGCTCTCGGCTTTGAGGATGTCTATGCCAACAGCCTTGATGCCGTCAGCGACCGCGACTTCGCGGTGGAGTTCAGTGCCGCCGCCAGCCTGGTGATGGTGCACCTCAGCCGCCTGAGCGAGGAGGTGATCCTCTGGGCCAGCGAGGAGTTTCGCTTTGTGAGCCTTACGGATCGCTGCGCCACCGGCAGCAGCCTGATGCCCCAGAAGAAGAACCCCGATGTGCCCGAGCTGGTGCGCGGCAAATGCGGTCGTGTGTTCGGCCACCTGCAGGGGCTGCTGGTGATGATCAAGGGTCTGCCCCTGGCCTACAACAAAGACTTTCAGGAGGACAAGGAGGCGCTGTTCGATGCGGTGCGTACCACCCTCGACTGCCTGGAGGCGATGGCGATCCTGTTCGAGGAGGGGCTCAGTTTCCGGCCCGAGCGCCTGCAGGAAGCCGTTGCCTCCGATTTTTCCAATGCCACGGACGTGGCCGACTATCTGGTGGCCAAGGGGGTGCCATTCCGCGAGGCCTACCAGCTGGTGGGGGGCCTGGTGAAGGGCTGCCTGCAGGAGGGCCTTCTGCTGCGGGATCTGCCGCTGGAGCGGTGGCGGCAGCTGCACCCGGCTTTCGAGGCTGACATCCATCAGGCGATCCATCCGCGCCAGGTGGTGGCAGCGCGCCGCAGTGAGGGCGGCACTGCTTTTGAGCAGGTGCAGCTGCAGCTGCAGCGGGCCCGGCAGCGCCTCGCCTGAAGGCGCGACGCCGCCTCCGCGCGGTCGTTCTGGGTGTCGTCCCCGCTGCCTTTGGTGTCTGAGCTGCCACGAATCACCGGCACGGGCCTGCTCGGATCGGCCGACGGGTCTAGTGTCGGGAGGCTGGATTCCTGCCTGATCGGCCCCATCGGCCTGTGAGCATTTTTGTTGGAAACCTTCCCTTCCGCGCTGAGAAGGAAGACGTTGCTGAGCTGTTCGCACCCTTCGGTGAAGTTGCGAACTGCGCCCTGCCCCTGGAGCGCGATACCGGCCGCAAGCGCGGTTTCGCCTTCGTGGAGATGGTCGATGACGCGAGTGAGAACCGTGCCATCGAGGCGCTGCAGGGTGCGGAACTGATGGGCCGCCCCCTGCGCATCAACAAGGCCGAACCCCGCGGCGGCGGCGGATATGGCGGAGGTGGCGGCGGTGGTGGTCGCCGCAGCGGTTATGGCGGCGGTGGTTCCGGCTACGGCGGCTCCGGTGGTTCCGGGGGCGGCTACGGCGGTGGTGCCGGGTCTGCTGGTTCCGGCGGCGGCTACGGCGCCGGAACCGGTGAACGCTCCTCAGGCGCCCGCGGCTGGGAGGATCGCAGTTATGGCGGTGGCGATAGCTTCGGCGATGGCCGCAGCCGTCGACGTCGCAGCAGCGGTGGTGCTGGCGGCGGTGATGGTTATGGCGGCTACGGCGGCGCTGAGGGCTGACGCCTCAGAGGCCCCGTTCCTCCAGCTGCCTTGCGGCCTGCTCCAGCACCTCCGGCCCGGCCTGCCGGTTCCCGGCGGCCATGCCGAGGTCGCGGCGCCAATGGCGTGCGCCGCTGACCCCCTCCACCACCTGCACCAGGTGCCTGGCGATCGCCCAGAGGCGGCCGCCACTGCTGCACCAGCGCTCGGCGTAGGGAATCAGGCCGCGCAGCACGGTTGAGGCTGTGGCCAGGGGTTGGCTGGCATCGCCGAACAGCTGCCGGTCCACCGCTGCCCAGCGCAACGGGTGGTCGTAGGCGGCGCGGCCCACCATCACCCCATCCACCAGGTCCAGGTGCTGTCGGCAGCTCTCCAGATCCTGCAGGCCGCCGTTGAGCTCGATCGTCAGCGCTGGCCGATCCCGCTTGAGCTGCTGCACCAGATCGTGGCGCAGGGGGGGGATTGTGCGGTTCTGCTTGGGGTCGAGGCCCTCCAGCCAGGCCTTGCGGGCGTGCACGCTGAAGCGGCTGGCACCGGCCGCTGCCACGGTGTCCACGAACTGCAGCAACTCGGCGTAGGAATCCCGTTCGTCGATACCGATGCGGTGCTTCACCGTGACCGGCAGCCCGCTGGCGGCGGCCATGGCGGCGATGCAGCGGGCCACCTGGTCGGGGTCGGCCATCAGGCAGGCCCCGAAGCGACCCTTCTGCACCTTCTCGCTCGGGCAGCCCACGTTGAGGTTCACCTCGTCGTAGCCGCGATCAGCGGCGATGCGCGTGGCTTCCGCCAGCAGGGCCGGGTCGTCGCCGCCCAGCTGGAGGGCCAGGGGGTGCTCAGCGCCATCAAAGCCGATCAACCGCTCCAGCCGCGCCTGTGCTCGTGCATCGCCTGTTGCCGCCGCCAGTCGGCAGTGGTGCAGTGCCTGGGCGACCACCATCTCGGTGTAGAGCAGGCTGCGCCGGCTGATCTGGCGCATCAGCATGCGGAAGTGCCGGTCGGTGTAATCCAGCATCGGCGCCACACTGAAGCGGTGGGCCCCAGTCAGGGTGGCCTCCGCGGCGGCGTGCTGGGGTTGGTGTGGGGTGACAACCATGCCTCCATGCTGCCCGCCTGGTCTGCCGGCCTCAGCTCTCTTCCCACCTCCATTCGCGCCGCCGATGTTCAGCTCTGCGCCCAGCCCCGGTGAGGCCTGGAATCTGGTGGTGGCCGGCGGCGGGCCGGCCGGGTTTATGGCGGCGATCGCCGCCGCCGAGGCCGG
>Ga0315899_10005586_pt1 | contig 13572 bp, 11 predicted proteins | sample LakEriMetagenome_2_FD_203518 | JGI IMG/M metagenome (GOLD analysis project Ga0315899, IMG submission 203518) | Freshwater fungal communities from buoy surface, Lake Erie, Ohio, United States - Buoy 4 MA112 | ecosystem: Environmental > Aquatic > Freshwater > Lake | place: USA: Lake Erie, Ohio...
TTTATAGAAAGGATTTTAAGAACTAAATCCCTTTCTAAATTTCCTTTGGCGGCAAGGCTGTCGCCTCCTTGCATCACAACAACTAGGCCACTGGCTTGCAGAATATTCGCCAACAATCGAAAATAACTGGATATGTCCTCGGATAAATTTGCGAAACCATCCAGATCGTTCGTAAGAATAGCATGGTCCAGTTTTTTCCCAACCTGGTCACCATCCAATAGAAGAATTTTCATCATTTGGTCTCTAAGGCGCAATAGTCGGTCAGGATCGCAATAATCGAATCAAGGCACATTTTCGCCTCAGCCTTTGAAAAACATATTTTTCGAGGGTGCACGCTTTCATTTCGAAGGCAGCGAAGAATATCGAGAGATTTGTCAACATTTCTCAAGGCAACATACTTGGCCTGAATTGGATCCAATGGATGGGAATCCCTTAAACTGCCCCTGATTTTATCGCATAATTCAATGCTTAAGAATGTGATGGCATCATTGAAATTATATGGGATAGTTCTTTTGATTTCACCCTGATAATCTCGGCGGATCCGACCGACAAGCAGCAAGGCAAATTCTTCGGATAATTTGCCTATCTCACTAATACAACCCATGTAATCGCCCTTAAAATAATCGCCCATACCACGTGTGCACATTTGTTCGACATGATGTGTGAAATCGTGATTACCTAAATTGGCTAATTTTCTTGCAAGGGATGTTATTGAATCGCGATAATACACAAGGTCGAAATAGCCATACTTTCCAAGCTCCAGTATGTTCTGCAAGGGATCGATTTCCTGGACCACGTAATCATTGTCTGTGTATTCCCGAGGATCCTTCTTTCTTCCCTCGGGTGTCACCGTCAAAAAAAACAAACGCTTCACCTTAAGTAAGCTCCCTGCCGCATAAAGGAGAGAGCTAACGGATTTGGTGCCATTAGTCAGGTCAATGACAATGTCATCGTGGTCCCTGGAATGCATTTCCGTTGACAAGACTTCCGGGAGTTTTGCAGCCAATTCATTTTTTCCAATGAATTGATGAGATACTTGGACTTCCTTACCTGCGATGGACTGGACCGCTTCGAATCTGTCACCCAGGATTGACCTGCCTGCAAAATCGAGCTGGGAAAAATCGGAATCGATAAAAAAAACCTTTGTTAGGGTCCTTTGGTAATGGATCGGAACCACATGCAGCACACTTTTAATGGTTCCCAAATTGGGATTGCCGGCGGTCACAAGTTCCATTTTATTCCCCAAGTTGGAATTGTTAGCTATTTCGTTTTATAATGAATTCATTTGAAGAAAAAAATTAAAAAGTATTTAAGTAATATCCGAGTTTGAAATAGTAAATTTGTCTTGGCAATTAAGGCGCCAATTCGCAGCAAGATGCGCGATCTTTATTTTATCTGGGTGGTAGATGGAAAAGTTTTTAAGGCCGCCGCCGTCTGTTAGAATATCAAAACCCCGAGTCATCCCAAAAAAACCTGTGTCTGTTTCAAAAAAACGATCGTGGTCTTCCGTATGCTCAAATTTCTTCATTTTTACGGAAACTGATACGCCATAATTTTCTTTTATTGGATTGAGTAGATCCTCTGTAAGTAAAATTTTAATTTTTTCAAACGGTAAATTTTTGCCAACCTTTGAATTAAATTGATTTTCCTCAAAGACCGAGTAAATAGTCATTTTTTTAGAGCAATCCTGACAAGATTTTAGCCAAATATCCAGAAGAAGTTTTATGGACTTGTAATACTTTTTGGCATTTATACCCCGGCCTGCATAAGGATCATAAAAGCTCAGGTCTTTTGAATACCTTGTCGCTTTTCTGAAAATGGAACCAAATTCTTCAATTGAGGATGGGGAAATTGTATTTGAATAAGAGAGCCTATTTTCTTCCACATCCGAATCTAAATATTGAATTAAAGATCGAAAAATAACAATTTTATCCTGTAAATGACTAGGTTCTTTACCATTTTCGGTAATTACTAAGGCCTCTGGTAGTTGATTTTCTATAAAGATCGGGTTTTTGATTTGCCCATGCAGTGTGGGAAAACATCGCAGTCTATTTTTTTGTTTTTTATCCTTAAGAATTTCCGTAAATTTTATCCGTGCCCGCTGGCCTGCTGGGTGCGATAATAAGTCATACAAACGATTTTTAAAAATTGAAAGATCACGAGAATCTTCATCAAAAAAAAGTATCATATTACTTCTGACAGCGTCAATTAATTTGCCAAGGTAATTAATCCAACCTTTTTCGTCCGGAATTGCTTGTTCAATCGCCAGAGGATCAAGATAAATCGCTGTATTCATGGTTAGATTACCTCTTGAATTCTTTCCGGAAAGAAACCACCCGGGAATTCTTCGAGGAAATCACCATTTTCATCCAGTTGCATGTGTTTTGCGAAGGATCCTTCCGGTCCGCGACCCACATAAATAATGGATACTTGGTCAGGGGGTAAGGATTTTTCCCGAACTCTTCGTTGTAGCCGCAATGCCAAGTGCTCACTGTGTGTTTCAATGATGAATTGGTTTTTCCTGGGCTCTCTGGTAGCCTCGATCAGCAGGTCCCCAAGGTCTGCCTGAAGCCTTGGGTGAATATGCACTTCCGGTTGCTCCACGGTAATTATTTGATCTGAGGCTGCCAGGCTTTGGACGATCAAAGGCAAGATCTGGCTAATGCCAAAACCAACATCAGTTAAACCAACTTCAACGGGAATAGGCCTGCGGATGTCGAATAAGCGGAGTTCGAAAAGATCGGAGTTTTTGTCGCTTAATTGTCGAAGGTTTATTTTGTAACCAATTTCCAATTTGCCCAACCATTTATTAGTTTCAATTAAAATATCTTTGTTTCTAAACAAAAGATCTGGTAGCAAATGGCCTTGGTATCCAACATCAGTAGGTGTTGTTCCAGAAAAAACATACCATCGAGTGGGCGGTTTTCGAAATGGTCCCAATGGCAATAAGGCTCCTAGGAACGTTTTGATTCTCTTCGCAACCGCCAAAAGAGGTAATGAGATATCTGCAGCATTTCTACGATTACCAAAAGGGAACCAATCAAATGTATTTTCTAAATGCATTGCACTATGAGGCAAAAATTTATTCATAACCAAAATCCTTTTAATTTCTACAGGTTTTGTGTAGTTTATAAAGTCTGTAAGATTATGGTTTTTGCTATAAAAATTTAAATCACTTTCAGCCGCCAATTTAAGCTGTCTTAAACTTTTGTCTTTGATTTGGAAAAATTTTTCCTCAAACCAACCAATACGATCCCTAATATCCTTTAATAATTTGTTTTTATTCCCGAAACGTAAATCATAAATGGATTGCCAAATAGTTGACTCTTCCGAAATTCTTGTGCACTTTGCAAAACTAATACATTTGGTATCCGGCCATATATGATCCGGGAATTCATCAATTTTGTAATCATCAGTTTTTTCGAAACTTAGAATCGGCTCAGCGATATCATTTCTATATAAATCCAAATAATCTATAGTAATTTCTTCTTCAGATCTTTTTCGAGAAAAACCAAATTCAAGACCACAGGAATTTGCCCCTTTTATAAAAAAACCGCTTGATTTTTCAGGAATATCAACATCTATCCGGATTTTTAGGATACGGCTTAAATCATGGTCAAAAATTACGTCTTGGAAACTACCTAAATCTGATAGGCCGTTTTCGGTTCGCAGTATAAGTAAGGTTTTCTCGTCTCGACTCTCTATACTTTGTTTTAGTAAATTAAGAGCTTGTAAGATACTGCTTTTTCCAGAACTGTTTTGGCCATAAATTAGAGTAATAGGTGCGAGCGGAATGGTGGCTCTTTTCCCAAATGCTTTAAAGTTTTCTAACTCTATTAATTTGAGCATGACTGAAACCACCTTAAAAATAATTTTAATTAATAAAAAAAGTGGTGAGTTACCTTAGTAAGCAAATTGGATTCGTAATAATGTGCAGGTTAGTTTTAGTCATAGGTTAATAGAATACAACCCTTCAAAAGAGTTAGGTAACTCATGATTACCGAGGGGTTTTTTCCAATCGCCGTGGCATCCGGATATCCGTTGGTGTTTGGTTTTCACTTTTGCTACCTCGGTTTTTTCTGGTTCGCCATTGGATAAACAAAATCAAGTGTAACTTTGCGCAAGTAGGAAATCGCCCGAAGAACCAATTAATTTTCAGGATTTTTGCCATATTTCCGAGGCGAAAGGAGATGGCCAAATAGATCTAAACGAACAGAAACGGAGTAGGGGGACAAAAATTTTTAAATTTTAATTTTTTCCATTCTTCCAGCGGATTCAGGGGAACTCCGGATCCCCGGCCGAGGTGGGAGGTTAATCGGTTTCCATCGAGTAAACCCATCCACTATCGGAGGCCTACCCATGACTCATCTCATTCCCGCCGGAAACGCCAACCAGAACCTCCATCGCAGGTCATTCCTTAGCCGGGCCTTTGGCGTGACGGCATCGTCCTTGGCGGGCGGCATCGCCTTGGGTGGCCCGGTTGCCGGTGGCAAATCCAAGGAGGCCATCCTGGAGGGCCATTTGGTGCGTACCGAGGAGCGCACCCGGCCCGCCTTGGAAATGGGTCTCAAGCCGATGCAGGACCTTTTCACCGCGGCCAAGGCAAACACGGGGTCCTTCGCGGATTACGCGCTGGGCTGGAAGGCCAAGTACCATCTCCTGCGGGACTATGTTCCCTACACCAGTGGCGACACCCTGAAAAAATACCTGGAGAGCCTTGTCTGCAGGTTTTTCTTCACCAAAGAGTCCATCCAGCGCGCCCTGGAGCAGGGCGTGGCCCGTTTCTCGGGCCACATAGAGGAGGTTGAGAACAAGATGTTGGTGGCCCTGGTCGCCGACATTTCGGACCTGCCCGGCAATATCCGCCCGGATTTGGGCACCCCCTCGGCCTTCGGCATCCGTTTCCGGGAGACCATCTCCGACACGAAGCGTTTCGCCACGAAATGGAACAGAGTGGAGGCTGGTGTTTTGGTGGCAGGTGGACTGGCCGGAAGCGTGGTCCAAAACCTGCTGACCGCCGTGATTTCGAGGGTGTTGGCAAAGTGCGCCACCTCGGGAGCGTTGCTGGGAGGCGGAGGTATGGCGGGTCCGCTCGGTCTTGTGGCGGCCCTGGTGGTTGATTGCCTGCTTTCCTGGTTGGTGGATTGGTGGTGCGACCCCCGGGGCAACCTGTCGCGGGAGCTGGCCCGGAAACTGGGGGAGATGGAAGCCCTGATCCTAGAGGGCCAAAAGCCGGACCCGGGCATCCGCGAAACGCTTTCCCAGGTGCTCGACACCCGGAACAAGCTCCGCAGGGCCTCCCTGGAGTGGCTGGTGCTGGGGAAGAAATAATGCGCCCGAATTCCGGATGAGGGCGCTTTTGAATGGGTTAGTGGAAGGTGTGGGCAAAAACCAAGGCGCAAGAAAACAGGAGACGCAATATGGGAAATCGCAGGCACACGGTTTGGGACACCGATTGGCTCGGCCGGAAGACCTCCACCACCACCTGGGATGACGGCCAGCCGTCCCCGGCCCTTGGGGTTTTATGTCTTTTCGGTCTGGTAGCGCTGTTTTTCGGCGCCGAGGCGGCCATCATCTCGCTGATAGCGGTGACGGTTTTGTATTTTATGGCCTGTATGAAGGGGTGATTGGTCCTTGCGTTTGACGACGGGGAAGCCGATCATCCGTGCAGGGTGAAAAAGGGCTTTCGGGGAAAAACGATGTCGAAAAAACACGATCAGATCCACATCTTCATCGATGAAAGCGGAAGCCTGCACACCTTGGAAGGCCGACCGATCATGGTGGGGGGTGTGGTGATTCTTGGTGAATACGGGGATTTAGACGACAAATCCTTGAACGCGGCGATTTTAAAGCTGGTGACAAGCCATGGGGGGAAGGGTTTCAATGATTTGCATGACCGTGAATCGCCGCACGCGCTGGATTTTGAAAAACTAAATAAACTGCGATCCAAATTATTGGTAAAGGTGAAGGAATGGGCTGGGGAAGATAAATTAGTCCGCGGCGTATCCCTGGTCCACAAGGCTGACATTTATGACACACGGTCCTGGATCATGGCGGAAAGCGCCCTGGACAACCGGTACATCCATATGGTGTGGTCCCTTGTCGAACACCTTCTTTTTGTGGATCCATGGATTGGAAAGCACCTGCAACCCGACGCCAGCGTCCATCTTTATGTGGCTAATCGCAGGGTTTTTTATGAGGACACCCATGAACGCCGAAAATATCTGATGAAAACGGGGCAGGAAATCGAGAACGGGTTTGACAGCAACGGAAACAGGTCCATCATCGTCACAAGCTCCATCAAGGAAGGGGATATCCGTTCCTCCTTCCGGATGGCGATTCGGGAAAAGTGGCCCGAAAGCAAGTACGAATTGGCATTAGTGGAAGTAAAAAGTATCGCCTATTCCCCGAGAAGGACCCCGTCCAGACCCTGGCTTTATGTGGCCGACCTTCATCTCATGGGGGTGCGCGGGAAACTCAACAAACACAAGTCCACACTTCCAGTCGAAGAGCTTTATTGCCTGGATTACAACGGGACATTCCTGAAATTAAGTCTTTTCAAATCCAGGGTAGAACAAGGGTTGTGGGACGGGGCTGGCAATTTGGCCAGTGAAATCCTGAGGGAGTTGGAACTATCCCCGGCGCTCGCCTCCAGTATGAGCGGAATGAGGAACGACCTGAAAAAGGCTTTGGATGGAAATCAGGAAATCCTTGAGAGAAACCTGGAGCAAGCCTGCCGGATTGTTGATGAACCCGGCAAATCCAAGGATGGTTTCGACCTCGGAAAATCAGCCTGGGACATGCTGTCAACCGAAGGGAAGGAAAGGATCAGGAACCGGGCCCGTTGGATTCAGGTCCAGCTAAGCCACGCAAACCACAATGCGAATCGCACGACCGCCGATAGTGTTTGGGAACAATTCACCATAATCGAGCCAATGGTGGCCGGCCTTGGATTGGACGGATTGGTTTTCCGGCTGAACCTGAGGAATCGCCGAACGGTGAGTCTCATGGACCAGTTCAGGTTCAAGGAGGCGGAAGGAACCTTGATCGGTCAGATTGCACCCCTTCAGGAAATAAGGGACACCATTGCCCGCCAGGGGGCAATGAAAGCGCAGAAAACACCATTGTTCGAGTTGGGGGCGGCTTTCGGAACCCTTGGACAAATCTTGGCATTGCAGGGCCCGGACCGCCATGCCGAGGCGGAGGGTTTTTTCAACCGCGCCATCGATTGTTTCGTTGAGCCCCGGGATATCGAGCGTCAAATGGTTTATCTGGGTCACCTTGCCTGTGATATGGGTGAAAACGGTCGCGGGATATGGAAAAAAGTTTCAGAAAAGCTGCTTGGCCCGGATTCGGTCACCCCTGTCACACTGGCAGGCAAGCAGTTTGTCCTTGCCATTCAGGCCAAAGGTCTTTTCCAATTCGGCAGCGACGAAGCCTTGCTGGAATTCGCCAGAAAATTCAAGGATGCGGATCTGGAAGCGTCTTTCGGGCCGGGCGCAAAAGATCATCACCCATTCGGCCTGATCTGGCAGGATGTCGCCCTGTGCGCCCAAAAAGCCTTTAGGGAAAAACCCGATGGAAATGATTGGTTGCTGGAATTCGCCCTGGAGTGGTTCGACCAATCCATTTCCTTTGCGATGGCAAAAAAACAACCCTTATTCGACATCATGGGGCATCTGGCGGCTATCAGGAAAAATATCCTGCTGATGGAATACGCGCCCGAGCCAAGGTTGGAAAAGGAAATGGAAACCCATGTGGAGGGGGTTATCCATTCCGCCGTGAAAGTTGGCATGCTGACGAAGGAGACAGATGGCTCGTTTTCGGGAGCTGGAAGTGGCTTAGCCAACCGCAAATACAATTCCATGAAGGAGAAGGCAACCGCCCTGTTGGGCTTACTTACATTCAATTATTGGTGATCGATCACAAACAAGTTGGTTCGCTAGATTTGTTTTTGATCGGCGCCACGGAAATCAAACCGCAACGGTCTCCGTCACCAGTTGCAGGACGCGGTTCAATAGTTTCTTTCTTCGGCAGGAGACATATCCCGGGCTGCGGTTGATCCGTCGGGCGATGGCTTCGGCCGTCGGACTGGCCGGGTCAAGCCAGAGACCCTCGCAGATGGTGCGATCTTCCCCGGAGGAGGAGGAAACCACCTTTGTCAGGCAGTCCATGGCGGCCTGGAACGGCAGACCGGAGTGGATGCTTGAACGGCGGATGGAAATGTTGTTCTTCAACAAACGGGCACGGTTTCTTTCCTTCCTGGCGAGGTCTTTGGCGTCACTTTGGAGAAACCAAAAGGCGTAGGTTCCGAATTGGCTTTTTTGTGGATCGAAAGGGATGGATCCGTCCTTCAATTTCGAGAGGAGGTCCACGGCGGTGCCTTGGTCATTTCTGTGTGAAATACCGGCGAGGTTGAAGGTGATCTCTTCCAGTTCGAAGATGGGTGAACAAACCTCATCACGCAAGGTCACCCAAAGGCTTTCGGGGGCTTCGATACCGCCTTGGCGGACAGCGGCCAGGTAGGCGGCCACCTTGGGGGTTGCGGTGTTCAATTGGTTGATGGGGCTGGACATGCTGGAACCTCCGGTTGATGTGGAGCCAACTAACCGGCGACCGGAGCGCGTGATCCGGTTTTGGAGGGAATTTTTCATTCAATTTCGAATGCGTGGTTTTTTGACGGCTAGGGGGCAAAGCTGTTATCGATGCGATGAAATGGTTGAATGGGTGGTTGATGCGGCCAAAAGGTGATCACATAATCGAGTAGCGATAAAGTGCTTGAGGAGAGCGACCGTGTCCGAAGACGAAGATGAAGGTGGCTACCTTCCCCAGGAAATGATTCGTTTTCTGGAAGATTTGGGTTGCGAACTGGTCGTCGAGAAACCCCTTGATAAGGAGCTGGATAGGGCCATCCTGATGGTTCCAGACAAGGAATGGGGTATACGGACCTCGGCCAAGGACCATCCCGGCTTGTGTGTTTCAGTTCTAGCCGAGGCGCGAAAGACCATTTTTCTGAAAGGCACGGACCGGGTGAACCATCGGGCGATGATTGACAGGGCCAGTCATGTGGTGGAGCCAGATCGCGAAAATGGTCTATCCAAACCTACTAGTTTCAAATTATTACCGAGATCCATACGACTCCACCGGGCCCGACTCTATCTGCCCGAACGGCTACTTGGCAGATTGAACCTGGACGGCTTCAGGGTCATTCTTGAAAAGATGGGAAACAACGGGCGGGAACAAGCATGATTTTCACCGACCATGTTCGAAACCCCGATCCGGCAGACTTTAATCGGGTATTGGATGCTTTGACGGTGGTTCTTCGCAAAAGGTTGCGGAAGAAAGGCCTCTTCACACAGAAGCCGGCATATTTGGATTATCCGCAGCATTCCACCTGGAATGACACGGAGGCTTTAAAAGAAATTTCGTATGACTTTTACGGTGAATGTTTTGTTATTCAAAGGAATTCCCTCCTAGGCTTCCTCGCTAATAACCCAGATGTTGAGGGCATGATTGTTCGCAATGTCGATAATTTCATATTTAATCGGCAATCAAAGAGCGATCCAATCGGCTACAAATCCGTCAAGAATTGCAAAAATGCTTTGGTAGCACTCGAAAGCCTTGGGATTGTCATCCTGGAAGAAGGAAAAGGCGGAAAAACGATTCGTATTGCCACAGCAGAAGAAAAAGCAGGCGATCATCGCGTCGATTCAAATATCGCCGAGTTTGTCCATAAATATCCGGGATGGGGATTAGGCTCCCGTGTTGTGGCAAGGATATCCAAAAAAGGAACGGCATTTGTTACCAAATTGATTATTGATTATTTCGCCGCGGGAGCGAATGTTTTCAGGTCTAAGGATCTTGAATTGGCAGTAAAGGACAAGGTGAAATCTTGCCTGAAGATTGAATCTTTTGACGAGGATATTCATTCCAAGGGAAACACTGGGGAGAATACGGGCCAAACGATCTTTAGTGAGTTATTCGATCTGGACTGTGTTCGGCGCAAGATTGCCGGGTCGAGGAATTCCTCGACCCGGGTAGATTTGTCCGCCATGTTGGAGTCGCTAATGGACCAGTACCGGGAAAGCGGGGATTTCAATCTTGCGGAAATGGCCAATAAACGGGGGCTACCAACCAGCACCCATCACGATCAATGGAAAAGGCTTCGCGGTTTTTTTCATGAATGCGCGAAAGTCCAAATCCGGATGATTCGGAAATAACGAGGTTAGAGAAGACCGGAAACCCAAAATTTCCATGAAAGCAGGCTGGAAATGAATTCTGAAATATTCAACGACGGGGCGCGAGGCGCGCGCCTAAAAGCCGCCTTCGACCTTGCTGCAGCCAATAGAAAGAAATGGAAGACTCCGGAAGGGCAAATCGAGCCCGGAGATTTGTACATATTTCCAAGCCCCCCCGGTGTTGACGCTTTTGTCCATTGGATGGTGGTTCGCAAACAATCAGATATGGGGTGTGATTCTTTCCTCCTTGTTCCCCTGGATGACCGGGTTCAGGCAGGTGTCACCGATGTTGAAATCGATGGAGAATCGGCCCCATGGCCGATGGTGGCCAGATGTTGTCACGGGCTTTGGGTTTCAATTCAAACCCTGGAGACGGGCAATCGGGTTTATCGGTTGGGCAATATGGCCTTGTTGTCGATCAACCAAAAATTGGTAGAGCTTTTGACAGGGAAAAATCACTATACGTCCGACCAATTGGAAAATGAAAACGATCCTGAACTGGATGAATGGCTTGAGCTGGTTGAAGCGGTCCGCTGTTTCCTGGAAGAGGTTGAGGAACGCAATTCAAATGACCTTGATTCTTCCGCCAATAAAGTTGGGAACCCATCCATCCACATATTCCGGTTCGCCGCAATGGGAATAGGGTATCCGAAGGATATGGAAGCCGTTTCCACCACACTAGCAGCGGCTCCAGGCGATAGTGAATTGAAAATGCTTGATGAATTGGCAAATTGGGGTTCCGGCCAACGCAGGTACTGCGAGCATGATTTGGCCAACGGCTGCAAATTATTTTTTCTGGCCGATGAAGAGGATGTTCTTCCGACTATCCACCCCGGAACCGGGGTGGATTCCAACCTGATTCTACATGTCGAAAGCGGGAACCTGCCGGTGGAATGGGAACCGGAAACCCGGATGGAAAATTTCGGCATATCCATCCGTAGTTATCCATGGGTGGATGGAAAATGTTCATTCAGGCTATCGAATGGTTCCCTGGTGGTAATTGAAAAATGACCGATGGCAAACTCACCAGGGATTCAGCAGATACCAGGAGAAAAACAAACACGGTTCATTGGATTTGCAATGAGTTTTCCAAGGTTTCCATGGGAAACAATCAAATTAAACCCGGTACCCGTCCTGACTGGCGCAAGCAGTTGATCAATGTAATCAAGGGATTAAGGGAACACCCCGCATACAAAGGCAAATACCATATTCCGTCCAATTTCCTCAAACATCTAAATACTAAATTTGGCTTTGAAATCGATGAAACCCCGATTGGCAAAAGCGATAGGGGGGTGGTCGGTCTTGTCGTGGACCATAACCACAAAGAGGGTTTCATCAATCCCCTGGAGGCGAAGTTCTCCCAATCTGGAAAATGGGAAATTGATGAAACCCTTCCCTTTCGGGATATTGGGCGGATCAAATCAGCATTTCGATTGATTTTAAAAAGCGCCAACCCGGCGGTTTTTGCTGAAAGGTTTCAATTCAAGATCGAGGGTGAATTAAAAGAGGATTCGGACGGTCCTTCCATGTTGATTGCAGGCCTGCTGGCAATAATCGCCGCTTTACAGCCGAAGGGTAGGTCAAGCGGAATTTTCAAGAACGCCTGCGCGTTGGTCCAATTGTCAAACGCCGACGAGCGGGAGCTATGTCCGGTCGGAGGTCAGGATCTGAAGATCGAAGCCTTTCGCCGGGAATGCGGGGAAGGATCACTTTTGATCTATCATCCCGACGCGCCACTATCTGACGAGTACTTGAAAATATTCGATGAAAAATGGCCGGTCAAAACATTGGCAGAATTGTCCCAACGGTTGTCCAAAGCCGATTTATTGGCGCCATTTTTTTCCGAACGTGGCCGTTTAACGAGGCATGAGTGTGACGGATTAAAATTGGAATTGGCAGAACTGATGGGTGGAACCCATTATCGTTTTCATGAAGCCGAAAAACTAGCGAAGGGGATCATTCAAATAGGATTCCTGGAAAACACAAACATCATCCAGGAGGAAGCCTATTTTCTGACCAAATCCGCGGAACTGTATCGGCACATGGGATTATTCAACGAAGCGATTGTCGCCACCAAGGATCTGGCCAAAAAGATTTCGAAGTTTTCACTTGAGAAGCAGGCCAGCTTGGAATGTGATATGGCCGCAGCGCTCATAGACTGCCATCAGTTCGCCGAATCAATTGCGTTGCTGGAGCCTTGGAAAACGAAACTTGAAATGGATGAAAGATTATTGATGCCGGAAACAAGGCGTAATATCTGGAACACACTAGCCCGGGCGATGTCTTATCTTGGCAGGGACGGATGGTCCGGTTTGTTCGAAAAAAGCTTGGAACTACAGGAGGAATGGGAGCCGATCGGTGTCGACAGGACAAGGCAATATTTGGTCCGGGCTTTGGGTATCAATTCCCAATTTGATTTGGCCCTTAAGAAGCTGGAAGAATGCGATCAAGGAAATCCATTCTCCGTCTGGAACCGGAGAGCACTCAGGGTGCTCTCCGGAGAAAAAATTCCAGCAATGGAAATTGAAGCATGGCGATCTTGTGATTTGCCCAATTCATTACGCTATTTGAGGGCATTCACTTTTCTGTTTCTGGCCAGGCGCCAAGGAGAAATGGCCGAAAATTCAAGCCACCTGTACCAGTTTGCTGGCAAGGAATTTTCCGCCCCGATTGCCGCATTGGAAAAGCCCCAAGGTTTGTTGTATTTTTTCGCGCTTGTTTGTGATTTAGGACAGGCAGGCTCCATGCATGACGGAAAGTTGTGGAAAAGTACGATTGAAAAATTGAATTCCTTTATTGGTTCCCCGGATACATTTCCTGGAATTCATGCGACATATTTCAGGTGTTATCGAGAATTAGGGGAAAGGCCTTGCATGGATTCGGCAGATCGACTTGCAAGATTAGTTCCATTTTTGTGATTGAGGATGGACTGGATGAATGAAGCGCCACCGGCCCCGAAACTGGGGCCGGCGGATGATTTGGTTAACCAGCCTTTATTCTCTTCCTCCCATACCTCAGCCGCCGGTGTTCGGTGTACCCCTCCACCAGCCAACCCTTCATCACATCCCAGGTGAGTCCGAACTGTTTGCTGAGATCGATTATGGAAGCCCCTTGGGCATGAAGTGCCCGGGCTTGGTCCCGCTGCTGGCGGTTCACTTCCGTGAAGTGAATGAGCTGCTCCGTGGGTGCGGTTTCGATTGTCCAATCACGCTGTTTCAGGTACCCCCGGATACCCAGAAACTATCCAGGCAAATAACCCAAAAGGAAAAAGCCTGCGACCGGGTCTTGGGGATGATCGAAACCTGTCCTGATGGGGATGTGGCTAAACTACAGG
>Ga0315899_10005588_pt1 | contig 13568 bp, 10 predicted proteins | sample LakEriMetagenome_2_FD_203518 | JGI IMG/M metagenome (GOLD analysis project Ga0315899, IMG submission 203518) | Freshwater fungal communities from buoy surface, Lake Erie, Ohio, United States - Buoy 4 MA112 | ecosystem: Environmental > Aquatic > Freshwater > Lake | place: USA: Lake Erie, Ohio...
GAAGTACTTTGGCAAGAGCCGAGGGCCGGGCTCACCGGACCGAATGCGAGAGGAATCGATTTTAGGAGTGCGCAAATTTCAGCCGGGGCAGAAAATGGTTCGGAAGTGCTTTGTCGGATCAAATTGAGAGGGTGAGGTTCGGTAAACGCCAGTGACGTCGATAAGTGCTTGGCCAATGCGATGCGATGCAATGCTTGGCGAAAGCGTGCCTTTTGATTGCATCCGCCATACCGCTCCGCTATGCTGGCAAAGGTACATTCTGCCGATCCTCACCTACCAGCCTACCGAAGGACCACCATGAGTCATCCACAAACACGACGCGCATTCGTACAAGCCTCGCTCGTTGCATCCGCTATACCCTTGTTCGGGGCATCCGGACGATCAGCTAGTGCATCTGCGATTGGAAAATTGAGAACCGCCCATATCGGGGTGGGCGGGATGGGGGGCTCCGATTTGGGCTCCATCGCTTCGCATTCGATGGTCGAGGTAGCCGCGCTTTGCGATGTAGACTCTTCTCGATTGGCAAAAGCTCAAGAAAAGCATCCCAACGCCAAATTGTTTTCGGATTATCGAGAGATGTTGGCCAGTTATGGCAGTTCGATCGATGCGGTCGTGGTATCCACACCGGATCACACGCATGCACCGGCAGCCATGACGGCCATGAATCTCAACAAACCGGTGTATTGCCAAAAACCGTTGACGCACGAAGTGTTCGAAGCACGTCAACTGCGGGCTGTTGCGGAAAGCAAAAAGTTGGTCACACAGATGGGGATTCAAGTCCATTCGTCGGTTCAATATCGACGAGCCGTTCAAATGATTCAAAGCGGTGTTATTGGAAAAGTGAGCCAGGTTCACGCGTGGTCGAACAAAAACTGGGGATACGACGGCGGCCCGCTGGCTCCTGCAAAAGTGCCAGATACGTTGAAGTGGGATTTGTGGTTGGGGGTGACGCCATCGCGTGAGTATTCCAAGGATATCTATCATCCAGGGAATTGGCGAAAACTGATCGACTTTGGTACAGGAACCTTGGGGGATATGGGAGTGCATATCTTCGATACGCCCTACGCTGCGTTAGAGTTGACGGCCCCGAATTGGGTGAAGACAACTTGTAGACCTTCAACCGGAATCGGCCATCCGGAAAAGAATACCGTCGAGTATCAGTTTCCAGCGACTCGGTACACGACAGAGACGTTGCAATGGATATGGTACGATGGCAGTTTCGCTCCACCCTCGGTCGATAGCCTGAAATTGCCACAGGGATTCAAGCTGCCGGGGCAAGGATCCTTGTTCGTAGGACAAGAGGGCGTTTTGTTGCTGCCCCATGTCGGTGAGGCGATACTCTTTCCTGAAGAGAAATTCAGCGACTATGTCCGCCCCAAACTGGAAGACAAGAATCACTATCACGAATGGGTGGATGCTTGTATGGGTAACGGATCCACGAGTGCGAGCTTTAGTTATGCAGGTCCGTTGACCGAAGCTCTTTTGCTAGGTGTTGTTGCGAACCGTTATCCAGGTCAGCAATTGGATTTCGATGCCAAGCGTTTGGAAATCAAAAACATGCCCGAAGCGAACAAGCTTCTCAAGAGAAGTTACCGTGCCGGCTTCGAAGTACCTGGCCTGTCGTGAAGTCGCCAGTTGGCTGTCTACCGTAACTGTGGATCAAATCGTTTGCACCGGTGGCCATAGTTCGAATCAATCAAATCTGGTCGCCGTCATTGTCAAAATCCTCGACGACAATCTGGAAGCGTTGGAAGCTTATCCCACGTAACTTGGAAAGCAAAAGAGCGACGCGATCAGTTAGATCGCATCGCTCTCGATGAATTACCGTCGGCCCCGCTATCCCTTTTTGGATTATTCGCCTTGCCAATCAACCAGTCCCAATGGTCCCAAAACAGTAGCGGTTATTTCAACTCTAAGTCGATGGTGTTTTGTCCAGATGAAACATCTTTTGAGAGTTCAGATTTGGAGTTAAATTTTGCAGGGATAGGTTCTTTCGTCTCTTCTGCTTTCTTGTATTCGGCGGCACCTCCGAACGCCGTGTAGCCTGGATCATCCGAACTCGTTTGGCCTGGAGGGGCCACCTCTTTCACTGGTTCCATAATCGTTGTGACACTAATTTTGTGTTTCCCAATCGTTGCCCCCTTTTTACCACCAGACCAGAGTTCGTAATCTCCATTGACATCCGTCGGGCTTGAACCAGTGGGGCCGCCTCCCTCAGGCGTAAAGACGACTAATCCTTTCGTGTAGGGCTTTCCATAAAGCGTGACCTTTCCCTTGACTGGTGCCAAGGGAGGCCCTGAGTCGCCACATCCCACCAGAACTGTTAAAGCGAAAATGAACATAAAATGACAGGAACGCATTTAAAATCTCCTAGCAAATCGCTGATAGAAAAAAATGAACGACCTAAATCGACGATTCCGTCAACAGGTCGTTCATCCTAGTATTGATACAAGTTTTGTCGAGCTTTACTCAAACGACTTTATTCGGGGTTTGACACCGCTTCGCCGCCAGATCGACTACCCATAGCCCCCCAAACTCCGTATGGAGATGGCCGGCTGCCAGGGCTGTCAATATCGTCGATGGTTTGGTTGCCTGTGTCAATCGACTGACTAATAAACTGAACCGATCCGTCGCCTCTAGAAACGTTTGCACCGCCGGTATGGAAGCTAGAGAGAGCCCCCATATGTTCGTTTCCATCGACGCCACCCCAGTGGCAACTTGGTCCGTTCGGAGCCATGATCGTAGTGAAGCCGCAGAAGTATGGCCGAGCGTCCCATGCGCGTCCACCGGTTGGTCTGAAGTCCGCTCGCACTGGTGCCGTCAAGCGTCTTGTGGCTGGGTTTATCCGAGCCAAGCAAGCGGCTGGGTTCCAGGCTTGCATGTTGAGTGCAACACCGCCGCGGATGTCATCAGGAGCTCCACCTGCAACTGCCTCTCCAAACATGATTGTGTTGGAAAGACCATCTGGGACTCCACCCAAACTAAGGTAACGATGTATTTGGAACATACCACGATTGTCACGACCTTGGTCAGGTCGGAAATGGTTTTGATGATAGTCGTCGCCCAAACACGCTTTGTAATTGAGCAATGAAGGGCTTTCCCCTCGGTTCGTTGGCGGAGAGTCCGATGGGCACACAAATGAAGGAACTTGAGCTTTCCAGTTCGCATTTTCCCAAGCATTGTTGGCCGTACTCCATGGTGTTGGTAACCCTGGTCCTCCTGGCCTCGCTTGCGCCATAAAGTTTGCATGCAATGCTGTTTGCTCAATGTAGGGTAGGATGCCAAAAGTCCATGCGTAAGGCCAACCTGCTCCTGCTCCGAACCCTGGAGCCCCTGGTCCGCTTCCAGAGTGCCCCAACGCAGGCAATCTCTTGGTGGCTGACTCGTAGTTCAGTGCCGCCAAGCCCAGTTGCTTCAAGTTGTTAGAGCACTGCATTCGCCGAGCCGCTTCACGAGCAGCCTGCACAGCGGGCAAAAGCAATCCAACCAAGATCCCAATAATTGCAATAACAACGAGCAGTTCAACAAGGGTAAAACCCCTGTACCGAATTCTCACACTCATGTGAAATCTCCGAAAAGAAATAGTACTGAAACGCAAAATACGCAAAATACGCAAAATGCAGCGCCGTATGATTGTCGCATGCGAGCAGGGTGAGGTAAAGGGATAATTGCTCCCGCAATTAGCGAAAAAAGGAAAATGATGAGCCAGCTAGTGATTTCGGTTGTCCACTTAGCGATCCTTCAGGCGAACACCTTGCCCCTGGCGTAGAACGATTTTCCGCCCTCCTAATTGCTCGCCAAAGCTCTCTATCGAACCGTCCATCCAAGCGATTTCGATATTTTTGACCTTCGCGGATTTTCCCAACCCAAAAGTCATCCTGTTGCCGTAGCCACTTTGGTAGCCTCGTCCTCGATGGACTTCGTCAATTATTTGCTTTTCTTCCAGGGAAATTCTTACCTTTGCGCCGACCGCATCCTTGCACTGGCTTCCTGTAAGTTCCACCTGCAGCCATTGGTTTGAAGGTGTCGTATCGTTTCTGAGCAGAGAAGGAGGAGCATTTGAGTTCAAAATCACCACATCGACGTCTCCATCGTTATCCAAGTCGTCAAATGCAGCACCGCGACTACTTTCGACGATGGCAAGCCCGCTCCCTGCATCCGCTGACTGGTCCATGAACTTGCCATTTCCCGCGTTTCGCAGCAGGTAGTTTGGAACCTTCAATGCCGTCCGATCGTCCATCAACTCGACCCGGTCAAAATGGCCATTGGCAATGAAGATGTCGCGATGGCCATCATTGTCAAAATCGATGATCCCTATACCCCAGTTAACGTGCGGATACAACGAACCTGGGATCTGTGCCTTACGGGTGGAGTCTTCAAACAGACCTCCCCCTAAGTTTCGATAAAGCACAGGCATCTCCGACTGGTAGTTCGTAACGAATAGATCGAGTAGACCATCCCCATCGAGATCGCCGCAATCTACACCCATGCTGCCATTGATTTTGCCTTCGTAGTTACTTGCTACTCCTGAAAGCAACCCCACCTCTTCAAAATGGCCGGTGCCGTCGTTTTGAAAAAGCAGATTCGGTGATCCATCTTGTGCAACAAAGATGTCTGTGTCACCGTCGTCATCCCAGTCCGCTGCGACGACACCCATTCCAGGTCCCTTCACTTTCGATATCCCAGAGGATTCACTTACATCCTCGAAGGTTCCATCTCTCTTGTTGCGATAGAGAGCATCTGGCAGTTTTTCGTAGTATTGGGGACCCGCCATCAAGTACTGCCCTTTGGACTGCACCGGTACGTGATTTTGGTAAGTGAAGTCAACGTAGCTGGCGACGAAAAGATCTAGCCAACCATCTCGATCTACATCAAGGAAAACAGCACCAGCTCCAACCTGATTTTTTCCCGCCACACCTGCAATCGACGTTACATCTGTGAAGGTTTTGTCTCCGTTGTTGCGATACAGGACACTGAACCCGAAATGGGTGATGAACAGATCTTGATCGCCATCGTTGTCGTAGTCGGCTGCAACAGCCCCCAAGCCATACCCTTTGGAAGTAATTCCTGCTTCCTCGGTAACGTCCGCAAATTTCCAATTTCCAAGATTGCGATATAGCGAAGGTTTCAATGATCCACTAGGAAGCTTGGAGCCTTTCAGAGGTGTGCCATTCGTGAAGAAAATGTCGCAGAGACCGTCATTATCGTAGTCGAACGTTACCAGCCCACCCGACATTGCCTCGACAATGTAGCCCAGGCCGCTGGCACCGCTACTGTGAACAAAAGTCACGCCTGACTCTTTGGTTACGTCGGTAAGTTGAATCGCAGAGCTAGACGCGTTAACCTTCGGGTCTGCTGCGTGCGAGTGCAGGCACGAAACTCCAAAGGCAACCGCAGCTCCAAGCATAATTCTGACAGCCTCTTGACGATTCATGGCTTTGCTCATTCTATTTCTTTGATTCAAGTTGGATTGCGTATTGAATCGCTTCCGACTCTCCTTGCGTGTCTTGTTGTTTCTTGCAGATCGACGCGAGGAAGCGAAAGCCTGCCGCTGTGGGTTCCAGTTCCAGCGACTGCTGAGCATACCATCTAGCGTCATCTAATCTCCCCGATTCCGATAGCATCTGCGCTAATGCAGCAATGGGCTCGATGGAATTTGGGAACACGTTGATCGCCAATTTTAGATTGGCCTCCACTTGTTCAAGATCCTCCATTTGTGCACATACTTTTGCCAGATCAAGGTAATCGCTGAATCGAGTTGAACCAAGCTCGACGATTCGCTCTCGTACTAATCGTTCTTCCGCAAGTTTCTTTGTCTTGAAGTAAAGATCTGCCAAAGCCCTAAGGCCATTCGCACTACTGGGGTCAACCGCTACGCATCTTGAAAGCAGGCGTTCGGTTTGGCGAATGTCTTTCGCTCGAAAATAAAAGGTGGCCGCTTCCGTGAAAACATTGATGGCCGTCCGCTTGATTTCTTGGTTACTTAGCGTTTGGTAGCGTTCTTGGCCGGATAGTTTGTCACGGCTCATTAGCTCCGCATAGGTACGTAAAAATTGGTTGCCTTCTTCCCGTTTGCCCTGGCGGACGCAGGCGTTACCGAGTCCGACATAGACGCTTGGTGAACTGATGCCTAGATCCACAGCTCTTCGCATACTCGCTTCGGCCTCAGGCAGTTTGCCTAGTTCAAGCTGCGACTGTCCAAGGATCAACCATTGACTTGCTGCATTAGGGTACTTCTTTAATGTCTTCTCAACCGTTGAAATAGACTCTTCATACAGTCCTTGTTTTGACAATGCGATTGCAAAGTGGTGTGAAACATCAAGCGAATCAAACCCTAGTTCGAAGGCTTTTCGGAGAGTTGACAGGGCAAGCTCGTCTTTCCCTTGTTCCATCGCCGTCGATGCCAAGTTGATGTAGTAGAGCTCTTTTTTGGGATCGAGACGTATGCATTCTTGCCAAAGTGATTGAGCCTCCGAAAACTTTCTCGTTTGAGCCTTGAGGAGCGCCACCACATGCAAGGCCTCGGGAGCTTTCGCGTGCTGGGCTTGAAGGCTGTCCCCTAACAACGCTAGTTCTTGCTCAAGTGACTCGACGGCAGTTTCGATCGGTTCTCGCACGATCCTAATCGACGCGCGTGGTGGTGCGAATGGTATCGGTTTGGGCTTCGTGTCCTCTGCGGTCGCCTCCGATTTCTTGGATGACTGCAATAGCAAGGCCGTCTGCGACTCGACGATATCCGCTTGGCTTTGCATAATCGACTTGGCCATCACGATAGCTAAGATGGAGAGTCCCAAAGATACCAACGATAGCACGATTGGCAAAAAGCGGAAAAAGGGTTTACCGGAACTGGGATTGGATGGATTTATGATTCTGGCCCCCGATTTTGCCTAATGGTTGGAAGCTGGGTCACGATAATGGTTGAGCCGCGGATCATTCGGAGCCAACTTCGAGGCTTGATTCATCATCAATGAGAACTCCTCTTTGTTGCCTTTTTCCTTCGCTACCATTGCCGACATGAAGTACCATTCCACATTGTTGGGTTCAAGGGAAATGGCTTTGGCTAGCCATGCCCGTGCACCTTCAAAATCCCCTTTCGCAAGTGCGAATCTGGCAAGCTCGCCAAGCGGGTATGGAACTTCGGGAAAGCGTTTCGTGGCGTTTAAAAGCGTGCGATTCGCAAATTCAAAATCTCCAGTTTGCGATGCGACGCTCGCCAGATTGATGTAGTTCAAAACGTTCTCTGGTTGGCGGTCGAGCAGTTCGACTTGGCACGCAATTGCTTTATCCAATCGCTTTGTTTTACGGAAAAGACTCGAAAGATCCATGTAGCATTCCAGTTCGTTCGGAATCAAAGATATAGCTCGAGTCAGGAAGCGTTCCGCCATTTCGAATTTGATTTCTTTGACTGCAACTGCAGAGGACAATCGAAGCAACCGAACGGCCACCTTCCGCAAGGCTATCTCGTAATCGATCTGAAAAGTGTCGGATTTTTCCGATTCGCTCACCTCTTTTTCCACCAGATTGGCTTGGCGAATTCGGTTCGCTTCCTCTGCTTTTTGATTGCGCATTAGGACCGTCACCAGTGCGTTGACGGTGCTGTTGGTGCGATCTCCCAGTTCGATCGATCTCCTCAGAGACAATTCCGCATTTTCAAACTCTCGAACCTGCGTTTCTAGAATGCCCTTGTTGCGCCACAATCCTGCTTCCTTTGGAAACTCTCTAATGCCATCGTCTAGGATCAATTTTGCCTTTTCCAGTTCGCCCAGGTTGATCAAACCGCGCGCAAGTTCCGAGAACACTTCGCCGGTTCTAACACTCGATCCACGTAATTGTTCAAGCAAGGAAATCGCTTCTTCGTCCCCTCCTTTGTCCATCAACAGACTCGCCAGTCCAACGTAAGGGCCCGATTCGGTCGGTCGAAACTCAATGCACTTTCTCCATGCAGATTCTGCATTCTGCGTTTGCTTGAGTTCTGAAAAAATCATGGCAGCGACGTGGTAAGCCTCGGGTGAACGAGGGAACTGAGACATAAGCAGTTCAGCCGTTGAACTCAGCTCAGACTGCAACTGCTCCACACTCGTTGACTGGTCCACGGGGGGAAACAGCTCCCGGCGCATATTCTCTAGAGAGGCCGGGGAAATTGCTGCAGGATTTTTCGTTTCGACGTTGGGAGTCTCTTGGCCGGTCGGGATCGGATCCATCGGCGTAAAAAACACAACTATGGAAATGCAAAGGATGGTTCCTGAAAAAACCCAAAAAAAGATCCAGGGTGAATTTGCCGCTTTCGAGATTGCCCGGCCGAAAGTGGATTTAGGTTTTGGGTTAGAGCTCATTATCTCGGAATCGTTGACTTCATTCGGCATCAAATCTCGGTCTGGCCGATCCTCGATGTCGTCGGATGGACAATCTTAGTATACAGCTAATCGAAAACGTTGGTACAGCCGTGGAAATTGCATGATCTCATCACGATGGGGCAATTCCCATTGAATAGAATTCCAGTAGCCCCCGCGCAATCGGAATGCGACTTGACTACAATCCACAATCCATGCGTTCCCCTCCTTCCCGTTGATATTCTATCGAGATTTTTATGGCGCTGAGAATTGTTTTTTTCCTTTCCTTTTCGATCCTCGCTTCTGCTGGTTTGCTTTGGTTCTATCAAACGTTCCACCCGTTAGTACTCGCTTCGGAGGAAGCAAGGAAATCGGTCGAAGTTTCGAGCGAACAACTCAACGAGCTGAACGCTGCGGAGAGGTTGAGCGACATGATTTCTTTTGCCCTATTAGGTGGTGTCCTTAGCGGTGGTTTGGCTTTCATCTCCGCAACAAAGAGTCCTATGTCACGATTCTTAGGCTTATTAACTGGCCTTGCCCTGGGGGGCGTCGCTGGGGCTGCATCTGGGTTTATCGGACATTGGTTCGACGATGCGTCGTACATCCAGATCTCGGATCCCATGATGTACTCTTGTTTGCGATGGGTGCTGATGCTGATTTTGATCCCTTTCGCCGTGGCAGCAGCATCCGCAGTTGGATGTGATTTCAAGAAAGACTTCGCGAAAAACTTCGTAGGTGCTCTTGTAGGTGCCTTTATTGGGGTTCTAAGTGCCGCCTTTCTGTACGCGATTTTGTCTGGGATGGTTACGACGGTAGAAGGAAAAAACAAGATCTTCCCACATCATTTCTCCAATCGAGTGTTGATCGTTGTCGCAACGATCTTCTGCACTGTTTCTGGTGTGTTGTGGCAGTCGATTCGATCCACGAAAATGCCTCCAAGCCTAAGTGCTGAAGGGAACGCAGAGGCCTCAGTTTAAGGTGATTTGCTACCGGTACCTTGTACGAACAGATATTCTTGATCAAGTGAATGAGCCTGAAAACGTTCGACATTACCATCGGGCCACTTGATTTGAATCGACTGAATGGCACGTGCTGCTCCTAGCCCAAAATGGAGCACGGTGCCGAAGTGACTTTGGTAACCGCGGCCCGCATGGACAAATTGAGTTTGCATCCCTAGCTCGGTTTCAACTTGGACCTGAGAACCAACTCCGTCTCGATTCGATTGCACGCCAACTAGCTTGATGGCGACCCAATTTCCTCTGGATACGGATACGTTTTTCAAAAAACTTGACTCCGCATTGGCGTTGAGAACAACAATATCCACGGCACCGTCTTTGTCTACGTCACCAAATACAGCCCCGCGACTGCTCTCGACAACTTCGAATCCACTTCCTGCTCCCTTCGAGCCATCTCGAAACGTGCTTCCTTCGTTCATCATGAGGGTGTTCTGAACTCGATAAGATGTGCGACTATCGATCGAAGCAATGTTCTTCAGGAAATGACCGTTCGCAAAGAAGACATCCAGGTCTCGATCGTTGTCAAAGTCGATCAGACCTACTCCCCAATTCGTGTGAACCAAGACCTCTCTACCCACACGGCTCAATCTGCTAACGTCCTCGAAAAATCCAGCCCCCAAATTCCTATAGAGTACGGGCAACTGTCCCGTATAGTTTGTCACCAACAAATCTTCCTTACCGTCGCCATCGAAGTCCCCTGCGTCAACTCCCATACTGCCGTTCGAGTTGCCCAACGCATCGAATGCCAGTCCAAACTGAATCGCCATGTCTTCAAAGTGTCCGAGTCCGTCGTTGACATAAAGTAGGTTTGGAGCCGCGTCACAGCAAACGAAAATGTCGGTGTCGCCATCTCCATCCCAATCGCCACAAACCACTCCCATGCTAGGGCCTCGGCTGTTGGATATTCCTGAGGGTTTGGTTACGTCCCTAAAGGCACCGTTTCCTTCGTTTCGAAATAAACGATCTGCCGACGGCGGGAAATCTTTTGGACCTGGAGGGTAGGGGAAGGACTTTGGGGCGATTTCGTGATATCGCTGAAACGTGAAATCGACGTAGTTTGCCGCAAAGACATCGAGCAACCCATCGCTGTCCACATCTAAACATGCAACTCCCGCACCAAACAAGGAATCGTCTCCTGGGGATGCAAGATGTTTCGATATGTCATTAAAGGTCCCGTCGCCGTTGTTCTGGTACAGTTGGTTAGGACCAAAGTTCGAGATGACGATATCCTGATCGCCATCATTGTCCAGGTCCGCAGTCACTACGCCTAAACCATACCCGTAGCTTCTCAATCCAGCGAGTTCAGTGACGTTGACGAACTTGCCGTTTCCCAAGTTTCGATACAGACCATTTCCTCGGGCAACGTGCGGTTTCGACTTATCCAATGAATGTCCGTTTAGAAAGTAGACGTCCTGCCAGCCATCTCCGTCATAGTCGAACATCGCGACACCCGCCGGCATCAATGCGGGCAAATACGGCTGAGAATCATTACCGTCTGTGTGCTTAAAGGAAATACCTGCCGATGACGAAGCCTCCAAAAATTGGACGCCTTGCCCTTTCAGGATCGCGACGCAGTTCATCACGAGCAATATTCCTATCGCAGACAATTGCTTTGGCAGATTCGATCGATTCACTTCAAAGGCCCTATGTCGCCGGTTTGAGGTTTCCCGGAGCCTTCAATCAATAGCATGGCGCTACCTGTTCGCGTGAACTTCTCCAGTTGTCCGTAAGGCCATCGGACGACAATCTCTCGAATGGGGTCTGCATGTTCACTTCCAAAGTATTGTGTTGTCCCGTAGGAACTTTCGTAACCTCGGCCCGCAAGGATAATGCTCACCTGCGTCTTGCCGGTTTGAGATATTGCAAACACCTCGGATCCCACGGAATCGCGGGAACCCGTTCTGGAAACCAACCGTACACGAAGCCGATCGCTATCCGGGTTCGTTTCGTTTCGTCCTAAAGTGGGTTTCGCGTTAACATTCTGTACGACGATGTCGACATCACCATCGTTATCCAAATCATCAAACGCCGCCCCTCGACTACTCTCAACGACTTGCAGAGCAGAACCAGCGATTTTCGTTACATTCTTGAATTTGCCTTTGCCATCGTTGCAAAGCATGAAATTGATGACCTTTTGCTGAGTTCGATCATCCAGGTAGGGCAGGTTATCAAAGAAATGACCACAAGCGATGAAAATGTCTCGATCTCCGTCCAAATCGAAGTCCACAGCACCAACTCCCCATTTGACGTGTGGCTTCAGCATAGAATCCAAGCGAGCAAGGTTTGTATGGTCTTCGAACAAGCAAGGCTGGGTGCAACGATAGTAGACAGGCATTTCGTTTTGATAAGTCGTAACTAGGATATCCGTGAGTAAGTCGCCATCGATATCGCATAATTCGATTCCCATATTTCCGTTGGCCTTGCCACTACGATCGAAGGCCACTCCAGCTACTATCCCATTGTGAGCGAACTTACCCGTTCCGTCGTTCAATAGCAAAAAGTTCTCCGTCTGATCGTTGGCAACCATAATGTCAAAATCTCCATCACGGTCGAAATCAGCTGACACAACTGCCATGCCTGGGGCAGGACTCGTGATACCAGCCTCGGCCGAAACATCCTCGAAAATTCCTTCTCCATTATTCCGATAAAGAAAGTCGTTGGCCGGTCGATAGTCCTTTGGTCCCGTATGGAAATCCTTGCCGTTAACCGTTCGTACACGGTGCTCGCTCCATGCGAAGTGGACGTAAGTGGAGGTGTAAAGATCCAAATCACCATCGAGGTCGATATCAACAAAGCATGCACCTGCACCCACTCGATGCGGTCCTTCGACACGGCATTTTGAGGCTGATTCAACAAACGATCCGTCACCTCGATTCACGAAGAACGAATTGGTTCCAAAGTGTGTTAGGAACAGATCCTGAAAACCATCGTTATCATAGTCTCCTATCACGACCCCCATTCCATATCCATAATCGACTAGCCCACTTGTTTCCGTAACGTCCTTGAATTTCCAATGGCCCAAATTGCGATAAAGGCGACTTCCTGCGACAAGTCCAGGAGGCGACCCGGGAAGTGCGGCACCACTCACAAAATAAAGATCCAGCAAACCGTCATTGTCGAAGTCGAAAATTGCCAGCGAGCCAACGATCGTTTCCACCATATATCGCTTGCCCGACTGCCCATCCGTATGAACAAACTCAATCCCAGCATTCTCTGGTGCAACGAATTCGATCCTCGAACGAAAAATCTCCTCACTTTGTCCGAAAAGACTGGCAGCCGACGAAACCAAAACCAATGGCAGGAACGAGCGTACCAATCCCGTGTGAAAAGAAGTAGTCGCTTTTTGAAAAGAAGAAACCGCCATCACCCAATTTCATTAGCCAGGAAAAATAATCCGAACCGCAACAGATTCTATACCTTTTAGAAAATTTAGCGATTGGCCGATTCCTCGAATGTCATTTATCCAATCTGGTTACGACCTTGGTGTCGACTAGTTTGCCATCACTACCAAATTGAAATCGAATTTGGAGAAGGGAGCATTCGTCAAGATCGATTACATGACCATGTTCCCAGCTGGCTCTGTACGAATCCACAACCCTATTCTCCTCGTTCACGAGGGCGCTGATCTACACACTGAACTCCTTGACTGGATCGTCGTTAGCATCAACAACCTCATCCTTAATCGAACTAAGGTCTTGTTTGTTGAAAAAACGGAGGAGTCTTCCTTCCTATCAGGAATCGATTTGATCGCGGACAATCGTTCGTTGAATTCGTAAACATTCACTAGAATGAAAGCTGGGCCAGTAGGAAAACCGGCAAATACAAACTCAACTTGATCTATTCGCTTTCCTGTGGCATCCCGAACTCCTCACGTTTCCAAATCTAAACAATCGAAATTCCATTTTTTGCTAGGCAAGAATTGCAAAGCGCTTAGGCAAACGGCATTTGGAGTTATCTTTGTAGGTTGGCACTCCAGTCCCGACTTTGATAAGGCTCAACGGGCCTCGAGACCCGTTCTACGGGTTGCTTTTTTTCACCTCTCGCCTAGAGCACTGAAAACCGTGACCAATTGTCCTAGCTTGCGAGTGTCCGCGGGAGCTATCGCCTTATAGTTCGAAGGCGTCTTCTTCGCCTTGTTCGGCATAGATAGGCAGGTATCGGTAGTAGACTTCCAAGATCATGGTTGCCATGCAGGTGGTGTAGAATCGACCAGCCGATGCTG
>Ga0315899_10005590_pt1 | contig 13563 bp, 10 predicted proteins | sample LakEriMetagenome_2_FD_203518 | JGI IMG/M metagenome (GOLD analysis project Ga0315899, IMG submission 203518) | Freshwater fungal communities from buoy surface, Lake Erie, Ohio, United States - Buoy 4 MA112 | ecosystem: Environmental > Aquatic > Freshwater > Lake | place: USA: Lake Erie, Ohio...
GCGATGGGCAACGCAAATCGATGGAATGCATGAACCGCTGCCAGAGGGAAAGGCATCCGCGTGATCGGAATGAGGATACCTTCGGTCAACGAGTTCGACGAAAACCCCAACCCAGCGGCCTTTGTTGGGTGCCTCTCGTGGAGCGTGGCGGCAGCAATCGAATGAGCTACCAGATCCCGTTCGATTGTATTTTTCTCGTATTCCCTTTGCTCGATTTCCCTCTGCTCGATCACCGCAGGATGGATCGGTACCGCTTGGGCGTAATCGCTCGCGCGCTGGTGCACTTTTTGGCAAGGGAGACTCAGGGCAATGAGCGAGCAGACTACCAGCGTCATCCCTCCAAAAACCCAAACGGTTAGCGAGTTTGACGGTTGGATAGGATGGTCAGCCATGCGGGGAACTCGTGGGGTTGGCAACACAGGAATTGAGCAAGTCGCGTCAGGGTCAGATGCTTTCCAAATGGGTGGCTAGCACATTTCCCCCAACCGCACTTCCCCTAATTGCACACCTCATGCCAGAGGTCGTGTTGCCTTGCAACAACGCTTGCCGAAGGCTTGGCTAGTTGACGTAAACCCTTTCCAACCGTATCGTTGCATCTAGATCGAACGCTTCCCAGATCCGTTTTAGGGCGCCGGGACCGTTTCCAGATCACCACCTCGAGGAGCCGCGTACTGTTGCCGAAACGCAACAGGCGTTGTGAAGCTGCATCATGAATCCCCCTTGAGGCGATTGCGAACGAGTTGCAATTGACAACAATCGAGCGAGTCCTGCTTGCTCGTTGAGTTAGGTGGATTTACTTATGCCTTTTTAAGGTGCTCAGCGTTATCATTTTTGGTGAGCCGAGTACCTTGTGTTGGCGTGAGTGGAATGGGGTTTGATACGTTGAAGCAGTCTCGCTCAACGGAGCAATCTGACCTTCCTTCAAATCGCACCGGATCAGCAATCTTTCAAACTGTGTAAATCTAAAATTTCCTTGTCTCCGTTTTTGCATGAGTTGGGTAGAAGACATGACACGACCATTCTGGCACCAATCTTTCTGTCACCGATCGCTTTCGACCGGAACTTTTCTGCGAAGCGCTCGGTCTTTGGGACTCGCGTTGACCGTAGGATTGGCCTCCACCGTTTCCTACGCACAGCAATCCGCCCCCGCCCTGCCCGCAACCGCCACGGTGCCCGCAACGGCGGTTAAGCCGGTATCCGCAGAGCAGGGGGCAATGGAAGCTGAGGTGATGAAAGCCAGCAAGCAATTGATGGACGCGTTTAACAACGGTAGCGTGGATGGCGTCCTTGGGGTGTTTTTGCCAGATGGAGAATTGATCGACGATAGCGGCACGGTTCACTTGGGGCATGAGGAACTCAAGAACTTGGTAAGCCAATTCTTTGCTGCCTATCCAGGTGCTAAGACTCAAGCGGAAATTGAATCGATTCGGGTGGTTGGTGGATTGGCCCTCGTCGATGGCTCTCGAATCATTACCGATAAAGAAGGAAAAGGATTGTCCGTCCTGCGATTCGCGACCGTTTGGAAGAAGACTGACGCTGGCTACAAGTTGGCATCGCTTCGCGACGTCAGCGTGCCTCTTCCACCGACACCTCATGAAGCGTTGGAAGCGATCAGCTGGATTGTCGGTCAATGGGTCAATGAAGGTACCGATGCCAAGGTCGATCTCAACTACCGTTGGGCTGAAGACGGCAACTTCATCGTAGGCGACATCTTGATCACAGCCAACGAAAAGGTAGTGATGAAAAGTTTCCAACGTATTGCCTGGGATGCACACGAAGGAAAATTCCGATCTTGGACGTTTGATTCGGATGGAGGTTTTGGTGAGGGACTCTGGTATCCGACAGCGAATGGTTGGGCACTCACGTCAAAAGCGGTCGCTCCAGATGGATCTCGTGGAACTGCAACCGTAAAAATTCAATCAGATAGCAAGGATCGGTTCAATGTCATCGGAACGCACCGCGTATCCGAGGGGAACGAAGAACCAGACTACAGCTACACTGTTGTTCGCCGTCCTCCTGAATCTGGTACTAGCAAGTAAGTCCAGTTTAGGCATATCCAGTAACTTGTTCCGCCGTTTTTGTCCAAGGTTTCATTCCGGAATCACTACCGAACCTGAGAGCGAGCTGTCTTTATGAAGATCACTTTTTTCCAATTTAGTTTGAGGCCGGTGGCTCAAGCCGTTCTAGCAATTGGGATGCTAGGATTCCTCGCCCCTGTCGACTCGGCCTTTGCTCAAGGGCGCGGTGGACGAGGAGGCGGTGGTGGTGGCATGGGAGGCGCAAGACCGTCGATGGGTGGCGGTATGGGAAGTGCAAGACCATCCATGGGTGGCGGCATGGGAAGTGCGCGGCCGATGAATATGGGGGGTGGCATGCCATCGGCCCGACCGATGCCTCAAATGCCTCAGTCGCGTCCATCCTTTGGCAACATGCCCCAATCCCGACCCGCAGGCCAAGGAAACTTTGGTGGGCTCGGAAACGGAATCGGCGGGGGTGCCGGAATGAGCGGCATGAACAGTCGCCCCATGCCTGGCAATCTCCAAAGGCCTGCCACCGGAAATATGGGCTCCAATCGACCTTCTTTGGGCTTGGGCGCTCCCAGCACCTTGCCTGGTTCGATTGGAGGATCACTCGGTGGATCACGTCCATCCACCGGGAACATCTCAGCTCGACCAACCCCAGGTAACTTGGGAAACCTTTCGCCGAGCAATCGGCCCAACATCCAAATGCCAGGTTCGTTGCCGTCCACCAATCGGCCTTCGCTGGGTGGAAATCAGTTGGGTGGAAACCAGTTTGGCGGAAACCAACCGAGCACTAAGCCTGCTCCGCTTCCCGGTGGCAACCGACCGTCGCTCGGTGGTGTGAATCGCCCCAACACGCTTCCGGGCAACATCGGCGGTGGTATTGGCACCACGAAACCTGCTCCAGGACCTGGACTGGGGAACGGGTCGAACATTACCGGGAATCGCCCTGGTCAAGGTGGCGGATTGAACCGCCCAGACTTCCCTGGTGCTGGCGGTGGGCCATCCACCAAACCGAACCGTCCGACTATCGGTGGAAACCGTCCTGGTGGAAACGGTGGTGGCATCAACAATGGCATCGGTAACAACAATAATTTGCCAGGCATCACCAACCGCCCACCTTGGATTGGAGGGGGTAACGGCAGCGGCAACAACATCATCAACAACAACAATAACAACATCAACCGACCAGGCGGATGGAACCGGCCCGATTGGAACAACAACGGAAGCTGGAACAACGGCAACTGGGGTAATTTTGGTGGTGGTAATTGGGGCAACAACAACAATCGCCCCAACTGGAACAATAACCGGCCGAATTGGAACAACGGCAATACCAACATCAACATCAACAATAACAACTGGACGAACAACAATTTCAATCGTCCGTTCTGGGACCGCCCAGGCTACAACAACAATTGGGGCAACAACTGGGGTTTCAATGGTGGCTACAACAATTGGAACAACGGTTGGTACAACCACTGCATCCACCCGCATTACCACGGTTGGTACAACGGTTCTTGGAGCGGATACTGGGGAAGCTCGTGGTATGCTCCTATTGCCTGGGGCGCCGTGGGCTGGGGATTGGGTTCCCTTGCCAACAACTACTACAGCTCAACAACATACGTGAACCCCTACTACGTTGCGACTCCTGTCGCGACCGCATCTGCAGTTCCTTACGATTACTCGCAACCGGTGGTGGTGAATAATTACATCACTGCCGACGCCAATAGCGGCAGTCCATCCGCAAATGTGTCCTCGAATCCATCTGCGTTTGCCAGCCCAAAGATCGAAGAAAGCTTCACCGATTTCGATTCTGGCTTGTCAGCGTTCAAGGCTGGAGACTACCAGGGCGCGCTCAACGCGTTCAATGAAGCATTGAAGAAGAATGGTGGAGATCCCGTTGTGCACGAAGTTCGAGCATTGGATCTGTTCGCGATAGGCGATTATGCTAACGCGGCGCCTGCGCTCAATTCGCTTCTAGCCGCGGCTCCCGGCATGGACTGGACCACGTTGAGCAGTCTCTACGGGAACGTAGACGACTACACGGCGCAGCTTCGGAAGCTCGAAGAGTACTGCAAGGCCAATCCAAAAAACCCAGCTTCCGCGTTTGTATTGGCTTACCACTACCTGGTGATCGGCCAAAAGGATTCGGCAGTTCGCGCCTTAAAGGTTGTCGTTGAGAACCAACCCAAGGACGTAACCGCGAAACGAATGCTCGATGCCTTGGATCCAAAGGCTCAAGAAACTGTTGCAGCAAAATCAGAAACCGAACCGAAGACCGCTCCATCTCCAGAAGACCTGCTCTCTCCAAAACCAGAGACAGACTTGGTTGGAAAATGGACTGCGTCCGCCGGAACCACGACCATCGATCTCGCTATCACCGAAGAGTCGACGTTTAGCTGGAAAGCAACGGAATCAGGCAAACCGACGGTCGAACTCGCAGGAGACTTCGGAACCAATGGTGATGCAATCCTGATGGAAACCACCGACAAAGGTTCCCTCGGGGGTACGGTGAAGTCGTTGGGTGCCGACGAGTGGGTTTTGATCCCACCGGGAGCCAAGGACGAGAATGCCGGCTTGAAGTTCAAGCGGGCCAAATAGCAAGCGATCGACTGCTTCCTGTACAGCAAAAGATTTTCCTAGCGGCTGCAACGACTTGATCGTTGCAGCCGTTTTTCTTTGCCGGTCACTCGCCCAAAGCTGGGTCAACCAAACCGTTTTGCTCGAACCCTCGCTGGCGTAAAAGACAAGAGTCGCAATGCCGGCATGGACGACCGGTTGCATCTGGGTCATAGCAGGACAACGTTTTCGAGTAATCCACGCCCAGGGAAAGCCCCTTGCGAATAATCTCAGCCTTGGTCCAAGTGATCAAAGGCGCGTGAATGATTAACCGATTTCCCTCGACTCCAGCTTTCGTCGCGAGATTCGCCATCGCCTCGAACGCTCGAATGTATTCTGGTCGGCAGTCTGGGTAGCCGCTGTAGTCCAAGGCATTCACGCCGACGTAAATATCGAGTGCCCCTAATACCTCAGCCCACGCCAACGCATAAGAGAGAAACACCGTATTTCGCGCGGGAACGTAGGTCAGTGGGATGTCGGTGCCAATGTCATCGACGCAATCGTGCTTGGGCACCTCGAGGTGCCTATCGGTAAGGGCGCTGCCGCCAAATCCGGCAAGATCCAAATCGACGATCACATGCCTGCGAACGCCACTCGCCTCCGCAATCCAACGTGCTCGTTCCAGTTCGATCGAATGCCTTTGCCCGTAGCGGAAACTGAGCGCATAGGGCACAAAGCCCTCTGATTTGCAGATGGCTAAACACGTCGCTGAATCGAGTCCTCCGCTCAGCAAAACGACGGCACGCTTTTCGGAGCTCACTGATTTCTCTGAAGAATTGCTCATAAACACGTACGCCTCCGATTTGGGAGGATGCAATTTGGGGGACGTCAAAATGACCGAATCGCCTATAATGCGTGCCTATGGCAATCATCACTATCGATCAACTGACCAAATCGTACCGCGTCTACCAGAAGAAAGAAGGGCTACGAGAAGCCGTCCGAGGGCTCGTCAGCCGAGAATACAAAACCGTCGAGGCCGTCCGCGGGATATCCTTGCGAGTGGAACCGGGCGAGTTCATCGCGTTCTTGGGTCCGAACGGCGCCGGAAAAACGACCACCCTAAAATTGCTCTCTGGCGTGATTTACCCCACGAGCGGAACCGCCACGGTCATGGGTTTTGTGCCTTGGAAGCGGGATTTGGAGTACCGTCGCCGTTTCGCTCTCGTCATGGGACAGAAGAATCAGCTTTGGTGGGACCTACCCGCCCAGGAGTCGTTCCGGCTGCACCAACAGATCTATTGCATCTCTCCTTCAGATTACCAGCGAACGCTCGATGAGCTGACATCGCTCCTCGACGTTCGAAATCTTCTCGGCCGTCCAGTTCGAGAACTCTCGCTCGGCGAACGCATGAAGATGGAATTGATCGCAGCCCTCCTTCACTCTCCCGAGGTGCTTTTTCTCGATGAGCCAACCATCGGATTGGATGTCATCGCCCAGCGAAACATTCAGCAATTTCTCAAGCATTATCAGATGGAGCGAAAAATCACCATCCTTCTGACTAGCCACTACATGAAGGATGTGTCAGCACTCTGCCAACGCGTGGTCGTCGTCGCACAAGGTCTCGTGCAATACGATGGGTCACTCAGCGGTATCGTGGAAGGCTTTTCCGGACAAAAGCTTATCAATCTCCAATTGGCAGACGGGCAATCCGAATCCGGATTGGAACGCTTCGGCGAAATCTTGAAAATCGACATGCCTCGAGTCACCTTCCGTTGCCCCAAACCGATGGTCTCTCAAGTTCTCGCCGAAATCTTGAATACCTACCAAGTTGACGATATTGCCGTGGAGGATCCACCGCTTGAAGAAGTAATCGCCAACCTGTTTCACTCCGTCTCGGGATCTACAGGTTTGGCGTCTTCATGACCGATAAAATCTCGCACGAAATCCGTACTCGGTGGATGATCACGAAAACGGCGTTGGCGGAACGCCTCGCTTACCGAGGTGACTTTGCACTCGGAACGTTGATGAGGTTCCTCCCGATCATCACGCAGATCTTTCTATGGTGGGCAGTGTTCCAATCGCTGTCCCCATCCGATCCGGAAAGTGCACGGATATCGGGTTATTCGTTCCAAGACATGGTTGCCTATTACCTCCTGACGATGCTGGGCCGCGCCTTCTCGAGTATGCCCGGACTTTCATCAAGTATCGCCAAAACCATTCGCGATGGAGAAATCAAACGATACCTAGTCCAACCGATCGATTTGCTGTCGTTTCTTTTCTGGTCGCGCGTCGCGCACAAGATCGCCTATTACATGGTGGCAATCGTCCCCTTCGCCATCGTCTTTTTTCTATGTCGAAATTACTTTACGACCCCGTGGCTCGATGCAGGAACGTTCGGCTGCTTCATTATTTCATTGCTGCTCAGTTTTTGCCTTGGATTTTACCTAGAGTCCTGCTTAGGACTGATCGGCTTTTGGATGCTCGAAGTATCCTCTCTTCTCTTCGTGTACATGCTGATGCAGTTTTTCCTCTCAGGACATATGTTCCCCTTGGATCTCCTGCCCGAACCCTTTAGCACCATCGTCGGATATCTTCCGATCAAATACCTAGCCTATTTCCCTGCAGCTGTTTTCCTAGGCAAGGTTTCCGGGACAGCACTGGCAATCGACATGGTGATGCTCGTGGTATGGACTACCGTTTTCTATGTAGCGGCCAGGATCATGTACCGGCGAGGGCTTGAGCGTTATAGCGGTTTTGGTGGCTGACGACTGCGCAAATGCGAATGCCAGTAATGAACCGTCTTTGCCACCGAAGTAATCACGTTCTTGATTTCTTTCTCCACTCGAAAGTCGGGGCCCGCGGGCAAGTACAATCGGGCACCCTCTCGCCGCACGATCACATTCTCTACCAAGATCGCACGCAGCAGCCAAGCCGCCATTTCATCCGAATCGCATTGAACTCCAACCCATCCAAGCGAGTCACATTCAAAGGTCTCCAACCCGCTGGCTAGCCCAATACCGCGACGCAATTCAGCGACAACCGCTAGATATTCCTGCGGCGATCGCTTTACCTTCTCGACATCCACCGATTCTAAAAGCTTGCCACGATGGGGCGGCCCACCCGCCATAGCAAGATCACAAAACGATGTCCAAATCTTGTCCCACGGAACTCGCCCCTCGGAATCGCGATACAGCACCGCACTCCCCATCGAATTCGGAGAGACCGCCTCCTGAGCACCGGCGTATTCAGAGGGTAAGTCAAGGTTAAGGCGACGTTGCAATTCCGCAAGCAGTTTCCACTCCAGATCGAGACGCTTATCGCTGGGCTGAATTCGAGGGAATGCCCGCCCGCGTGTCGCCTTCAAAAAACCCTCGATGATCCAATTGGCTAACATTCCGGGATTAAGCCAATCAGGGAGGCTTGCTCGATCCAAAAGCTCTCCTGCCGCCGAGTGCGATCGATACTCAGATGTGTTCGAACGCCACGGCAGCAGCATCTCCACACCTGCAACACTGTTCACTTCTCGAACTTCTGCATCGGACGCGAAGGTGACGATGTCGACACCCGCGCGAAACCGGACTCGTCGCCCATGGGCACGGTTCGCCCAAAAGACCGATGCTACAAGCAACTCCACCTCGCGCTCGCACAGCGATCCAGTTGGTTCCAGCAAAATACGAGACTCTGCGGAAGGGTCCTTGATCGCCGACAACCAGTGACCGATGGTCGTCGACGTGATCGGCTCACCTAAAAAAAGCTGCGAGCTTATGGGCAAATTTCCGAACCATGCTTCGCTACGTAGATCCCATGGGTTAACCGAATTCACCCCCAAGGGAATCACCACGACGCGAATCTCATGGCACTCTCGCATCTTCTCGAAACAAGCCCTTCGCGTCTTCTCGAAACAAGCAAGGAGGTCGGGAGTCGTTCGCTCTAAATCGCTTTCATGCTCGATTTTCGAGCAAACCTCGACGTCACAGCCTATCCGACCACGAACTTGTTCCAGCGCAGAGAATATACATCTCTTGGGGATAGGTATCGGAAAGCCCGTATCCACGAGAACGAGAACGTCGTGAGTATCCATGCCGCACAAACTCGCTTTCGAATCGATTAGCGAGCGACGCCAACCCGAGTAATGGTATAAACCGCGAACGTCCCTAACCAATGCTCCCCTTCGTAATGCCCACTAAAGACATATCCCAGGCCAGCTTGTTCGTGGCGATTCGCGGAATCCAAGAATGTGTTCCGGATGCTAGAATTCTCCGGAAGAGATGTGGCGATTCCATTGAGGCACCATGCCCGTGATAGGTTCAATCCTGCCAAATGCACCAATTTGCCGTCGGTTACATCCGAAACAACCACCGGTGTCAAAAGGTCCCGATGCGAATTAGAGTCATTGAACGGCAAAAACTTCTTCAACCAGGCATCAAAAGCCTCGCGGGACAAGATGCGCCGCATCAAATCCGCTTCGTTCAAGCACGCGGAAAAGAAATCCTCACCCGAGGGTTCGTACTGCGACGCATACCCGATATCGTCAGCATAAAACTGCAATGCTCTCTCTCGAATAGTCTTTGTCAACGATTCATTGTTGACAACCAGTGAGTAATCCAAAATCTGACCGAGAGCGAAAGCGGTATCCGGATGCACTCCCGTCCGGATTGGCTTAGTCAACCTTGGAAGATAACCTACCGTCAGCGCGACAATCTTTTCCTCCAGCGGAAGGAGGTTGGCCCGCCAGCGTCGAGCATCCAAATCATCCCATTCGTGCAGCTCCGCACTCAATCGCAGCAACCACGCCCAACCGTACATGCGTTCGAAGGATTTGTTCTCCTTTTGCTCGAAGTATGCGACCTCAGCTGCGATATTTTCGCGAGTAAGACTTCGATCAATCGCCAAGCGAGCTTCACTCGCAACACCGTGTTTAGGATTCGATTTGAGCAAGCGCACCAGCATCCAGTGACCATGGACACTGCTGTGCCAATCAAAGCAGCCAAAAAACGCGGGATGCAATGCTTTGGGACTCTTCACATCCTCATCGCCGGCAAGCACATTCGATGGCTTGTTGGGGTACTCGCGATGCAGACCACTCAGCGCTAATTTCGAAAGCTTTTCAGCTTGTTCATCGGAAATGGCGTAGCTGGGTGCATGGATATTTGACTTCCGAGGGGGCGGCACCTCATCGCCCGCGCAAACCTGCGCTCGAGCAACAGATCCCTCGAAAATTCCACAGGTCCAGGTGACCAGGAATCCCAAAACCAACGCTCGCCACATACGGAATAACCCTTCGTTTTTCATCTTACAACCGACGAGCGGACCCAAGGGGCTTGCATCATGAACACGAACCCGTCCCCATGCCCCCAAAAGATCCCCAGCCCGTTTGACATCGAACTTGATTGTATCTCGTAGTTCTCGCCACTAATACCCTTTGAGGGTTACCGATCGGAGGGATTGCACCGGTCAAATCGACAGAAAAATTCTGTTAAAGCTATGAATATCAGCAAATGAAATGCAGGCACGCATTTGTAACCTACCTTTCTCTTGGCGTCGTGATAGACGCAGTATTTCTGCGCAAGGTGTTAGGAGTTTGTCAAATGCCCCTGAATTGGCAACAACGCAAGCAAGAAGAGTCGTACCTAGGTCACTTAGAACAGATTCTTGTGAATCGCCTACGGCAAACGGAGGAGGATCGGGATCTGAAATCCTCTGCAGCCTTGATTCGAGGTGACGACCTCTCGGAGTTTTCCCGAGACATCAACGAAGAGCTTGGTCGGATCGAACAATTGGTGGAAGAGTTCGATAAGTAAACGTCCGGGAATTCCGAGCCTTTCCCTTCTTTTGCCCCAAGGTATCGTTGCTGCAGCTCTTTTTATAACTCCCGGAATTCGCCGACACCCCAACAGGCGAATTACTCTCCTCTCCTTCCGATCCGGTGTCGAGCACGGATTCTAGTCCAAAGCTAGTTGCAACAATCTTCGCAACACTCACGATGGTTCCCCTTCGGGATATGCATCTCTTATTCTCGCCATCCTGTGTCGGATCTAAAATAACGCGATCTCCGGCCACTCTCGTCCTTTTAGGTATTCACCGTGCTATCCATCCCTTACTACCACGTCGACGCTTTCGCCAACGAGCTTTTTCGAGGGAACCCCGCCGGTGTATGCTTGCTAGCGGAATGGCTCCCTGATCGCTTGATGCAGAGTATCGCTGCAGAGCACAACCTTGCCGAAACAGCATTCATCGTCCCACGGGGCGATCAAATCGATCTACGATGGTTCACTCCATCGGTCGAAGTCGACCTGTGCGGCCATGCAACGATTGCACCCGCACACGTACTCTTTAAACACCTTGGCTACACCGGCGACCGCATTCGCTTCCATACTCGATCTGGAATGCTGACGGTAACTCGCGGTGACGATTATCTAACCTTGGATTTTCCGTCGCTCCCGCCGATCCCCTGCGATACACCTGATGCCTTGATTCGCGGATTGGGAAAGAAACCGCTCTACACAGCGCTCGCAACAGATTATCTTGCCGTCTTCGAATCTGCAGAACAAATCGCCAATCTGACGATCGATCAATCCGCTTTAATGCAATGTCAAGCCCGTGGCATCATCGCTACCGCTCGAGACATCCATAGGAGCTTTGGTAACGATGTCGATTTTGTATCTCGTTTCTTTGCCCCACGTGTAGGAGTACCCGAAGACCCTGTAACTGGCTCCGCCCATTCGACCCTCATTCCGTATTGGTCACAGCAATTGGGAAAGAAGACGATGCGTGCGTTGCAAATCTCTCAACGTGGCGGGGAACTACTCTGCGAGGACCGTGGAGACCGCGTTGGCATCTCGGGGCGAGCGGTGACCTACTCGACGGGCTATCTCCACATCCCGGTGTAGAAAAGCAATTGAAATCCTCGTTGCGTTTGGCAGCACAGGACCAAAATCGGGCGAGTGCCACAGGTTACTTTAGTTTCGCCACTCGACCTTCGCTACCACTCGCCCAGACGGTTCCATCGGCTGCAACGCTCAATGCGTGAAACCCGACGTCCGACAAGGCGTCCCATGCATTTCCATCGGTGCTCCAATCAGAACCATTGGGCCCTACACATATCCATGGGCGATTGTATTTCGGCGCATAAACGACTGCCGATCGAAACCCTCTCGGGGCCATTCCCGTGGGAGCACGCCACACCTCCTCTTTTGCCATCGGATGATCCTTGATTGCTATATTACCTAATGCTAGATCTACCTTTAGGTAATCCCCTCCGACCGCAACCAATGTTTCCTTGGAGGGATTGATCGCTAACGAAAAGAGCCCGGAGCTCGCGTTGGCTGCCATCGTTGGTACCTCATATGTACCTACAGCGATTCGAGATGGAGCCGTTGACCGAGTCACGTCTTCTTGGCCATCAACACGGTGCACGCGCCCGACTGGACCGCTACCACCCGTTCCAAACCAAAAGGACTCTTTGGAGTCGACGAGCAAGCAGCTGTTGCTCGCTGCAAATGCCGCCTCACCCTCGTTCGCTCGTAAACCTGTGCTCACCACGGTTTGCCAGCTCTTTCCTCCATCCCTGGTTTGAAGCAGCATCCAAAGCCCGTCTATTGGATCGCCGACCACGTAGCCATTCGATGCGTCAAAAAACTTCATCGCATCCACAAACGCGGCGGGATGGCTGTTGGAATAAACACGCTCCCAACGATTGCCGCCATCACTGGTCCTATAAATGGCGCATGGTTGCCCTGCAGTAGCGACAATCGCTTCCTGGTCGCTCCACGCATGAAGGGACCGAAATTCCAATTTCCCACCGGCAGCATCCTGCAACTCGGGAATCACAAGTCGAGTCCATGTCTCGCCAGCATCTACCGTTCTGAGAATGGTTCCTTGACTTCCACAAACCCACGCCCTGTTGGCATCCAACGCGTGGATGCCACGCAAACTGGATTGACTCCCGGTCGACACCAACTCCCACTGCTGCCCACATGTCGTCTGCAACGACAGCAAACGGGTGGCCAACAAACACACCAGAGCGAAAAGCCTTGCACCCTGAGCAATCCCCATATCGTCCCTCAACCATCAAAAGCAACCAGCCGGCATTCATGGAAGAACCTTGTCGAAGGTCGCGCCGAACCAGCGTTTTCCGTCCCCCCCAAATTGCCCGAGTACGAGCAGGAAATGCCACAATGACATAACGCGTCGATCAAGCACCTCGATCCTACGCTATCCTCGTACTTCTTCTCGTACTCAGCATCGCGGTACTCGTACTCGTAATCGTACTCGATCGATTCCCATGAAACCGAATCAGCTCGTTGGATCCATCGAGTATCCATCGACACGATCTGCTTCAGGTTAGTCTAGCCAACCCGATTCAGTTCGGGAGCGATCGCCTCGAATAAATCAGTATATCGCGAATTGCAGCGTCTTCCAAAGCCGAACCACGAGCGATCTCGAAAACCCGAATGTATCTTTCAGGCTTCGCTTCCCATTCCCCTTGGAAATATTGATCACAAACGTGGCGGACCGAGCCAATAAGTGATTTCGCGATTCGATTCGACACGACGACGAAACGCACTCGATCGCTTGTTCATACGCGTCATGTCATTCGTGGCCGAGGATCGCTCTATCCACTGAGTCCTTTCAAGTGCGAGCAGCGTTTCACTGCGCAGCGTACGGGAAAATCCGACCTGAAGCACGACCGCCATGCAACCCAGTAAACCAGCTAGTGGGTTTCCAACCTTCGCCGCCCGGAAGAGTGACCAAAGTGAATTGGCCCCCAAGCATCAAGCATCAAGCATCATCTTCATCTTCATCTTCATCTTCATCTTCATCTTCATCTTCATCTTCATCTTCGTCTTCGTCCTCATCTTCGTCCTCATCTTCGTCCTCCTGTCCACCTTTCGTAAAAACAAAGGCAGCTCGAACAGGAGGTGGCATGGGACTACCCGCGCCTCGGACGCTACGCCAGACGATATCGTTGAGGATCAAATCA
>Ga0315899_10005591_pt1 | contig 13560 bp, 12 predicted proteins | sample LakEriMetagenome_2_FD_203518 | JGI IMG/M metagenome (GOLD analysis project Ga0315899, IMG submission 203518) | Freshwater fungal communities from buoy surface, Lake Erie, Ohio, United States - Buoy 4 MA112 | ecosystem: Environmental > Aquatic > Freshwater > Lake | place: USA: Lake Erie, Ohio...
ATTCGCACAAATAGAACTACCGGTGTCAACGCCAGCATGTATCCGAAAGGATGATACCAGAACGCGACTCCCGATAGCGCGGAAAGAACTATTCCACTCCAAGTAATTCCGTTTGCCGTAACGCCAGTTCTATGCAGCAATTGAAGAACAGGGAGAAGCATCGCCTGAAACTTAGGTTTAATGTTATATACTGAAATCATAAAACGCCTTTGGGTTTTTGCTTCTGAAACGGATCGAGCGCGGGCCTCGTTCGCGCTGCCGCCTCCGTAAATTTCCCGGTACGGATAAAGTGAAATATCTGCGAGCCAATTAGGTCAAAGTCGTGGTACATTTCATCATGGTTGTTCACCGTAAAAAGGTAGTCATCACACTGTTGCTTTCTTCCCTCCACAGTCCAGTCCAGAGGCCCCAATTGCATGGCAGACTTTCTATGATTCCTGATTAATCGGGTGGCACGACTTTCTATGATTATCCCTATGTCGATTGCACTATCATTAATTATCGGCTCATACGGGATAGTTGAGAATTCGCGCACGATATCGCCTTCTAGCAATCGCACAATTAGATGCAGATCATTATCGAGGGCATAAGGGGCACGCTCCTGCAAAGGGCTCCTATCGTACACAATTGATGCTATATTGTTCTTCGGATTCCTCTGTATCCATCTGTTCAGTGTCCATGAGCCAATGATGTAACTGAATATATGAAGCTTTTTGTATTCCTTGAGTTTATAATGTTTGATGAATTGGTCCAAGTTATCTACGCATGCGTTAAGAGAGTCGCGACTGATATATGCGGGAATAAACAAATCATAACCTTTACCGCTGAAATACTTGGCAATGTCGTCGACGCCTTCCGCTCGCGAACCGAACCCCGGAATAATCAATAAAGCCTCCTTGCTACAACGAACAATAGAGTCTTTCTCAATAATATTATAACCATTCTTCGGGCGGGCAACTCTAACTGCTCCTGTTAGGAATACAATTATCACAAAAGCTATACAGAAAACAGAGAGAAATCTGAGGGTGTTTAAAACATAACGAACTACTTCAGGACTAATGCAGGTCATTCCTTCCATGCTTATATAACAACGTAAATTATTTATTTCCCGGGGTCAACATTGAATAGTATTAATTAACTCCAAAGCAAAAATCCTCATGGTGATTCATCAATTAGTCTGTTGTATTTGCGCGGAAGATGCGTTTGGTAAATTTGGGTTTAACTTAACTCCTACTCTGTTTACGCTTTTCGTTTGGGCAGCGAGTAGCAAGTTAGCACATAAATTGAACCTGCAAAAGAACAATAGGTACAATAGAAGTTATACACCCCCTAGACCTAGGATTGGTGGGATAATATGATGCCGCAAGCAACCAAGAATGAATGAGTAAGCACCGAAGACAGATGAGATAACATGTAGAGCGCCGACTCATCGGCAAACCCAAAGCGTAGTAATCAAATGTGCGTAGTCTTCTTCAGTCTGCTTAAATCGTAACCAAGATTTTTTACGCGCGTGGTAATTGCGCTGTACGTAGAGTCGTTCATAATTGGAGTACGACTCAGTATCCACAAATAATCGCGCGATGGATGTCCTACAACAGCATATTGATATTCTTTGTCCAAATCGATAATCCAATAATCTGCTTTGAACGGCCAGAAGAATTGCACTTTTAATTTGGCGTTGCCGGAACCTTCCACAGGAAAGGCCTTGCCGGTAATATCACTCACTTCTCCATTCTTCAAACAACGATTGTATACAGTAATATAGCCTTCCTTCGTGACGGTATATTCTGCTGTTGTGCAGGAACAACCTTTTTGTGCGCTGATCGGGAATGATGCAATTTCATACCACTTACCGGCGTACTTGTTAATGTCCACGCTTGCAACTACCGGCAAGTCGGAGGAAGAGCCGCAACCGAAAAACGAAAACATAATGCAGAGAAGTGTTAATGTGGAGGATACTTTTTTCATGATATTATTTCTTTAGCCGCCCGGCAAACACCTTGCGAACTTTATCCACCTTAGGTTTCACAACATACACGCAATAGGGTTGAGAGCTGTTTTGTGCGTAATAGTTCTGATGGTAATCTTCTGCTTTGTAAAAAATACTTGCCTTTGTAACCTCGGTTACGATAGGTGCTGCAAACGCTCCCGACTCATTGAGCTGCTTCTTGTAATACTCGGCTTTCTCTTTTTGATTTTCATCGTGATAAAAAACTGCCGAGCGATATTGCGTCCCCACATCATTCCCCTGACGATTCAAGGTTGTTGGATCATGCGTTTGCCAGAACACCTCCAAAATTTCATCGAAGGAAATTTTACTGGTGTCAAATACAATTTGTGCAACCTCGGCGTGTCCTGTTATTCCTTCGCACACTTGTTTGTAAGTAGGATTCAAAACGTGCCCGCCCATGTAACCGGAAGCGACACTGATTACGCCATCTAATTGTAAAAATACGGCCTCCACACACCAAAAACAGCCGGCCCCAAGTGTTGCAGTATCCAAAACAGGAGTTGTATTCATCGTTGTTACAGAATCTTTTGTTGTTGTGATTTTAGTTGTGTCCGTTTGACCACACGCTTGCAGAAAGAGCAAGAGTAAAGCGAAAATGCCGGGGACTTTTTTCATACTACCAAGTTAAGGTATTCGAGAGGGAAATGATACTACGTTACCAATCTTTAACAATCCGGCGTAAGTATTGTTGAACGAATTGCGAATGATGAGTCTGCTTACGTTCTTTGCACTATTGAGCTTCTACGCTGTCATCCTGATCTGGCTGGCTATTATGCTGGTTTCTTTTCTGACTCAACATATCAGAGCAGGCATTCGCATTAACCGCAAACCTTACGATCTCGGCGCTTGGAACCTACCTGTGTATAGTGGCATCTTGCTGCTTGTCGTTTGGGGAATTTTTCATTTCGCCAAATACGAACCTCAATTCTCAGATCCGCAAGAACAAATAAAATATGGCGCACGCACCAATCAGCCCTGGTTACAAACAAAAGGTTATTCCGAATTAATTGCACAACACACCGATTCGCTGGAGTTACATTTTCAACGCATCGAAAAGTACTTCCAACAAAACGAAAGGGCTGCCGCCGATCCGGGAAGTGGGGCTTATGACCGCGAAGGCGTCGCCATTTTTACACATTACACCGAACTCACGGAAAGCTCTGACATACAACAACGCGACCTTGGAAATTTAATGCTGGCGTTTTGGTACGTACGTCGTCCGGGGCATGATTACGATAATGCTGCTTTGCATTTAAAACAAGTGAAACAAGATTGTTTGAAATACTACAATTACGCAGCCGGTGAAATCATGTCCAATCACTTGAATATTGCGGATGCGATTAACTATTACTACAAAGAAATTTCGTGTAACGGGTATAGGCCCGGCGCTTGGAGAGGCTTGAGCTTGGTGTATTATCGAATGAATATGAACGATTCTATTGCTGCATTGATGAATAATCATCGCGCAGAAGAACATGTTCATCCCGAAATTAAATCACAGTATTATTTCAAAACCGGAAACGTGCTGATGTATTACGTAGTACGTTTCGAAGAAGGCATGAGTCATTTGCACGTTTGGGGACTCGTTACGGCAATTATTGCTGCTTTTGTTTGGATGCTGTATTTGAAGCGTTTGAATTTCCTGTCCGCGATGAAGTGGCCGTTGTACATATATGCTGTTCTTACCGGCGCTGTGCTTTCTGTATTGTGCTGGATTTTTTATGCGGTATATAATTACACCTTCGGATTCGAACTTAACGGGGAACTGCTCAACGATTTTTTATATTGCTTTTTAGGAATAGGTGTTATCGAGGAGCTGGTTAAGGTTGCTGCTTTTGTGGTGATTTTTATTTATAGCAAACAGCTCCGCACTGCGGCAGATTATATAGTGGTGGCATGCTGTGCGGGACTTGGATTCTCCTTATTTGAAAATGTTCTGTACTCTTCCGTTGAAGGATTGGATGTAATCTTTTCGCGCACCTTAACAGCATCTGTTGCACACATGGTTTCAAGCGCCATTGTTGCATATGGATTTATACTATGGAAATTCCGGTGGTTAACGCGCATATGGATCGTTCCCGTGTGTTTTATAATTGCAGCGCTCGTGCATGGCTTCTACGACTTCTGGTTATTGAATCCTTCGGTGCAACAGTTTAGCATCATTACGTTCGTGTTCTTTTTGATGGAGATATTATTATTCACATCGTTGCTGAATAACGCACTGAATCAGTCTGCATCCAAAACAATTTCACAACGCGATCTCGCTTTCGACGGTGCGCGTAACGCAGGATTGCTTTCCGGTGGATTGATTTTGATTTTCGTCATTCAATACATCGGCATGTGCGCCGTTTATGGAAGCAGCTACGGAGAACAAGTGCTTACCGCTTCGTTTGTTTCGGGAAGTTACCTTGTGTTTTTTCTTTCTATTCGTTTGTCGTCCATTGACATTGCTCCGGGTGTTTGGAATAAAATAGATTTTTATTCCGGTTTGCTTCCTTCTGCATTTTTCAGCGGCACAGGAAACAACTACAATGCGTTGGTTGGAACCACATTAGTTTTCGGTCCGCATGAATATTCACAGCGCTTATCAATTCATCTTACATTCGTCGGAAAAATATCACGACGAGTGCGCATCAAAGGCGACTTTCATTGGTTTGAAGTTATTCCTGAACCTGCATTAACGATTGAAGGTATTTACACAGAAAGGCTTTACATCAAAACACATATCGATCAGGCAGAAATTGTTCCCGGAAATAAAACTGTTGTCCGCGTGTTTGTTCCGACTCCGGCAGCATCCGGTAGCGGGAAAAAATCGTTAATGTTTTACGATCTAGCAGTAGTGACTTGAGTTGTCTCTGCAGACTTCACACTCATCGCTAACGGAATGGCCAGAAGCCCTGCTAATACTGCCATCCAACCTACATGTTCGTAATGCAACACGGAACCATTCGGTCCTTCTGCAATCAACAAACCACCAAGGAATGATGCCAATCCTGAACCCAATTGTTGCGTAGCTGCATTTAAACTTAAGAATCCGCCACGCTGATGCGGGAATGCTGTTGATGAGATTAACGTTTGTGCGGGAATGCCGCGACTTCCTCCGAAAATGAACAAGAACGAAGTAATCATCAATACCGGAATCAAACTCATTGGGGGCAAGTTGGTGATAGCAACAATTGGAAATACCGCCAACACCGACAGCCAAGTAAACACACGCAGGCTTCCGTAACGATCCGCCAGTTTTCCAACAACGCGCATTACCACCACGCTGCACAAGCCTCCGGCCATGTAGATATAGCCGATATCTGTTTTATCCAATCCTACATTGCCCACCATATAATTTGGTATGTACGGAATAATGGAAAAATGACCGATCATCAGCAAGGCCATAACGCCTAATGCTTTCAAGCGATTCACGCTACTCACAATTTCTTTAATCGTCACCCAAGGGTTGCGCTTTTTCGCCTCTTCAATATGTCCTGCCAATGAAGGCACGTACAATGCAATTGCGATTAACACCAACACTCCAAACGCTCCGATAAATACAAATGGAATATGCCAACTGAAATGAGCGGCCACAATGCTTCCTACGGGAACACCAAGAACTGCCGCTGCAGAAAAACCGGAATAAATAGCGCCCACAGCTGATGCGCGACGCTCTAAAGGAAACGTATCACTAACCGTACTTAAGATAGAAGACGATAAAATGCCGCCGAACAATCCGGTGAAAATACGCGCTGCAACCATAAAACCATATCCCGGTGCAATACCACACGCAAAGGTGCCTAAAACGAAAAAGGTATACGACAGGAGCAATACTTTTCTGCGATCGAACCTATCGATAAAAAATGCACCTAAAAAACTTACAATGCCTGCAGACACATTGTACGATGCGACCATGATACCGAATTGAGTCGCCGAAATTTTAAAATCTTCCATGAACAAGTTGCTCAACGGCATCATGATCATGAAATCCATGACATGCGTAAACTGAACAAGAGCAAGCGTTACTAGTAGAAAGCGCTCAGTGGATTTATTCATAGCGGGAGCGCAAATATATTGTTAAACAAAAGTGGCAAGCTAATTAATCGTTAAATAGCAGACGTTATACGACGAACATCATAAACCACGTATCTTTATTATCCCTCTAATCGTCATCCCAATGCAACATTTTCGTACAATCGGAGAGTGGCTTGATTTTTTACCACCGTCCCTCAAGGAAAAGGCCGTTAACTACATTCTGGACCAACATCCGGACAACGGCGCTGCTATCCTGCACACCCAAACTTCTTCGTTTTATAAAGCCATTCAGGGTGCATTGTTATGGGACAAAACCACCGAAGGCGCTGCATATTGGCAACGTGTAGCGGCAATTGATTTTTTCGAAACGTCCGCACAGGGCGATTTCGCTATGCTTGAACGCTTGAAAAACGGAGAGCTGGAAGAGTATTTAAATCAGCCGGAGAACGACGATTAGATACAATTAGGCGGTTTCGACTTGGTCTATCGACCAATCACAATCTTTACGTATTAGAAGAATTACACCAGAGAAATATCAAACTGCACCAAATCGATAAACTCCTGCACACGTTCGTCCACTTCTTGTTGCGATAATCCTACCAAACGTTCTACACCGAATTTTTCTACGGTGAAAGATGCCATGGCAGAACCAAAGATGATTGCGCGTTTCATGTTTTCGAAGGAAATGTCTTTCGTAGCAGCTAAATAACCGACGAATCCCCCTGCAAAGCTATCTCCTGCTCCGGTTGGGTCGAATACATCTTCCAAAGGCAATGCCGGCGCAAAAAACACCTGCTCCTTGTTAAACAACAACGCGCCGTGTTCCCCTTTTTTAATGATAAGCACCTTAACACCCAGTGCTAAAATTTTCTGCGCGGCTTTTACCAAAGAGTATTCTCCGGAAAGCTGACGTGCTTCTGCATCGTTAATCGTTAAAACGTCCACCTGTGTGATGGTTTTTACCAGATCGTCCATGGCGATGTCCATCCAAAAATTCATGGTGTCCAAGACAATCAGTTTTGGCCGTTTGGTTAGCTGGGACATCACTTTTTGCTGAATGGACGGCATCAGATTACCCAACATCAGAAAATCGGGCTCGCGGTTACTTTCCGGCACTATCGGGTCAAAATCGGCCAAAACATTGAGTTCTGTAGCCAATGTATCGCGGGAATTCATGTCGTTGTGGTAACGTCCCGACCAAAAAAATGACTTTTGATCCTTTTTGATCTGTAAACCTTCCAACACAATCCCATGATTTTTCAGGTTATCCAGAGCATCCTGAGGGAAATCGCCTCCAACGACGGACACCAATTGAATGTTTTTTGTGAAATAAGAAGCTGCGAGGGAAATGTAAGTAGCTGCGCCACCAATTATTTTATCGGTTTTACCGAAAGGAGTTTCAATGGCGTCAAAAGCCACAGTACCAACAACTAAAAGAGACATAATAAATGAAAAATGGTGATTTTTGCCAAAGGTATTGCATAATTCGATTCAACCTGCTAATATTGCAGCCCGTTTAGATAAAAACGGATAACCGGTGATCCTCCTTAGCTCAGCTGGTTAGAGCACATGACTGTTAATCATGGGGTCCCTGGTTCGAGCCCAGGAGGGGGAGCAAATCAAATCCCACTGATACAATGTATTGGTGGGATTTTTTGTCTTGGGGTGTTTCCCTTTTTTTCTTACACCACTTCTAGATTTAGCCCGTTCACTTGCAAATTTTTGAGGTGATCGCCAAAGGCATTCTGCAAAGCAATAGATAAACGACATTACTCAATGCAGGAACAACTCTAGTGCGCAAGTTGCTTATCCTATGACTATTCGACATCTAAATGAAAGCATTTCTCTTTTGCTGGTTCAATATGAGGACTATGCCGTCCACATTCAAAATACTCCTATCATTTGCTTTTATTTAAGAGGATCGCTATTATTGCCACCCCTAAACATTTAAACCCATCCATATTTAAATTTCATTTTTATGCCGATCATAGACCTCGTGCGCTGGGCCCCGCAGGGCAATGAAACGATATATGCGTACCGTTTCCCGGAAACAAATCTTAGTACATACACCCAGCTGATTGTTCAGGAGTCTCAAGAAGCCATTCTGTTTTCGAAAGGTCAAATTGTAGGTAAGTTTGGGCCGGGTAAGCACACCTTAAATACAGAAAATCTTCCAATACTGCGCAACTTATTTGGGATTCCGTTTGGCGGAAAAAATCCTTTCACTGCGGAAGTATGGTTTATAAACAAGCTGCAACCTTACAACATTGACTGGGCAATCGACAGAATGGATATTCATGATGTAGACTACAACGCCGGTATTCCGCTGATTGCAAAAGGTCGGTATGGCCTTAAAATTGAAGACGCGGAGCGTTTCCTGATCAAGTTAGTGGGAACCAAAAATTCTTTCGACCAACATGACCTCACAGATCAATTTTTTGGGGAGTTTTCGACTAAAACAAAGTCTACGATCCTACAGTTCATGATTAACAACAGAATTGGTCTTAAACAAATATCCGCGCATCTTGACAATATTTCGGAGCACTTAAAAAATGTGATGCTCCCATTTTGGGAAAATCTTGGTCTTCAGTTAACCAAGTTCTATGTAACAAGCATAGAAGTTGACAACACTACAGAAGCAGGCAGAAGGGTTCTCGATGCGATCTCGAGACAGAGCGCACAGTCTATTAGCGGCTACACATGGCAGCAAGAGCAGGCTTTCAATGTTGCAAATAACGCAATTGAAGGAATCTCTAATAGCAACTCCGGCCTTTTAGGCGCTTTGGTCGCAAGTAATATGATGGGCGGTGGAGGCGGATTGAGCGGAGGAATGCTGCAGCCGCAGTATAATCAACCGACATTTGGAGGGAATAATACTCCCGCTCCGCAAGCAAACCAAACCACAAATAATGCCGGCGTTCGCGAGGTGTTTTGTTCGAATTGTTCGAAAAAATTCCCGTCATCGCATCGCTTTTGCCCACACTGTGGAGATCCGTACGATGCCTGTTTCAAGTGTGGAACCGATAATGACAAAAATGCCAAGAGGTGTGTAAGTTGTGGAACAGCCCTGCAAAGTGATGTTTCATTATGTACAAACTGTAATAATCCGCTTGCCGCGGGAAGCGCTTTTTGCGGCAGCTGTGGACAAAAACAAAATGAAAACAACTGTACCAGATGTCATACTGCACTAGCACCTGGCATCAAGTTTTGTCCGAAATGCGGCAATAAACGCTAGACAGGTAAGATATGACTACAAAAAACGCAATCGCAGTCTTAACACTATTGGTTGGTGAATCAATCATTATTGCTTCAATGCATCATTTCTTTGGGCACCTGCCCCAAAATGTACTTTACCTAAACTGTGTTGTAGCATCTATCATTTATATCCTTGTTTTCGCCGACCTTCTTTTCCCGTGGATTAACTTAAAAGACCGCTCTCAACGAGCTGTGGGGTCAATAGGCATTCGGTGGTTTGTTTCTTTTTTATATGCAGGTATTGCCGGAGTCGCGATGCTGTATATGAATTCGAACCTTAGAAATACGCCCATCAGCAGCCAACTCTTGGTTCACAGTGTTCTGCTATTTCTTCTTATGCTGGGTATGTTTATGGCATTTTCAAGCTCAGATAAGGTGCACGAGGTGTTTATTGAAGAAACAACCAATAGAGGGCGGATTGATGAGATGAAGCGCCACACTAAAGAGCTGTACAATCTGTTGCAAGGAATAAGTTGGATGTCGGCTGATCTCAAAACTCGAATTACCGAACTGCACGAAAACATGCGGTTCCTATCTCCAAGCAACAACCCCGAAGCAATTGCATTAGAGTCTTCGTTCTGCGCAGAAACAGAAAAGCTGTGCAAGTTAATAAGTGACAGCAACCCAAACGGCGATGCAATTAAGCTTCAACTAATTCGTTGCGAGAGTATTTATCGCGACAGGAAAAATACCTATTCGAACTAAAAACCCTAAATCACTGTAATATTTAACTCAATTTTTATGAAAGGCAAAATTTTCCCGGAATCCTCTAATATTTACCAGGATCAAGCAAAAATCTTGTTCAGCTATTATCAGCAAATGGCAGAGAATATTGTCAACGAGGAGGAGCGCATTGAGGGCGAGATTGCAAAACTGAACGCAGAAAAGAAGATCATTGAAGATATCCTGTCAAGCTGGTGGAATCGGCTTAAGCTGTGGTTCAGTGCAAAATTAAAAAAGACGCGGAACGAGGTAGAGTCCTTGAAGGCCCGGATTGCAGAATTTCAAAAAATGCACGGCGAAATTTTTAGGGACTATAAGGTTACCAAATTAGGCGTAGCCTATGTGCCGATTGCCGATCAAATCAAATACGAAAACAAGAGTTTTGTCGTTGATCATACGGGCTTGGTGCCTGAATCCGAGGTAAAGCTGCAGTTGTCGCGACAGAACGATTTACTCATCAAGACCATATCCGACCTTGAAGGCCTCTCGTCCGAAGCGCCAATCGTTGAATCCTCTGACGATATCGAGCAGATTGATACCGATCACTACTCAAAATCTATCCAACAAATTAACCAGCATGATTACTTTGGCAAGCTAGAGCGTTCTCTTCGCACCGTTTCCTATTGTATGGATGATCTTGATATAACATCCGTGCAGCTTCCTTTAGTGGCTAACGAGAGCAGTTATCTCGACTTTCTTAGAGAGTTCGCCACGTCTGAAATTCCTGAAAATGCTCCGGTTTTCGAGGCTTTTGATACTCGAAAGTATGACGAGCAAATTTCCAAGTTTAAAGAGCTTAACAAGCTTAAGGACTCGCTATCAAGGCATACACAACAATTTGAAGACGTCTTAAAGGGCCTTATGATCACAATGGCAAATTCGGTGCAAGCCATTTCTGCCATGAAAATTGCATCTGCAGACAAAATGATCTTTGAGTCGAATAAATTACTTTTTAAAATTCTTAAATCTCCTTACAATCATTATTCCCCCATCCTTGAGGCATCAGAAATTGAGCGTATTCGTCTGGAAAACTTCAATTACAGCGAAGCTGTTACTGACTATGTTCCTTTCCAACTAAAAGAAAGTTCTAAGGTTAAATATAATCTGATTTCAGGGTTATGGACCGCAGAAGACGGCGGTACGACGAACTTCCCGTTCGGTGTACACCAGATACACGAAGAGATTGTAGCGCCGGTAGTACAAAACTTGATGAATGAAACCCGCATCGAACGCCTAAAGATCTATAACCATATTAAAGACCAGAAGATAAGTTATCTGAATAAATGGCACCAGGACACAGAAGATTTCTATGGTCGTAATCGCGCAGAAAGTGCCGACCTAATTAATCTTATGCGGGCTAGTCTTCGCGACTATATCGCAGCGTACAACACCCTTACTTCATTAAAAAAGACCGAAGAAAGCATGGCCCAGTCTGGCGGCTCTCTTGATGCAACTGTTGTGGAAGCAAATGATAATTCTGCGGACGTTTTAGCTGCATTCGAACTTCAATCAAAAGAATTCCAAAACGTTCAGATTGACTTCGAGACATACATGGAGCGCCTAAAGGAGGATATTGATGTTAAAGCTGAGAAATTCGAGCACATCGACTACTACGATGCGCTTTTACGTGACGGAAATGCTAAAGAAATCGCAGTCGCTGCTGACGAGGTGCACTCTTTTGACCCAAGAAGAAAGCCACTAATTAGTGTAAACCCTCTTTTTGCTAAATCTTCTGAGCTCCCACCTGCGCCACATGTAGACGAATTGACCTACGAACATATTGCATTGAACTTACCGGCTATTGCTAAAAGTACGCTCAACGAACTTGATGGCGACGATCAAATTGGCACTATTGAAGAAGAGCATGCGGTTCCGGAAAATAATAATCTGTTAGAAGAGACAACAGGTGAATTATTGGCAGACAGCGTCAATATCGATGCTGAAATCTCAGAAGAACTCTCCACTGAACCGGAAGTTGAATTAAATGACGACCAAAATTCGGAGTTGGAGGATGCGCCAATGAACATCGTCGAAGAAACACCTAATGATGAAGACAACATTAATGTTTCGGAGTCTGAATCGAACGAAACGGACGACACCGGCACAGATAACAACAACGATAACGATGATGAAAACGATGAAGATGATCTGAGAGACGATGACGACTTAGGAGACGATGACGATAATGGCCCTAAAAACTCTGGTGGTGGCGAAACAACAGAAACGCCCGAAGCGGATAACATCACAAATAAGATGTCTGGATTATTTAACAAAGCAAAAGGCTTTGGTGATATTAAAGGAAAATTTGGCATTTAAACTTATCGGCAATTATGGCAACTTTTAATTATACTGTTGATACGAAACCAATGGCAGAGGAAATGAAAAGCGTTTCCCGCCACGTTACTGCAACCACAGGAGCTGTTGTGGCGATGCAGACTGCGGTCGTAATCGCAGAGGAGCGCGCAGCGAATCATGTCTGTAACAATGTAAATAAGGGGTTTTACTCTTTGATACGTTCTCAGATCTCGCAGAAGATGGCTAAACTCCAAAGCGAAGTTGATGCACATTTAATGCAGCTTCTACAGCAAAAAAATGCGCTACTCGGAATTAAAAACAGGATGCAGAAAGATTACAATATGATCTCATCCCGCTATATCAAACTTTTTAACGGTTTAAATGCAAATCTCAAACAGCGCATATTTGAACTAGATAAGCCAACTATAGATTTCGCTGTTAAGGAGGTGGATAAAACAGCGAACCGAACAAAATATTTAACTGCAACCGTTCCGGTAGCCCAACTTGAGGCACTTGGTGCAAGCCAGCGAATAGTTTCGTCTAATGTGAAATTCCGCGGAGCTAATGTTATTAAGTCCATGTATGGGTTCTTAAAAGAAATGAATGAGCAGAAAAAGCTCACGGACCAAATTCTTATTAATGACGGACGATTTACTGCTACGGCTCAGCTATTTGCACCTATAATAATCCTTGAGTGCAATCGCGGGAAATCGGAACCCACCTTCGAAATTACCGCGCCGCACAAGGAATTGGACTCTAGCTGCGTGAGTGCCATTAAAAATGCCTCTTTTGAAAATTTACCGGGTGTAACTTGGAGGTCGCCAAAGGGCGTTCATACAGAGGTTGCCAACGAATTTAATAAACTGGTTGCGTCCTCCGGAAAGTCTCAACGGATTAACGACCTCGCTCTGCGACTATTTCAATCAACGGCTATTCAAACCCTCTAAAAAGAAACAGCAATGAGCTACAGTAAAAAATATAAAGAGCGGATAGCGGTTCCTTATTCCGGATCTGTCCGGTATAACTACCCTGCATCTGAAAAGGGTGGCACGGCGACAGTACATTATAATGGTACGACATATGAGGACGTTTATGTAAACATCGACGTGGACACCGCTCCTTTTGACAGAAGCGTAGAGCAATGCAACGGCAATGTTAATTTGTTAACCGGGGCGGTGGTTGCTGCTGAAACGGCACAAATAATATCAATAGACAAAAACGCCAAGAAGGTCGCAAAAACCGTTATTGATGGTTTT
>Ga0315899_10005592_pt1 | contig 13559 bp, 18 predicted proteins | sample LakEriMetagenome_2_FD_203518 | JGI IMG/M metagenome (GOLD analysis project Ga0315899, IMG submission 203518) | Freshwater fungal communities from buoy surface, Lake Erie, Ohio, United States - Buoy 4 MA112 | ecosystem: Environmental > Aquatic > Freshwater > Lake | place: USA: Lake Erie, Ohio...
CTGGCGACCCCAGGGCGCCGGCGTCCGAGTCTGACTGTCCCATTCATCTCCAGTCCGAGTCCGAGTCATACTGAGTCGTTCAAGTTTCGGTTCGGTCATTTCGGTCCCGGGCCCACCGAAACCGATATCACTGTGTTATCGTTTGGGCTGACAAACCGGGCACTATTTGGCAAAGACGAACCGTCGGCTTGAAATGCTTTTATGATACGTACAAAGTTTCCGGGACACAATTAAATGCGGTAATTTAACTTTGGATACAAATGGACGATCACTTGTGTTTTATAGTGGTACGAAATATGCAAAAGGGAACACCACTTACGGTAATCACTAAAAAGGAGTGCTGTAAATTGCATCATCATCATCATCATCATCATCATCTGTGCCGTAATGCCGTAATGAGGCAGCGGCCCCGCGGTCCATCTCCTGAGTCCGAGCCAGCCGAAACCCCCTCCCCAGAGTCCGAGTCGATTGACGCAGGCGACTCGTATCTGAAGGCATGGCGCGCTGCGATGGACGAGGCAGACAGCAAACTACTCGTCGGGCCGCCGGGCTCTACTGTCTCCTTCGTTATAAGCTCGAGTTCTGGGCTCAGTCGTACTACTAGCTCACATGGATGTGGTTTGCAGTGCATGCCTCAGGAAACTGAAATAACCGCTGAAGTGTATTCAATCGCCAGCCCGGGATCGCTGCTCTGCGACACGGCACAAATTCTCAGAAGTACTCTATTGACTTTTTTATTTTGTAAATGCACCAGGGCATTGACTTTTGAAAATTTGTGGCAGCCCGTGGTCCAGTCATCTATGTCGCTGGAGCACTCAGATTTTTTTGCCGCTTGGCACGGCAGGATGCGCGATGCGCAGGAGAGGGCGGAGGAGCTTGAGGCCGAACTGCGTGATTCGGCAGACAAAACTCTGCAGCACCAAGAGGCAGAGAAAGACATGAGGGAAGCGGAAGAGAGGAAGATGTCGGAGCTTGAGACAAGACTTCAGCATGCAGAGCAGCAGCTCACGAATCTGCAGGTCACTCTGGCTGGCCGTGAACAGGTGCTTACGAGCAAGGACACCGAGATCGCCCATCTCAAGAGTCGACTGAACCAGGTGGTGCTGGAGCAAGCCAATCGAAGAATCAACGAGTTTGAGGACGAGTTTGAGGACGAGGTGCTGGAGCAGACCAATCGAAGAATCAACGGCCTTGAGCAAGCCAATCGAAGAATCAACGAGCTCGAGGACGAGCTGGCGACTCGTCAGATGTCATTGAGTACCGTGTCCGAGCACTTGTTAGAATATGCCAATATCGTGGCATATCTGTTGCGAGATATTAATCTCGCAACAGAAGATATTGAGATATTAATCTCGCAACAGAAAATCTTGCAACAGAATGACGAGGAGAGGGACGTGCAACCGATAATTTCGCAGCAGGATGACGAGAACAAGGAAGTGGAAGTCTTCAAGACACTCCACGAGCAGCTTCTTGCCTCAGCGTATGTGTGTGCGCACTGCTGCAAGTTTGTGGGGGGCTACGCTCAAGTCGAGGCGCATGAACTTGAATGTGCAGAGAAAACACCTCCTCCACACGCTGCTCCGGAAACACTCTCTCAGACGGCACGGAGCCTCGAGGGCGAACAAGGGGAGAAGAAGCGGGCCCTCAAACTGCCGCTGCAGCCAATGCGGGTTTTGCAGCATGTTGCACGAGAGAGTGATGCCACGCTCCAAGGCGTCACGCTTAGTGAAGGAGGTATACCAAGTGTGCCGCCTACAATGCTCCAAACCCCGCTTCAGATCCAGCGGGCGCTCCAGACGATACCATCCGATACGAGTTATTACTATCCTACTGCGGTCCAGACAAATCTCCACACACCGCTCCAGACCCCGCGCTCTAATGCATCCAACCACAGTCTCATCACCTTGACGCGAGGGCTCAACGGCATGGTCGGAATAACCTTTTGCAAAGCAGCACAGTCAGGCCCATATACTGTCATGGAGGTTAGCAGCCAGGGTGCAGCTCACCGGAGTGGGCTTTTGAAGAGCGGAGACCTAATCCAATCGATTGACCAGCAGTCTGTTTACAATCTAGACTCTCGGCAAGTCAGCAAACTACTCGTCGGGCCGCCGGGCTCTACCGTCTCCCTCGTTATAAGCTCTCAGTGGGCTGAGGCCTGACGTACGAACCTTTATCCTATTTTTTTTATTTTTGAACCTCCGAGAATCACTTTTTCCCCGCTCCATGCATTAACTTCACATTCCCATGGTACTCTAGTTCACTGAGTTGATACCCCTAATCATACGTCGGTTCACAACTCCACAAGAAATTCAGAGTTTAAGGATAATCGGTGCGATTAACACCTCTGACCCTGAATTTCTCTCACGCCGCTCCGCGCACATATACTTCATTCTTATCCCTAATAAACAAAGTTGAGACGGTCTAGCGTACACGCATCTTGTAGTTGGGTCTGAATCATCAAATGTGCCCGGTAACCTAGTTACAACACCCACACCATTACTCTGCCCCTTCCAAGAGTCCTGCTCTGCCTGCTTGCATTGTAGGAGTAGCGAGGGGACCTCGACGATGACCTCCGACTCGAGCGTCGCGCATCCTGCTTCAAGCGCCTCGAGGCCTTCCAGATGCTCACGTAATCGGGAAATACCCGACTCCAAAGTCCAAAAGAGAACCAGGTGGGGAGAGGGGATTAAGTTTGTGGGTAGCGTGGGACACGGCAGGGCTCGCACGTTCCAGTGTACTAGGCATATCCGTAGGATTGCTCCTGTGTAAGGAACCAAGGATGGATCATGCATCCTTGGTAGGACTGCTGTATCATCCATCCGTAGGATCATCCATCCGCAGGATTGCTCCTGTGTAAGGAACCAAGGATGGATGATACGGGCTAAGAGTGGAGGCATATCACTTGGATACACCTCAGAATACACCGTAGCTATTAGTAAGGAACCAAGGATGGATGATACGGGCTAGTCGTTACGGTGCCCGACTTCTAGCCTCGTAAGTAGAAATCCGGGCGCGAGAGACCTGCGATGGATTAACAGCCACCGAGCCTTATTGGAGTTATCCCGCACATACCTACAACGTTTTAAGGTCTGAGCTGGATAAATATTTCACCATCATCATGATCAGGAATTTTCCACAATCCCTGCGGAGCTCAGATGAACAAAATCTTTCTCGCCTTTAGTAATAAGGACAAAGTTCATTGAAAATTCAAATAGTAACAGAATCAAGAGACCCATATACATCGATGCGCCTGATTGTGTTTACCCCAGTACCAAACGTGTATGGATGTGTTTGTGTGTGTGTGTGTGTGTGTGTGTGTGTGTGTGTCCCATGGTGTGTGTGTGTGGCACTTTGCCTGAGACGTATTGAATGCAAATAAATAAACCCCATGTACCGTGCAGCTACAGGTGGCGCCATCCCCAAGTACAAACCCATCCAAGCGCAGAGAGAGAGAGAGAGAGAGAGAGAGAGAGAGAGAGAGAGAGAGAGAGAGAGAGAAAGAGAGAGAGAGAGAGATCAACCCAACCTTCGGGCAGCGCTACATTCAGTTAGCTTTTGGCTTTAGGTGACTTTGGCGCAGGGGGATTCTCCAGCGATTGCTCCGCGTCGTCGAGCAGATCATCGTCAGTGATCTCTCGCCCGTCGTCCGTGATGATTCTGTCCGTCATGCACTTGTTCGGGATGAGGATGAAGGTGAGGGGAATGGCAATGACGGGGAGCGCGGCGTGGCACACAAACACCAGCATGTTGAGGTTGTCGAAATTGCACTTCTCCCCGTCCTTCTCTGTCGTCTTGATCCCCGCAAACTGTGAGGCGTACACGCCGAGCTGCGATGAGACTACACCCCCGAAATTCTGAAAGCCCGCCAACAACGCGTATGTGGTCGCCTGGCAGAAAGTCTCAAACGTCAGTGCCCTCCTATACCTACTCTATATGCCTACTCTATATACCTACTCTATATACCTACTAGTAGTGATTAGCCGAGCTTTTTTTTCTTTCAGGCTGATTACAGACTTTCGAGAATGTTTGCCTCCAGCCCCTTGGGCACGAGCTTCGAGGTCAGAACCAGCATGGGCATGAGCCCAAACATACCCAAACAGTTGCCAATGACGGCGTCTCCAAACATGTAGAAGGCCTTGTCGGAAATGCCCATGGCAAGGTTCCACCGAGCAATGATGACCATGTCAAAGGACGCGGCCACGATGCCGATAACCGTCGTCACCCAAAAGACGGTGCGGAAGTTCCAGTCTCCCATCAGCGCCTGGAAGAGGGCGATGCCGATTGAGCCGGTGATAGAGCCCACGAGCGAGGCGTACGTATTGTAGTAGGTGTAGTCAAAGGCCGGCCCCCCAGGCACGCACGCCTCGTCAGCCGTGAACCAAAAGTCCATAGAGCCTGAAATGTTGATGTAGAGGATGGAGCTGATGAACATGTACAAATTGCATTTGGCGAGCTGCCGCGGGAGGCAGTGGAAGGCTAGGACGCACAGCACCACCGACCCCACTGATGCATACGCCGCCTGCCAGTCGTGGTGGTCGAAGAAGAAGAGGTCGACCTGTGTGTGTGTGTGTGTGTGTGTGTGTGTGTGTGTGTGTGTGTGTGTGCGTGTGTGTGTGTGTGTACGTTGGTATGCATGCCTGTATTTGTGTATGTGTATGCGTATGTATGTATGCATGGATTAGGTATTGATTAATATATGTACATGTATCTGTGTGAGCGAAAGAGCGAGAGCGAGAGCGAGAGCGAGAGCGAGAGAGGTGGACCATGGCGTTCCCGAGCGCCACCGCAGCGGCGGCGATCGCGAAGAAAATGATCTTGCCGTGCTCCTGCCAAAGGGCCCAGTTGAACCCGCGCTGCAAGAAACACACACACACACACACACACACACATTCTCAAAAATCAGAGAATTTCCTAGCATACGTGCTCCTTAAAAACAGTAAGTACGGTCAGCTATTTGTTTTCAGAGAAATACTATATATCTTTATATACATACATATATATGTACATATATTTGAATTCTTACCTTGTCCTCGGGGACTGGCTCGTCTGAGAGGAAATCCATAGCTGTTGGCACGATGATGCTCGCCGCCAGCGGGACGCAGAACCAAAAGATGATCTGCGGGTTGTAGTTGTCGGCGATGGGCCCCACGAAAAGCGAGGCGATGAGCGAGCCCAGCTGATAGCAGCCCCAAACATACGAGACCATTGTCGAGCCCGTCTTGGGCTTTGCCTGCATCAACTCTGCGTACTTGCCCTCACACAGAAGGTCCGACGTCGCAATCTGCCAGCAGCACGAGGCATCACGTGAGAATGGGTGTGGCTCTCCACGTCCCTCGCCCCGTCCCCTATTGCTGGCAAGGTGTCAGGTACGTTTGTCACCTCCGACTCCGTAGCCCTTTTTTAACACTGCAGCAGCAGCGCGTCTCCGGCGCGCAATCCTGCAAGCCTCCCCTTCTGCCGCACCTGCTCCCTTCTCCCTGCGCCTCTTTCACAATTTTACCACCCACCTGGATGTTGGCGAGGAAAATAAAAAGGGCGGCCACGTTTGCACTGTCGATGGGTAGAGCTGCCAGGCCTACGAAAGCTCCCACGCCAAAAACTGACGAAATGATGATGTACCACTTTTTGTGGTAGCCAAACAGAGGGTACCTACCGCCGCAACCATGTCGCATGTCGTCGTCAGTGTGCCGTCAACACAAGTGTCTATGCCTCGCGCCATCAAGGGCGCAGAGCACACAGAGAAGAATATGAGGCACGTACGAGTCCGAGAGCACGCCGAACACGCCCTTGATGGACCACGGAGTCATCGCGATAGAGCCCATGGTTTGACACGCATTGCCGTCTATGTGCAGCGTTTTCTTGCAGTAGGAGAGCTTGACAAGGCCCAGCGTCGAGTTGAGCAAGCCCTTGACGCACACATACATGATCCCAATCTGCCGAGGCGCCCATATCACCACCTCCGCCCCCTCGGAACAAAGACCACGCGCGCGCACGGCTCGCGCGTTTGCGCAGGTCACTTCGGCACCTGCACCGCGAAGCGCCACCCAAAGTTGTGCTGCAGGCGGAGCGAAAAGTTGCTTCCCATTCTGACAGGGTGCATCAGGTAGTCGGTCGCCGTCGGGTTCTCGGGGAATCGGTACTCCTCCGGCTCCTCGCCATCTGCCGCAACCATAAAACATCAGCACGGCGGGGGCAACAGCGTAGCGGATCACCAGGAGAGCAGCGCACGCGCACGGGGTGCCAGATGCAGACCAGTACCGCCGGGAACAGGCTCATAGTAGGCCTCGTTCTTGGTGCCCTGCATCAAGTCCGTCGGTCTCCTTGGTCAGGCGGCGCAAATAGAGCCCTTTTCTGTGCACGAACAGAGCTTCGTTCGTGGGACGCCAGAAGTACCCACATACGCCCAGCCGAGAGGGGCGTCGTTGCGGAGAGTGGCTGGGGAGGCCGCTGGGCCGGCACTTTACTACAATCTGCATTCATTGATTATGCACCATATTACATGAATGCAGACTTTGTAGTGAGCTCTCCAAAAAGTAGACGAAAATAACGAGCCAGCGCATCAATGGAGGAGCTCGGCCTGCTCGCATCCGGCAGGCTGCCCCCTCCACTCGATGTCCTCCGCGAGGGCGACCTCTTTGACCGCAACCATCTGCCCGTGCCGCTGTCCGAGCTCGCCACGAAGAAGGTCGTCCTGCTCTACTTTGGGGCGGCCTGGTGTCCTCCCTGCCGTGCTTTCTCCCCCTTCCTCTCTTCCTTTGCAGCCAACCATCCCCGAAACTCCGAGTTCACGGTGCTCTTTTGCAGCGTGGACCACTCAGAGCATGACATGGCTGCGTTTGCCAAAGGGAAGTTCTTCACCTCGATCCGCTACGACGCCCCGGGTCGCCGCAGCATCAGCAGCGCCATGCGCGTTTCGATGTACCCATCGCTGTACGTAATCAACGGCCAGACAGGCGAGACGTTAACCACGTGGGGCAGGTCGTTGTTGCAAACCAACGGCGTGATGGAGAGCTGGCTCGAAGGCAAGTCAGGTATGGACAGCATCGAAAGCATGATCAAAAAGACTATCGCTGGGGCGTTGTTCTGCGTCCTGCTGCTGCTCTGGCTGATGGGCGCAGCGCCCTGGGGGGGCGGGTAATGTGCTCTTTCAACCTGGCGCACCAAGAATCTTGGGCACGCATGTGGTCCGCAGGAGATTTTCTCATCCATGAGCACGCACTGCGCTCGCGTAGCAAGCTTTATTGCCCCCCATTGGGTTTTCAGTACAAACAAACGTCACGTTATTAAGAACTAACCCCATAGAGAGGGGTCCAGGGCGTCGCCCGCAGGCACAGGCTCCGCATCACCATACGCATATCTATCGAATCCATGCACACGCGCTCATTCGACCTTACACTCAACTCGCCAACTGAAACACCAGCTCATTTCTCACACCCGCACCCGCACTTGATACTCACTCTCTCTCCTCTCTCTCTCACTACACCCACACTCTCCCTCCCTCCCTCCCTCTCTTTTCTCTCTTTCTCTACACCCACACTCTCCCTCCCTTCCTCCCTCTCTTCACTCTCTCTCTACACCCGCACTTGATACTCACTCTCCCTCCCTCCCTCTCTTCTCTCTCTCTCTCTACACCCACACCGCCGTTTCCCAGATTATTTGCACATGCGCACATCAACCGTCATCGCTCAGCAACCACCTGCCTTCGCGACCCTCGGCCTTCCGCGTCGCCACATCAACACCGCCCATCCCCCCCTCTCCAACCCCCTCCTCACCCACGGCCTCCCCAATGCTCCTTTCCGCTGCTTTTCTTCCTCCGCCCGCCGCTGCCCCCTCACTCACCCCTGCCTCAACAGAGAACGGCTGAGCGGTCGCCAGCTCGAGAGCAGACTCTTTGCGCTCCAGACTTGCAGCCTGCAGCACTCTCTCATGCGTCCGTTCTCCTGGCTGGAGGCGAGGGAGGGAGGGAGGGAGGGAGGGAGGGAGGGAAGGAGAGAGAGAGGGTGAGAGGGAGGGAGGGGGGGAGGGAGGGAGGGAGGGAGGGAGGGAAGGCGAAATCTGCGCCTGCGCCTGCGCCTGCGCCGCATCGTGCCCTGGCGCGTGGGCCTCCGGCTCCTGGGCCTGTGCACGTGCCTCATGGGGTGTCTGGGTAGACGAGCGGGGAATCTGCATTCCCTGGTCAACGTCCAAGGGGTGCGGCGACAAAAGGTTCGCAAGCTCGCCCTGGCAGTGTGCAAGCACAATGATGGGCAGGACGGATAACGGCACCAGATACATGAGACTCGCCTGCACAAAAATGCTGAAAAGTTGATGTCCTATCACATTTGTGCTGCAAAGTCACTGTATGCTCACTTTTCAGAATCTCTCTACCTCAGCAAGCCGGAAATTCAGCGATGCGCTCGAGCACACGCAACACGCCAGCCCCACGCCATAGCCCAGGAGAGACACGAGAAAGTAACTCCTCCTCCACTCCGCCTCCCTCCTCCTCCACTCCGCCTCCATCCAAGCCATCCACGCTCCCAGTGCACCGCACGCCTCTTGCCGTTTACCGCATGCCTCTCGCCTCTTCTCTTTGCCGCATGTCTCTGGCCTCTTCTCAGCCCTGTGCACGCCACTCTCACTACCTGCCTCAGCCCCTCCACATGCCCCCCGCCCCCCTCCACACACGTCTACTTGCACCACGTCGGTGGAGTCCCGTCCGTCCCGGGACAAGAGGTGAGGGCGAGCTGGGCCAGCATCGCCGTGCGCTCTAGTGCAGCAAACTCGAAGCTCGGTACCCTCGCTGCCGGCACCTCTCTCTCTCTCTCTCTCTCTCTGTCTCTCTCTCCTTTGAGGCAGCGGCAACGTGTCGCGACCGGCGGCTGTCGCCTGATCCTCCAGATACCCCTCGACCATGTCTCGTCTCGTTGCTCCAGTTGCTGCTGCCTCCTCTCCCTCTGTCCCTCTCTCTCTCAAAGACGATGCCTCTCTCTCTCTCTGTCTCTCAATGACAATGTCTCGTCTCGTTGCTCCAGTTGCTGCTGATTCCTCCTCTCCCTCTGTCCCTCTCTCTCTCCCCTCCTTCTTCACCCCACTGCTCCCGCCATCCATCCCATCCGCCGCAGCAGCAGCAGCACAGATCTCGCCCGGAGGTGACGACACGTGAGGCGCTGCTGCTCGCGACAGCACTCCTTCTTCTCTGCCACTACGGTCATGCCCGGAGTCCGCCGCCTCGCCGTCGCCCTCCTCCTCCTCCTCCTCCTCCTCCTCCTCCTCCTCCTCCCGCTGCTGCTGCTGCTGCTGCTGCTGCTGCTGCTGCTGCCGCTGCTGCCGCTGCTGCTGATCTATTGCCGCAGCCGCCGCCACAGAAGCCACTGTCACCATGTTTCGAATCAAAATGAGTTTCGAATACATCCTCAATGACTTGGCAGACATATTATTCACGAGGCGCTAATGTGTTGCTAATGTGTTGCTAATGTGTTGCCAAAAAATAGCAGACATAGTATTCACAAGGCAAAAAAAAACCAATTATACAAGGGTTCAATGTGGTATTACCGAAAATTATAATAAAAATAAAAATAAAATACCGAAAAAACATGGCAGCAGCAACAGGAGGTCCCGTAGAAACTTTGGCTGGGTGTTATTGATAGTAGGGTAGGGGAGGCCATCCACTAGCAGCATGAACATGGCGGCAAACATCAAGGCCGCCAAACTTTTGCCCACGCCGCCACCGTCCCCGCCGCCGCCGCATACAGACATGTCGTTGCCCCGCCTGCATTGCGGAAATAGCGTACGGCGTATTTCAAATGTCATATTACGGCGTACTTCAAATAGTTCAAATAGCATATACGGCGTATTTAAAAGATCATATAGCCACCACACGCAGACACGTCGTTGCCCTTCCAGCATTTGACAGTATTGGGCGTCAGCAGAAATGGCATACGGCGTATTTCAAAATATTTTGTACGGCGTATTTCAAAATATCATATACGGCGTGTTTCAAACATCATACACTTTGTGCATACACTACACGGCGATTTGTTTTCCTGCGCTACTCGTCTGCGCGACGACAGAAATTGAGGAACTGCTATCAATTTGTTTTTTTTGCTTGCGCTACTCGTCAGCGCGACGACAGAACTGCCATTACGGCGTATTTCAAATGGGTTATACAGCGTACGTTTTTCCTTCCACATCTGCGCGTCGGCAGAAATTGAGCAGCTGCGCCATGAGAACTGCCTGTCCGAGCCCCAGAGACCTGTGACGACGCGCGGTTTAGGGTTTAGGGTTTGGGGTTTAGGGTTTGGGGTTTGGGGTTTGGGGTTTGGGGTTTAGGGTTTAGGGTTTGGGGTTTGGGGTTTAGGGTTTAGGGTTTAGGATTTAGGGTTTAGGGTTTATGTTAAGGGTTTAGGGTTCAGGACGCAGAGACCTGTGATGCTGGGCACCCGTGTACTCGTCGCGCATGGGCGCAAGAAAGGAAAAGGGCAGCGGTTCGTGGTGTGACGGCGAGGTCACAATTCTGGTTTAGGAGTGTTTAGGGTTTAGGGTTTAGGGTTTAGGGTTTATTGAATTTGAACAATCATGATGATCATGATGATGATAAAAATTAACAACAATTTTTTTTTTTAGACCTGTCAGACGTTGCGAGCGAAGCGCGAGCAGAGATTGAAGTTGAATACCGCTCTCGCGCTGTCTGCATCTGGTGTGTGTTATTGTTGTTTGTTGTTGTTGTTATTATTACTATTATTCTTATTTATACTTTGAATACCGCTCTCGCAGTGTCTGCATCTGGCATATTCTTGTTGTCACACACACACACACACACACACACACACACCAAGACGCGCGGTAAAACTGTGACCCACAGCTTTTCAAACGCAACCGAGATGCCCATGAACAACAGCGCCACCCTGTGGTGACACACACACACACACACACACACACACTCACCCCACCCCACACACACACACACACCCACGCCCACACACACACACACACCATAGTGGTCACGAACTATAGGACCAATAAAGACTAATACTTAGACTAGTATCTCTCACATACATTTTCTACCAGGCCAGTTTTTTTGGGGGGTCCCCGGTTACGGGACAAAGGCCAGTTTTTTTTTCTAACGGGCCAGTTTTTTTTTTGTCCCCAGTGCCACACTGTCTCCAGTTCTACGACAAAAACACACACCGAGTTCGCGCCCCTTATCTAGGTGTGGGAGGGGAGGGGGACAAAAGTTGACCCCGTGCGATAGATAGCTCTGTCTTGTGACAAGTGTGTGTGTGTGTGTGTGTGTGTGTGTGTGTGTGTGTGTGTGTGTGTGTGTGTGTGTGTGACAATAACAACATAGTAGTAGCACTGTCATGTCAAAACGCCATCACCCTGAACCCTGAGCCCTGAACCATAAAGCCCTGCGACAGCACTGTGATGTGAACAGGGTTAGGGGTTTAGGGTTTAGCTTTGGAGTTTAGGGTTTAGGGTGTAATGTATGCACAGGGTTTAGGGTTTAGGGTGTAGGCACAGGGTTTAGGGCCTAAACCCTTACCCGCGCCGTTATCGCTGCTCTTTTAAGTATGCACCTAGTTAAGATAGGTAGTTAAGACGGGTAACTTAACATAAGTAAGTCCTCCATGTAGTGACTTTGTATGAGGAGGAGGATATATGAGGAGGAGGATACTTGAGGAGGAGGATACATGAGGAGGAGGACACATAGGCAAGTCCTCTATGTAGTGACTTTGTGTATGAAATCTGCGATACATGACACATACATACATACAAAAGATACCTACAGTAGAGGCAAAAGAGACCTACTATAGAGGCAAAAGAGACCTACTATAGAGGCAAAAGAGACCTACTATAGAGGCAAAAGAGACCTACTATAGGAAATCAGCGATACATGGCACATACATACATACAAAAGGCACTGAGTCAACGCTCCATATAAGGGCCGAGACACACAAATATAAGGGCAGAGGCACACAAATATAGACAAATATAACAAATAATATGTACCCAAAAGTCGAAAACCGCACGCACTGTACGACCCATACAAGGATCAAGGCACAGAAAAGGTCTTGCACCACCCACACCCACGTGTCCAGATTCCCGTGGCGCAACGTCAGCCACACACACCCCACCCCCACCGTCCCCAACCCCACCACCCCTGCCACTGAGACCGCATTCCCTGCCTGTCGCAAGCCCACCAACAACCCGTTGGTGGGCTGTCCCCCTCCACCACCACCACCTCCACCACCTCTTCCTCCTCCGCCTCCATCCCAGCAACGAAGCCAACTCCTACACCTTGCAAGCACCATGGCGGTATGAAGGCGCAATGGCGCCATGGTGCGTACCTGCTTATACACACACTCACACACAAACACACACACACACAAACACACACACACACACATATGAAGGCGCAATGGCGCCATGAAGCGTGCCTGCTTATACATACACACACACACACACACACACACACACACACACAAACACACACACACACACACATGAAGGCGCAATGGCGCCATGAAGCGTGCCTGCTTATACATATACACACACACAAACGCACACACACACACACACACACATAGTAAATGCACCAGGGCACTGACTTTTGAGGGTTCGTGGCAGCATGCCTGCCATGGCGCCATGAAGGCGCACGCACTTTTCTTCTGCAGACTTGCCACGAGCTCCGCACTTCCCTTGGCTGCCAGCAACACCAGCGCCGCGCCCGCCATGGGCGACGCGTAGCTGAAGCAGAAAAAGAAGCAAAATAAAAAATAAAAAAAGGAAAAAAGAGTCAACACCAGCGGGGCGTCCGCTATGGGCCACATGTAGCGGTTGAACAAGAGCAGCAGCAGCATTCTGAAAAGGCTGCCCCCTAGTATATAGACAACACACAGCCACTACAGAGACTTTTTTTTTTGAACAAGAGCAGCAGCAGCATTCTGAAAAGTCAGTGTCCTAGTACATAGACAACATAAAGCCACTACAGACACTTTGTATTTTTTCTTTCACAATAATATTTTTTTTATTTACAATATAAAGCCACGCTACAGAGAGTACTTTTTTGCAAGAATCTGTGCCTGTAGAAGAAGAGCAGCAACAGCAGGCACGCTGCCACCAACTCTCAAAAGTCAGTGCCCTGGTGCATTTTTTTTTCTAGGCATGATGCATCATGCCTAGACGAAATTTCTGATTTTTTTAACTTTTTTTTCATTTTTTCATTGATACCGGGCGCCACGCAGATGGCGTAGATGAAGACATCCATCATGCCTAGGCGAAAATTCTCAAAACTCAATGTCCTAGTACATTTGTGCTGTAAAGTCACTATATACTGACTTTTCAGAATTTCTACCTAGGACGCGCCGCCCATCGTTGGGGCCGCCGTCTGCGTGTGTTTGTGTTGTGTTGTGTGTGTTGTGTTGTGTTGTGTTGTGTGTGTGTGTGTGTGTGTGAGTGTTAATGCGCAGCGTACATGAAGGCGTCCATCCTGCCCTGCGCGCGCCGCCCTCGTCGGCACCGCCGTCTCTCTCTCTCTCTCTCTCTCTCTCTCTCTCTCTCTCTCTCTCTCTCTCTCTCAC
>Ga0315899_10005593_pt1 | contig 13558 bp, 9 predicted proteins | sample LakEriMetagenome_2_FD_203518 | JGI IMG/M metagenome (GOLD analysis project Ga0315899, IMG submission 203518) | Freshwater fungal communities from buoy surface, Lake Erie, Ohio, United States - Buoy 4 MA112 | ecosystem: Environmental > Aquatic > Freshwater > Lake | place: USA: Lake Erie, Ohio...
TTTGATTTTATTGGGTAGAAACGCAAAGACCCGCTGGGGTTGTCCAGCGGGTCTGATTGCCATTGGTCACCTTGCGGTGGCCTGGGTGATGGAGGCGGCGTCCTAGACTCGCAACCTTGCTATGTTTTTGGCGATAGATTGGGAAGGCAAATGGACAATCTGAGCCCTATCCGACCAGTCGGTATATCGCATGTTTCGCAGGGGTAATCGCTCTGCCCAGTGGTTCGATTCTACTTTCAACTCTCTACAATCTACTTTCTGGCCGCCCAGCGGCCCGCCGAGTTCTCGAACGCATTTTTCCAGAATGTTCTGCAGCGCCGGACGGTATCCCAATGCGCCCAGCCGATCGATCCTATAGAATGGACAGCTACTTGCTGGGTGCGGCCTGCGACATAGGGTATCTCCTTGCCTCCTTGGTAAGAATCAAGATCAGAACCTATGTCCCCGTCTTATGACACCACACCCGCTCGAATTGGATAAGCCCTATTTGAGGTCGCGAAGATCGATCTCTATTTTCTCACCTCTTCGTAATATCCTCAATAACTCGTGATTTTCGACCGATTTCGCTAAGCATCGCAAAGCTTCTTGACGCATCATCCCAGGAAGATCATCAATACGAGATCCGCAAACGACGTCTCCTTCTTGTAGTACACCCGCAAGAGGACCTTTTTGATGTGTCTGCAATATCTCAAGCCCATCCGCAGTCATCTTTGTAGAAAGCGCGAGTGATGCGTTCGACAGGCAATCCATTTCGTTGACATTCTCAAGCATCCGCAGGAGCGGTATATGACCACGAAAGTCAATCTCGAAATCCAGCCTTTGAAGCAATCCCCATCCAATCGAGCATTCGTCGCCTGAGTCAAAGACAACAAGATTGGGTACGGAGATGTGATCAATCTTCACTTCTTTGTTGCAATAAAATGGAACCAATCGAGTAGACGTTGCGTTCGAAACAAGCCCTTCCCATATTTGATCAGGTTTAGCTAACATGCGCCCGGCAACAAAAGTATTATGCGGCAACCCTATGTCGCTGTTGTTTTCAAAGCTTAATCTGACACGCTGTATTTCTCCATCAATACTCAGTTTGTCAACATACATGCCGGACGCTTGAATGTTGATTGGGTACTCCGTGAAATTGCCCTCTAGGCTCGGCTCATTTCCCACTCGGAGTCGATGCTTTGAGTTTTCGATGGAAAGTACTTTTCCGTCGAAGAAATCTCGTCCCAGGATCATTTTCACTTTGATGTTTAACCCGTTTCTTATCATCTGGACATCTGGAGCTTGCCTCGCATCTAATGAGTTCTGAGGGAAGAAGACGGGGAACTTTTTAGTGGCATACCCACTTTTTCCCGCCGAGGGAAAGTTCTTCTCTAGGTCGACTGTCGCAACGTACTCAATGGATCGCTCCACTGAAGGCAGGAGAAGTGCGAACTCATCTTCGCGACCAATTGAAATCATCAAAAAATCACTTCGGGTATAGCCAGTGGTTGCTACGACAGATAAGCTCGCGTCTTCCTGCTGGCCTAATCCATCGAACCCATTAGCAATGCTGAACACCATAAGACAGTAGCTGACGAAGGAGCAAAGTTTCATAGTGAGGTTGTGCCTTAAATTTACCAAGTAATATTGAGCCCAATTCCAATTTGATCGCCTAGTGTTTCATTGTGGTTGTTGAAATGGAATGGCAAATTGTAGTGATGGTTGTGACCAAAGGGATAGTAATTGTTCAAGTCCGGCTGATTTTGGTTGTAGATCCGTATTGGAAATACAGGATGAATTTCAATTCCGCTGCCCGGTCTGCGGCGACGAACCTCACGGTCATACTCTGGAGAGCCGTTAAACCCTAGAGACGTGGGATTAATGTTGCCGACCGGGCGAGGCGGTGGATTTCTTCCTAGCCGTTGCATTAGGTCTCTGTATGCGTCAAATTGCCTAAGGGCTGCTAGAGCATTTTGTCGGGCTCGGGCAATATTCTCACTATTTTGTTGGTTTATATAGTCCTGGTAGTCGGCGTACTTGTTAATGGTGCCGTTTGAAGGGTATTCAGGCGGCTGAAGTCCCAGAGGATCGATCTGTGATACCAGAGCTCCTTGAACCATTCTACGAACATTTTCGTCACCTGCGACAAACCCTAGAGGATCTTCACTTAACCATTGCCCAAGCAATGAGTCATACCAGCGGAAGAGGTTGTGCTGGAGGTTGGTAGCGTCGTCGAGTTGCTTGCCGGTATAACCGTAGATGAGGTCGACGGCTGTGTTAGTCTCCGAGACCAAGCCGCCGAAGGCGGTGTATTTGCGGTGGTTGGTGACGCTGGTTACGGCTGTCGACTCATTGAGGTCCGCGATGTCGCGAAGCGTGCCCAGGTGATCGGCCAAGCCCCACAGGGTGTTGCCGCCGGAACTGAGCGAAGTGACTTGCTCATCTTCGAGCATGTCGTCTACTTGGTTGCTCCACAAGTAACGATGCGAGAGATTCGATGAGCTTGCGCCGTCGAATTGCAGGACCGCGTTGATGCCGTCGTCGTAGGTCCAATACTGCGTTGTCGCCGCCGTGGGCCCTGCGCCGTCGGGATCATAGGTTCGTTTTACCAGTCGGTTCTGGGCGTCGTATTCGTAGTCGACTTGCTTGACGATCGCGCCTCCGGAGGTGTTCCGGTCTTTGACGCTGGTCAACCGATTGCGATGGTCCCATTCGTACGACTCAACGTGGCCGGTTGAGGTCTCCGTTCGCGTCAGGCGATTGCCTTCGTCGTCGTACGTGTAGGTATAGCCGGAGGCTGCCGTGGTTTGGTCATCCGCCCCACCTGCAGTGCCTGAGCCGAGCATGATGTTGATAGGGACATTGTTTGGTGTAGGTGGGCTTATGGCTAAGAGGCGGATGAAGAAGTAACCCTTTTTCCTTTGGCTCTTTAACCTTTTTTCTTTTTCGCGCGTCGCCCATGGGCAACGCGCGCGGTTTGTTTTAACGAGCACGAGACCAAACCATACGCATATAGCAGCGAACAGATTACCGTTCACTCGCCGGTCGGCTTTTCGCAACTCTTTCTCGGGGTGCGAGAGCAACCGGGTTGTTAAGTAATAACGCTTGTTAACCAGAGAGTCAGAGAGTTCGAAAGGGTTGCTTCCGGGGTGCGAGCCCAACCCTCATGGTTGGCTCCGGACCCCGAGAGCAACTGGTTCGGAACTAAAACTCGCGCCGCGACGCCCGAATCGTTGCAAACCCTTGGAAATCCAGGGGTTTAATGCAAAAAGCCGAGAGCATTTACTCTCGGCTTTCTGTGTTAACTGGTTAACAGGCTCTTTCCGAGCCAAAAATCTTAGCTCCGCGAGCGCAACCCTCTTCGTAACAATACTCTCTGCGCTCGACATTCGCAAACCCTTTACTGCAAAGGACTTGCGGATTTCGAGACCCGTTTGGTCTGTTTTCCCACGAAGAGGTTCGAACCGTGGTTAACACCTCGAAGTCTGATAATATCCGCCGAGGCCCTGGCTGGCAACCGTAGTTTGAAAATCGTGGGGATCTAAGCTGTAGGGAAAGCAGCCCCGGCGACTGTTCATTTGCAACTAAACACTGGAGTTGCGTCCAAGAAGGTCGGGAACGACCATCCGGAACGAAGGAAAATCGTCGGCGAGAACCGGTGTTGCCGATTCGTGAAAAATACAGGCTAGGTGTCTCTATGCGCCCCAGCATCCAAAGTCGTTTCGAAGAGCAACCCTGTAGACAGTACGATCTCTGGCAACTGCGAGGTCTGCGAAGGACAACGAATTAGAGGCTTGGGCCGGCCACCCTTTACAGGCTTACTCGCTTGCATTGTCCTGCCAAACTGATGGTCGCGACGAACCGAGATTACCCTGGTATCAGCTGTCCCGTGAGGAACAGTCGTTTGCAATAACACAGTCTCAATGCCCCAAGCACTGTGATGGTGACATTGATTTTGGGGACTTATCCTCGTACAATTACAGGCATGTTTTCCGGAGTTTGGGTCTTGACTTCAATTTTGATTCGCTTGCTGATGTCTATCCAAGTGCTGCTTTGCCCAGCGCTTTGCGTAGGCACTTGCGCGACTCATGAACGATTCTCGCAGGTAGAATCTGTCGCTACTTGCGGTTGCTGCTCAGATGTGTGTGCCTCAACGCCCTTGGAAAATGGTCCCGCTGCACCACCGTGTGATCCCGGCTCGGATTCTTGCAATTGCTTCTGCGGTGGAGCAGTTGTGCTACATGGGGAAGAGCTTAATGTCGTCACTCTCGACCGACATTTCGTAATTCTCGACGATTGTTTCTTCGCGATCTCGAAGCGGATAAACCGATTGCCTGCTTCAGTCGATGGGCTCTGCCAAACGAAACTCCATGGCCGTGAGTTGCTGCGCGCATATTGCAATCTTTTGATCTAGCGAAGCTCTTCTTCGCGGGCAAATGCGATTCTTGCGTTTGCTTTTTTTGGCCCGAGCTACACAGCCGACGATTTCTAATCGTTTGCCTCTGGTAGCGATGAACCATTCACAATTCAAGTCCACGGAGTGCGCTATGAACCGCACATTGATCGAACAGAGCGTTAGCAGCGCAGAACAACAGGCTAGGTCACCAGAAAGAGACAACGCCCTGCGTTCAGCCTCTACATCAGAAGAACCAACAGCCCGTCGCGTTCGAACTGGAATTGAATTGAAGCGTCTTGTCCAAAGCATAGGTCCTTTATTGACGTTGCTCGGGTTCGTAGCGATCTTCGTTTACGGCCACAGAAGCGACTGGAAACTACCAAAATTCGGAAGTTTGATTGGCCGTGTCGACAGCCGGGTGGACGACTGGTGTGAAGAACATGGTGTTCCTGAATCGATCTGCGTTCAATGCGACGCTTCACTGATGCCCAAAGGTGCGGATTATGGATGGTGCGAAACGCATGGCGTTCACAATTGCGTACTGCATCATCCCGATGTCGCCCAACTGAAATCGGTACCCGAAATTGAAAACGCAGATATCGAAAGTGCCAATCGGGCTCTAGCAGCATGGAATCGCAAGGCGAACAACAGCGAGTGCAAGGTCTATCAATCAAGAATTCAGTTCGCCTCAGTTGAAGCCGCGAAGAAGGCTGGCGTTGACGTGGAGCTTGTCGAGCGAGGCACGATCGTAGAATCTATCCGTGGCAGCGGTTCAGTCGTTTACGATCCAACTCGACTGGCAAACTTGGCTTCTCGAGCGAAAGGGAGTGTGGCGTTGGTTCGGAAGAACCTGGGAGACCGCGTCGTTCGTGGAGAAATTCTAGCTCTAATCGACGCCGCAGAGGTTGGTAATCTCAAGACATCGTTGATGCGTTCCATAATCGAGCAACGATTGCAGGTCAGTAATGTCGACCGACTGACGCAAGCCAAAGACGCTGTACCTACATCGCTGCTGTTAAACGCTCGGGCAGCAGCTTCAAAAGCTCAAGCGGATGTGCTTAGCGCAGAACAGTCCCTTCGCAACCTTGGGCTAGAGATACGTCTTGATGCTCTCAATGGATTGACGGAAGCTCAGATGATGGATCGACTGCGGTTCTTGAGCATTCCTGATTCGATCGTAAAGGAGATGGGTTCTCAATCGAGTTCGAACTTACTACCAATTTACTCACCACTGGACGGAATTGTGACCGAACGTGGTGCATCTCCAGGAGAAGTTGTCGATACCACTCAGAACCTGTTTCAGGTTGCTGATACCAGTCGAATGTGGCTACTTCTAAGTGTATCCCAGGAGCACGCCTCTAAATTGCAACTCGGCCAGACCGTTGAATTCCACAGCGACGGCATGCGAAGCGTTTCTGCCGGAGTTATCGATTGGATAAGCACAACGGTCGACAAGACGACTCGGATGATCCAGATACGTGCTGCCCTAGAGAATGGTGATGGAAACTTGAGAAATGAAACATTTGGAACAGGCGAAGTTATACTCCGCAACGAGCCAAATGCGATTGTGATACCGAGCGAAGCAACTCATTGGGAAGGATGCTGCCAGATCGTTTTCGTTCGCGACAAAGATTACTTCAAGAGCCCAGAGAGCTATAAGGTTTTTCACGTTCGATCCGTGCGTCTTGGAGCAACCAACGGAAAACGCACCGAAATCATTTCTGGCGTATTGCCGGGTGAAGTCATAGCAACGGCCGGAAGCGACGTGCTGCGAGCACAATTACTCAAGAACAACCTTGGTGCAGGCTGCGACTGCTGCGCAGAATAGGAACTAGATACTGTGCTAAGTTTGATTATTGATTCAGCACTAAAGCATCGAGGCGCGGTCATTGCAGCGACACTTGTGTCTGCGATCGTTGGTATCTTGTCGCTCAATCAATTGGACATTGATGCTTTCCCGGACACCACACCAGTAATGGTTCAGATCAACACGGTCGCTCCAGCACTAGCAGCCGAAGAGATCGAGCGACAGATTACATTTCCGGTCGAACAATCGATCAGCGGATTAACTGGACTCCAGCAGCTTCGCTCCATTTCTAAGTTCGGCCTCTCACAAGTCGTTGTAATCTTCGATGACGATATCGATATCTATTTTGCCCGGCAATTGATCAACGAGCGTCTTTCGACAGTGGAATTGCCACAAGGTATCGCGCGTCCGCAGATGGGGCCGGTCTCTACGGGATTGGGTGAGGTCTTTCACTACGTGTTGGAATACGATGGTGTCGATTTTTCAAAGATCCCTGCTCAAGAGCGTATTCGCCGCATGACCGAACTTCGCACGATTCATGATTGGATTGTGAAGCCACAACTGCGATCCGTTCGAGGCGTCGCTGAAATCAACAGTTGGGGAGGTTATGAGAAACAGTACCAAGTCAGGCTCGACCCGGAGCGACTTGTTAAGTTCGGCCTTACCTTCGAACAAGTCTCCGACGCAATCCAATCGAACAACGAGAATGTTGGCGGCGGAACGGTGATCGATGGCAGCGAAATGTTGCTCGTTCACGGCGTTGGACGAACTGTGAATTTGAAAGAAATCGAAGACATCCTCATCGTTTCAGAAGATGGCGTCCCCGTGTTTGTGCGCGACGTAGCCGACATCGAGATCGGCCACGAAATTCGTCGCGGTGCAGTTACAGCGAACGGACGCGGTGAAGCCGTTCTTGGGCTTGGGTTCATGTTAATGGGCGAAAACAGTCACCACGTAACTTTAGCGATAAAAGAAAAAGTCGATTCCATCCAATCGAGTTTGCCTTCAGGCGTGAAGCTTCGAACCGTGTATGACCGAACGGAACTGATCGACCAAGTCATCCATACCGTTCAAAAGAACCTATTTGAAGGCGGTTTGCTGGTGGTCGCCGTCTTATTTGTCTTCTTGGGGAACCTAAGAGCTGGCATCATTGTAGCTCTAGCAATTCCTCTATCGATGCTCTTTGCATTTTCAGGCATGCTTAAGTTTGGAATTGCCGCTAGCTTGCTTAGTTTGGGTGCGATCGACTTTGGACTTGTTGTCGATAGCTCGGTCGTCATGATCGAAAACTGTGTCCGGCACTTAGCTCACCGCACAGATGACCGTACTCGCTTACAGATTATACGCGACGCGGCGATCGAAGTTCGTAAGCCAACGATGTTTGGGGAACTAATCATCATGATTGTTTACCTACCGATACTCACGCTTGAGGGAGTTGAGGGAAAACTGTTTCGGCCGATGGCGTGGACAGTCATTATGGCATTGGCAGGATCGATGGTTTTGTCGCTAACGTTGATGCCAGTCTTAGCTAGTCTTTTCCTTCCGAAGAGAGTCGAGGAGAAGGAACCGTTTTTGGTCAGGGCGCTGAAGCGATTATATGCTCCTGTTCTGCGATTCACGATGCACCACAAAAGCTGGGTTGTCGGTGCTGCGTTACTGATGTTGGTTAGTGTTTTTACGCTTGTGGCTCCCAATCTTGGGTCTGAATTTGTGCCGCGACTATCTGAAGGCGCTATCACTCTGAATGTCGTGCGACTTGCTGGCACGACGATGGAAGAAACCATCCGTTACAACACCCGAATGGAGCAAGTACTCCTTGATAATTTTCCCGATGAGATCGCTTATGTTTGGAGTCGCGTCGGAACTGCGGAGGTGGCGACCGATCCGATGGGAACCGAGCTTACAGACCTGTTTATTACTCTTCATTCTCGAAGCCGCTGGAAACGGGCAGCAAATCAAGAAGAGCTAACAAGGCTGATTCAAGAACAATTGAGGGACATGCCAGGGCCTCGTTTAGCGCTGTCGCAACCGATCGAGATGCGGATGAATGAGATGATTTCCGGTGTTCGCTCCGATGTCGCAGCCATCCTTTACGGCGACGACCTCGATTTGATGGTAGCCAAAGCATCAGAAATCGAACGGGCGCTAAATGCAGTTCCTGGCGCAGTAGATGTAAAGGTCGAACAAGTAACCGGCCAGCCGGTGCTTCAGATTCGAATCAAGCAAGATGAGATTGCTCGTTATGGCGTTACGGCAAGTTCCGTAATGAACCTCGTTCGGGCACTGGGCACGCACAACGTCGGCGAAGTCTTCGAAGGGCAGTTGCGTTTTCCCCTTATCGTTCGATTGCCCGAAAATGCTCGCGCTAGCCCGGAAGCAATTGGTCAAATCCTCTTAGGAACCGCGACCGGTGAGCGAATACCGTTGTCACGATTGGCAACCATTGAGAAGGTCAAAGGCCCCAATACGATTAAGCGAGATTGGTATCAACGACGCATCACCATTGAAGCTAACGTTCGCGGACGTGATCTGGGTGGCTTTGTTGCAGAAGCTCAACAAGTGATTGAATCTAAAGTTGCCTTACCTAACGGTCGCTATCGCGTCGAATGGGGAGGCCAATTCGAACACTTGCAACGGGCAAAAACACGCTTGATGATTGTTGTCCCAGTGGCACTCTTGCTGATACTAACTTTGCTCTACATTACATACCGCAATTGGATCGATTCTTTGCGAGTTTTCACGGGAGTCCCGTTCGCATGGATCGGTGGTATTGTCGCACTTTGGCTACGCGATATGCCATTTTCGATTTCGGCTGCTGTTGGTTTCATAGCGCTCTCAGGTGTAGCAGTATTAGACGATATGCTGCTTGTGTCGACCATCAGGCAGTTGCGTCGGTTGGGTAAGTCACTCGACGAAGCCGTCGAGGAAGCGGCCATGACTCGACTACGCCCTATTCTCATGACGACGCTTGTTGCCAGTTTAGGCTTTGTGCCCATGGCGTTCAGCGATGGAATGGGGGCGGAGGTCCAACGTCCGTTAGCTACAGTCGTAATTGGTGGTGTGATAAGTGCCATGGTCATGAGCTTACTCGTCTTGCGCGTACTCTATGTTGTGTTCAATTCTCGCAGTCCAGGATCTCATGGTGACCACGATGATAACGATCGTCGCCAGTAGGAGCCTGTTCCGCCTTTTGACTCGGATAACGCTGTTGCACCGTATTCAGAGAGTTCGTTCGATTCTCGCGGTTTACCAGCAGTCCATGTTTAATCTTTACCTCGGTCAGGCCGAAGGAGTTTTGAGATGAAAAGTCCGTTAGTTTATTTGAACGTGTTTCGCTACAACTTGCTTACAGCAATCGCGCTATTGTGCTTTGCGGCAATCGGCTTCACCGGCTGCACGAAATCAGAAACCCCAGTAAGTACAACGAATTCGAAATCAGACGCTGACCTCAGCCATGGTGGCTGGTGGTGCGTTGAGCACGGTGTTCCTGAAAGCGAATGCGCTCGATGCGACAAGTCGCTGATGGCAAAGTTTAAAGAATCCGGCGACTGGTGTAAGGAACATGACCGCCCCGAGTCGCAGTGCTTTATCTGTGGTCCGAAGCGATTCGATAAATTTGCGGCCGTCTACGAGGCCAAAACTGGAAGTCAGCCACCCAAACCAACAGAGTGAAAGGCAAGCCTTTGAAACGAAAAAAGGTGCTTATTGCTACCACGACTTTGGCACTCGTTGCAACTGTCGTGGTCACGTGGGGGATTGCTAATCTCCGACTTGGAGATACCCCAGAATCTAGAACTTTCGGTACGAAGAAAGTCATCCAAGTTGATGACAAGTCATTCGCGACCGAAATCTCCGAATCACATGATCCAGTCCTGGTGATGTTCCACGCTCCATGGTGCCAACCCTGCACAAGGATGATGCCTTTGCTCAATACGATTGCAACCCACTATGAGAGCACTTTGAAGGTTGTTGTGGTTGATTGTGAAGGAAATGAATTCTTGCGACAGAAGTATTCGATCCATCGTTATCCAATAATCGCCGTATTCCAAAATGGAGTCGAAGTGAATCGCCACACTGGAGAAATGGTTCAGCATGAACTTGACCTTTGGGTTCGCAGCGTCCTTCCCATGCTTGCGTTCGATTCGCCAAATTCAACGGACACTCTTCCAAGCACTCAATAATGGCTGCGATGTCAAAACCTCTTCAATTCCGCATCGAAGGCATGGATTGCGCCGAGGAAGTTGCGCTGCTCAAACGAGAACTTGTTCCGTTGGTCGGCGAGGAAGCTCTCCGTTTTGATCTTCTGAACGCAAAACTTACAGTCAATCTATCAACGAGCTCATCTAGTTCAGCCGAGATTGAGGCTGCGATCGCTCGAAGTGGTTTGAAAGCCATTCCCTGGGAACAAAAATTGAGGTCAGAGCAGCCATCGTTCTTTGCTGCGAACTTGCGAACTCTGTTGACCTCTATCAGCGGTGTAGCTGGTTTGAGCGGATACTTGATCGAATCATCGAACGCAGGGGAATCGATGGCGACAACTTGGTTCGCGAGATTGCTCTATGCGATTGCGATTGCCTCCGGATGTGGAATGGTATTTCCCAAGGCTTGGCGTTCTCTTATAACGCTCCGGCCGGATATGAATCTGTTAATGACAGTAGCCGTAATTGGTGCTGCCTGCATCGGCGAATGGTCTGAAGGGGCGACAGTCGCATTCTTGTTTTCGCTCTCGCTGTTACTCGAATCTTGGAGTGTAAGTCGGGCGCGGAATGCAATCGGCAAGCTAATGAATTTAAGTCCGCCAAGGGCGATCCTGAAGCAAGCCGATGGTCAAACAAACGAAGTGTCGCCCGAGGAAGTGCCGGTTGGATCAGTAGTTGTAGTTCGTCCCGGGGAGAAGCTGCCGCTAGACGGCAAAGTTGTGAGCGGTTCGAGCAGTATCAATCAAGCCTCGATAACCGGTGAAAGCGTTCCGGTTGAAAAGAGGATCAATGATTCGGTGTTCGCCGGTACGGTCAACGGTGATGGCCTTCTAGAAATCGAGACGACTAGGCTAGTAGAAGACACGACGTTGGCGAAGATTATTCGGATGGTTGGCGACGCCCAGTCACAACGTGCACCATCCGAGAAATGGGTCGAGAAGTTTGCAGCAATCTACACGCCACTTGTTATGCTGGCTTCAATCTCCGTTCTATGCATTCCGCCTTTGCTGCTTCAGGCGAACTGGAATGAGTCTCTTTACCGGGCGCTCGTGTTGTTGGTCATCGCTTGCCCCTGTGCGCTTGTCATTTCAACACCTGTCAGTATTGTCGCCGCTCTGGCTTCGGCCGCTCGGCATGGGGTTCTGATCAAGGGCGGTTTGTTCGTCGAAATACCAGCTCGGCTACGTGCTATCGCATTGGACAAAACGGGAACGCTGACCGAAGGCAAACCGTCCGTTGTCCAGCTCGTTCCCTTGAATGGTCACGACGAGCAAGAGCTACTGCATCGCGCCGGAGGGCTGGAACGTGGCAGTACCCATCCATTGGCCCAAGCCATCGTTGCCGAAGCGCTAAAGCGAAAGGCAGATTTGCCCGATGTCGATCAATTCGAAATCATTCAAGGTAAAGGTGCTCGCGGCGTTATTGATGGCAAGCTGTATTGGCTTGGATCACATCGCTATCTTGAAGAACGCGGGCAGGAGACACCGGAAGTCCACCAGCAACTGGAAGCGTTGCAGTTGGAAGGCCGATCAATCGTCGTGGTTGGCAACGATGAGCATGTCTGTGGGTTCATCGCGCTAGGTGATGCGATTCGCACAGAGAGTGTCGATACAATCGCCGAACTTCACGAGCTGGGCGTTAAGAAGGTCGTAATGCTAACTGGTGACAACACCGGTACGGCGAGCGCTGTTGCTAGGGCGGTAAGTATCGACGAAGTGAAGTCTGAACTTTTGCCAGCGGATAAGGTTGATGCCGTCGCAAAATTGGTAGAGCAGTACGGTACAGTCGCCATGATTGGTGATGGCGTCAACGATGCACCCGCACTGGCTCGTGCTACTCTTGGAATTGCTATGGGAGCCGTCGGAAGCGACGCAGCGATCGAAACCGCCGACATTGCTTTGATGTCAGACGAATTGGCCAAGGTTCCTTGGCTGATTCGACACTCGCGTCGAGCATTGCAAATCATTCGTCAAAACATAGTGTTTTCGCTGGCGGTGAAAGCGATTTTTGTGCTTCTGACGTTTACAGGATATTCAACGCTCTGGGGTGCGATTGCTGCGGACACAGGAGCGTCATTGCTAGTCGTCGCCAATGGATTGCGACTGTTACGTGCATAGCGTAGTTGATGTTTGCTCGCCAGCAGCGGCCGGCCAATAAGATTGGCCGTCAACGATGTCTGCTCAGATAACTAGTCAAGGTTTCCCCACCGATTTTAATAAACCTCGCGTGACTACTGGTTGAATTCGAATTTCTGCAGCCTTATGAGGTCGAAACGAAGGAAGAGACGAAACGGTGGAAAGCCCGGACAGTGGTAGCTGACGAGGCCCTTCTTTGATCGCAAAGGCCGGTTCAAAGATTGTTCCGAAAAACCGTTGCAATCAGTACTTTCGGTAAACTAGCACGTATTCAACGCCCGATAGCGTAATGGAAGAAGTTCTGGCATTTAGTTGTGAATAAGATTTTCGGACCTTACCCATGTTTTGCAAGCAACCACCGCGAATGGCTCGTTACGCCGCGGTTGTGGCTGCGATCATCATGGCGATGCTCCCTTCGCAAGCTTTGGTTTGTAGGCATTGCCTGCTTCACAATATAGTGGAACTGGCGAACGAGCACACATCGGACGAACATCCGCACGTTCATGATTCACTGAACGCAGAGTGCACTGATTGTTGCGGCAAATCGCACTCTGGCGAGGATGAAGGTTCACATCGGGATTGCCCAAACTGTGTTGGCAGCATCGACGACGGGATTTTGTTATCGTCCAATGTGCCTCAACTTGTTCAGTCTACGATAGCCTATCTACTTCCGGTTCCGGCTCAGCCGCTACAACCGCAAGTGCGTCATATCGATCATCTCAATCTGCGATCGAAACTTGCTTCATCTTCGCTGCCAATCGTGCTGCGCATTTGATCTGAACCCGATGCTAAGTCGTTAGAGCATTTCGTTTGGTTTGGGCGCTGTTCAGGCGCATTAGATTCGCATTTTGCGAACCGTTCTTAGCCTGAATTGCGGCAATTGGGAGTGGTCACAATGTTAGGTACTCTTGCTCAATGGATTGCATGCTTGTTTGTATGCATGGCGCTCGGTTGCAGTAGCGTCGAGCGACAAATTCGCTCTACAAGCAATGCAGAGCACATCACGGGTGCGCCATTCCATCGTGAAGTAGCTTCTTCTGCC